>SDBU01000010.1_pt1 | contig 298837 bp, 270 predicted proteins | sample 2277071 | NCBI WGS metagenome assembly SDBU01 (sample SAMN10397929, study PRJNA504765) | marine sediment metagenome | isolation source: marine sediment core GS08_GC12, 126 cmbsf | place: Arctic Ocean: Gakkel Ridge, Loki's castle | collected 2008
GTAAGCAGGAGCAGTATCTGCGGCTTGCGGCCACAGATACTGCTGATGAAGCGCTCTAAGACCTGCGTCCTGGTGATTCGAGCCGACGGGCCACCCCCGTACTCATTCCGAACCCGTCAGTTAAGCCCTCCCGCGCCGATGGTACTGCCCGGGTGACTGGGTGGGAGAGCAGGTCGTTGCCGGGAATTTTTGCTTTTGCAGGGGCTGCTGGTCATTAGACCGGCGGCCCTTTTACGTGTTGGGTTGGATGCCCCCCCCAACCCAACACGGAAACATATCACGGTGAAGGAGGAATGTGCAGGGGTATTGAAGAAGCAATTATTCAACTGTATTACCTGTGCTGGTGCCGTCCTCACCATCTGATCTCATCGGGAGGAGGCAGGTATAGTGGAAGGCGAAAGGATAGAAGGTTACAGGGAGTTGGCCACCCGAATCCGCGCTCATTGTCTCCGCATGACCCATCGCGGCCAGAGTGGCCATTTGGGCAGTATGGTGTCCATGGCTGACCTGCTGGCCGTCCTCTACACGAGTATCCTAAGGGTATCCGGAGAACCCCGAGTGGCCCGAGCGGGACCGGTTCGTTCTCAGCAAGGGACATGGGGGGACCGCCGTCTACGCGGTGCTGGCCGAGCGGGGCTTTTCCCCCAAGGAATGGTTTAAATACCTACTACTTGGACGATGGCAAGCTATCCGGGCACTGAATGCTCAAGAGCGCAACTACTGGCAAGTCTACACAGACGAAATCCTCAACCGGCTAGGGCTGACTGCTGACGCCCTGCCTCCGGCGGCGCTGGTGATACCGATAGCTAGTGGCGGGCGCACCGCCGAGGGCGAGGGAGATACCCAAATAATTGAAAAGGAGAAGACTATCATGATTGACATCCCCACGCACTTAGGCGCGGGCATGTGTCGCCTGGACAGCGAGCATGGCCAGTTATCCGCCTCAAAGTGTATCGAAGTAACAGTCGGGCCGAAAAGGGCCGACTTTGTGGGCAATGACCATCTTGCCTTGCAGGGAGCCGCGGACTATGTAACTCGCCTCGGTGGGGGAACGGTACGTATTCTCGCCGGTACCTACGAAATGGGTAATTCGCTATTCCTACGCGATGGTCTCCACCTTATTGGTGCCGGTGATGATACGGTGTTACGCAAGTGTCCCTCGGCGGCCACTCGCCTGGTGGAGGACACCGACTGGTGCTGCAATAAGGTCATCGTCAAGGAACCGTCTGTTTTTCGAGTGGGCGGTGCACTGCTGCTGCGTGGAACGGATCCTCAGTACGGAAAGCCACTGTTCGTGAAGGGGACGGTCGTCGCCATTGAGGGTAATGTCATCTATCTGGATAAGGAACCGCGCGAGAACTTCTGGCTCGAAACCAAACCTGAGGCTGCTACATTGTTTCCGGTAGTTACCGGCGATTATGTTAATGATGTTACCATTGAAAACCTGGCGATTGACGGCAACCGCGCCGAAAATGAGAACCTTAACGGTAATTATGGCGGTGGCATCTTCATCCAGGACTGCGATCGCATCGTCATCCGCAACGTCACCGCCCGGGATTACGACGGCGACGGCATAAGCTGGCAGGTATGCGATGACGTGACAGTTGATAATTGCCGGATGGTCAATAACAGCGACCTTGGTCTGCACGCCGGTAGCTGCAGCCAGCGCTCAATAATGACCAACAACACCATCATTGGAGGCAAAACCGGGTTGTTCTTTTGCTGGCACGTACAACATGGCGTCGCCGAGAATAACATCATCGAGGATGCCAATGAATCCGGCATCTCCATTGGCCACCGCGATACTGATAACCTCGTGCGGAACAACCAGATCCGCCGTAGTGGCAATAATGGCATCCTTTTCCGAGACGAGAACAACCCGGCCCGGGACCCTCATCGTAATACCTTCGAAGGTAACCTCATTGCTGACAGCGGCAAAAAGGGGGACTGCATAGCCATCGAAATGCGCGGCACCGCCGAGGACGTCATTCTGCGCAACAATCACATCGTTGATACCCGTCGCCGGCACAAGAGCCGTAAGCGCATCGGCCTGCGCATTGGCACACATATCAAGAATCTACGCCTGGAAAATAACACCTTTGAGAGGATGGAGCACGATATAGTTGACCAGCGGTCCTGACCAGCACGGCAAGCTCATCCACCACCGATGTCGCGGGGGATCCGGGGACACGGCGGTACCCATTGTCGTTGAGCAGCAGACGGTGGGCTACGCCGTCTTTGCCCATAGCCTGACGCCTGAGCTTGCCTAGACTCAGTGCATTGTCTGATGAGTTTTCCTGGCTGTTGCCGGTATCCTGTGTGCCTTGCAAGCGTAGTGTTGTGCAGGCTACATCTATCATCAAGAGGTGACTGTGGTCCCTGGGCAGCGCCCGGGTCTGGCAATCGCCTAAACCCAATAGCTGCTTGGTTTCCCAGTAGGAGGTTCCCATCTCCCAGCGGTGCTGACAGTGGAGGGGCACAACCAGTGGCAGTGGGTCTTTGAGACACCGCAGGCCAGTTACCACCTCATAGCTACCAGCCGGGGCAGCAAGACAATTGAGCAGGTGCTGGGCGAAGCCGAGCCGGAGGTGTGGATCAGCGACTGCTTCAGTGCACAACTGAAGGCGCCAGCGAAACAGCGCCAGCTGTGTCTGGCTCACCAGTTGCGGAATCTGCAGTACGGTATTGACGCCGAACGCTGCAGCTTCGGCTACCGGAGGCAACAACTTCTGGGCCGGGCCCTGAGGCTGGACAAGCGCCGTGACAGGCTATCGTCTTACATCTTCGCCGGGCAGGTCAAAGCGATTGAAGCTGCCTGCGATCAGCTGTGGGGCGGACCAGTGAGCACGCGCACCGGACCGCGCCTGCGCAAGCGCTATCTCAAACATCGCGATGCTCTGTTCTTCCGGCACCGCCCCGATGTGCCGGCTGACAACAACGGCTCTGAGCGGGCATTGGGCTAGGCGGGGGCCTGGCTACAGGCGCGAGAAGGCCTGGGCGTCGGCAATGGGGCAATATTCTGTACAATAAGCAAGGGCAAGGCGGGTGGGTACTTCGCTCAGGAAGGCCAGCAGCCAGTTGTCCACAATGGTCGCCAGCCAGTCGCCGACTACGCCCTCAAAGCAGAACCGAGTATCCACGGTTGTTACTTTGGACCTTGGCGGTGCGATGGCGGGAATTATGGGCGCATGGACCTGTGGCATATTCAGTTTCCCTTCTTATGACAAATGGATTGTGGTATGCTGTCAATCACTTGGTCAGTCGTTAATCGCTGAGAAGAAGGCGAGAATATTCTCCACCGGCGTTGGGCCCTGGATGTTATGCACCGCCGCCCCAACATATCCTCCCCCTTGGGCGAGGATGGCTACGTTCTGTTTGGTCTCTTGGGTCACGTCTTCCGGGGTTCCGAAGGGGAGGGTGTGCTGCGGATCCACGCCCCCTCCCCAAAAGACCAGCTTATCGCTGTATTTGGCCTTGAGGGTAGCCAGTTCCATCCCGGCGGCGGTGAATTGGACGGGATTGATGATATCCACGCCGACCTCAATAAAGTCATCCAGCAGGTCCACGATACTGCCGCACGTATGGAAAAAGACCTTCCAGTTCGTATGCATGTGTACCCAGTCATTAAACAGTTTGTGGTAGGGCTTATAGAATTCCCGATAGCACTGCGGAGAAATAAACAGCCCGTTTTGCGCCCCGAAATCGGTCCCGCTGATGGCAATGGCAACAAGGCGATCACCCACGGCTTGCCGGTACAGCTCCAGGTTCTGCAACTGGATCTCCGCCTGCATGTCAAAAAATTCTTTGACGTATTCGGGATAATCGTAGTGGGCCATGATCCATTCTTGGAGATCCCGAATCCCTCGCGGGTGCTCAAGCCACGCCCCGGGAATATGGAAAATATCCCCAACTCCACCCAGGAAGAAATTGCCAAAGATCGCATAATCGGTCTCTTCGTACAGAGTCTTGACAGTAGCCTCGTAGTACTGACAATCTTCCTGGGTGAAGACGCCGTACTGGTCCGCGTAGTCTTGGCATGCATTGAATTCGTGGTTGGTCAGATCATCCTGGCGCGTAATATTATCAAAATACAGGCCCCCAGTGGGCGCCATCATCGCGCTGGGCGGGGCGGAAGTATTGCCCTGCGGGTAGGCATACGCCGTTCCATCTGGACCGTAGCTCACCGCAAAACCGTCGCCCATCAGCACATCTGTGCCGTCAGGCAATCGCCACGGCTTCCAGTTTTCGTTCCGATACCCCAGGAGCGTTGAGGGGGCATTCAGCCCCACCACATCTACCCCGATTGCCTCTCGTACATCATCTTCGACAAGCCCTAACATCATCATTGGCTCATACACCTTAATCGTGCGCGGTTCCAGACCCAGCGCCTTGCGGAGCCGATCCAGCCCTGACACATGAATCCCAGTGACAACCGAGCCGCCCAAATCAACGGGCACGCGGTCAGGTTCCTGGTGGTTTAGTGCGGCTATCACTCTCTCTCGCGACGTCATGAGCTGCTCCTTTCGTGTTACGTACAAGCGACTCGAGGTTTACCATATATGTCCCTACGCATCGTAATATTCTTTGACCCTCACAGTAATTCCTCGTTCCATACCACGCAGCCTGGCCTTCACCTTTAATGCAGATGAGATGTCCCAGAAGAATGGCTCGATTCAGATGATACTGGCTCGCCTGAAGAAAGATGGTGCCGCCCCCGGTCTCTAATATACTGGCATCAATTGCGGCCTGAATGACCCGTGCGGCGTCATCACCCGAAAAATCAACTTCGCCAGAGAAACCGTTCTTGGCGGAGAAGGTATTGCCATCGGTGTAGATGATGTAGCTATACTCAGATACCTCGGCAGGGACAAACTTTTGGGGTAGAATCTTGCTGACCGAGATGTCGTCAATCCAGTAGATGCCGCCTTGGTCGTTATGCCTGAACATTAGCAACCCGTACTTGGCACCATCTGGCACCTCAAATACCTCGCGCCCCCGGCGCCAATCGTAGCTGCCCGCGGCGAAAGGCCGTACACCACCGGGCAAGGACTCATACCTATCCGACTCACCAAAATCGCCAAACCAGCGGAAGAAAACCTGGTTGTCAGCCCAGCCTGTCTCACTGACCAACTCTTGGGCCTTGATGTAGAAGGAAACCACGTATCTCTCGCCCGGGGTCATGGGCGTGATGGCGTGCCACACATCCGTTTTGTGATCCATCACCAGCGACCGGGAGCCATCAGGAGTGTGATTTTCCCCGTCATCAATGACGGTATTGTCGCTCCAACCGCCCTTTCCAGTATCAAAATCGAACTGGGCCACCGGCTCCAGCGGAGCCGCACTGGCCGAAGCGGCCACGCTGCACAACCCGATTACGACTAATAGTAGCGGTTGTGATAGCCTCATCTTACATTCTTCCTTTCAAGAAACTGAAGTGGCATTAATTCAGGAGAATATCAGTTAATGCGCCAGCACCACCGGGCCTGCGCTGCCGACTGAAGGCTGGGCAATGATACAAGCCCGGCAGGTTACTTAGTAATTCTGAATTCGCCTTCCTGAGTCTTCTCATCTCCAACCCTATGGAGTGGCGTATTTCTGTGGCCAGTGCCCTAATATTGGCGGCTGGCTTCTCCAGAGGAAGGAAGCAGCTAACCAGTGGCGAAGTTTCGTGGTGAGAGATAGCAGATATGCAAATGGGCCTGATGCCAAGAGTTGATGTTGGTTGCCGAACTGCCCAGTGACCTGTGGGGGTAGAGTTAAAGCACGGGCAGAGTTAGGAAAGGAATGTAGTAGGTTATGAAGTACTTTGATTGCGACTGCCTGGTGGGGCTTCCGAAAGTGCCGCTGCCTAATGTGAAGCCAGATGTTGCCGATTTGATAGCGGAGATGGGCCGCCTGGATATTGACCAGGCGCTGGTCCGCCACAGAACTTGTTTGGAGGCCGACCACGAAATCGGCAATGCCGTTCTGATGGAGGAAGTCGGTGGGCATGATAATCTAATCCCGGCTTGGTATGTAACATCTGATGGCCTCCAGGGCGAGTTTAATCCGGTCGCGATGGTGGAACGGATGCTGGAAGTGGGCATTGGGGCAGCGTGGACCACCAGCGGCGACCGTGAAGCCCCCTACCTTCTTGAGCCATGGTGCGCCGGAAAGTTACTTAGCGCGCTGCAGCAGCATCGTGTGCCACTCTTGTTGCCATGTGGGGGCATCCCTCCCAATACATTGCAGTCAGTGCTGAGCAGTTTTCCGGAATTGACCATTATCCTGCTGCAAGTGCCGCGACTAGGCAGAAATCCGGTCATATATGCATTAATGGAACAGCACCACAACCTGGTGCTGTGTGTGAACGCATCATACAGTGTCCACCGAGGGCTGGAGGACCTGTACGAGAATTTTGGCCCCGACCGTATCGTGTTTGGCAGCGGCTATCCGGAAAGCGAAGGCGGGGCATCAATTGCAGCGCTTACCTACGCCGAACTGCCGACCGAGGTGAAGCAAGCTATTGCCTACCAGAACCTGGAGCGGATCCTGGCTCGAGTGCAAATCTGAGCGTAGAAGGGAAGAGATTGATGAATTGGCGCGACATCAGGCCCGACTTTGAGGCAGCATTGGCGGGGTGGGACGGGAACTTACCCTCGGCTCCGAGACTGTTGTTTGATGCCAGCGAGATTCCCCAACTGCGGGAGAGAGCGAGTCGCATTCCCGGATTTGCTGACAAGGCCATATCGGAAGACCCCGAACTCATCCAGCAGAACTGCCGTGTCCACGTGGCGCATGGGTGCGTTCTGTTTCGGCCACTGCATTCGTCCCAACAGGGGCGCTTCCTGGCCGCATTTTCGCTCTTTGCCCGTCAACAGCCCGAAGTCTGGCAGTGTGCACTCGTAGAGCAAACCGACGGGAACGTAGTTGTAGCTTTTGAGAAAGATGATCGACGCGCCCAGGTAGAAATCACCATTGGCGGTCCGGCGACACTCACCTGGCTCAGCGAATGACAACTATACCAGTTAGAATCAGCTATAGGTGGAGACGAGTATGAGTGATTTATTTGTTGAACGTGGAAAAGCTGGGCAGCCACTGACAGATGTATTGGTAATAGACTGCCACTGCCACTTAGGGCCGACCCGCCGGTTTCGGATAGTTGACAGTTCTGCTGATAGCCTCATCCGGGTCATGGACTTGCTGGGTATTGACATTGCGGCTCCCAGTGCTATCCCCGCCTGTAGTGGTGGTCTGATTAGGCCGGGTAACGATATAGTTATTGATGCTGTCCAACGCTACCGTGAGCGCATCTTTGGCTATATGTCGGTCAACCCCCAGTACCCGAAGGCGGCAGCCCGGGAATTAGAGCGCTGTCGGGCGGCGGGCCTGCGGGGTATTAAGGTGCACAATCATATAGGCACGCCATATGATGATAGCTGCTATGAGTTAATCTGGGAGTTTGCCCAGGAGCATAATCTGCCCGTCCTGGCGCATACGTGGGGCGAGGACTTGGAGCAGATCGAGCCCCATTTTGACCGCTACCCTAATGTTACCTGGATAATAGCGCACGCGGGAGCAGTTGAGCAAGAAAGGTATGCCCAAATCGGGGCGGAGTACCCTAATGTGTACCTACAGTTTTGCTGCTCCCGCTGTCCGCGAGGGGTGATCGAGTATTTCGTCGCTCAGGGCTTGGAGGATAAGTTGCTGTGGGGTACGGACGCTCCCTTTCTGTGCGCGGCTGCCCAATTGGGCCGGGTACTCTTTGCCCAGATATCACCAGAGCAGAAGGCCAAGATATTAGGCGGGAATGCCCGTCGCGTGCTCGGCTTAGACCAGTCACCTGTTGTTGAATCTGATACCTGATTCTGAGACTGGATACTTCGCGGGGGAACACGGCCTGAGAATCTGGGCTCCAGATAAGCTTGTCTGAATGCAAGAGGATGCTATGGCTCTGCTCTCGCCTCAGTTGTATCGCGACTACATTCTGCCGGTTGACCAGCAGATTGCCGCTCAGTTCCCCTGTGTGGCCTTCCATTTGCATGGCTCGGCCTTGTGGGCTATTGATGAGCTGGTACAGGTGCAGGAATTGGATGTGCTGGAGCTGAACCAAGAGGATGCCAGATGTGATGTCGCCGGGACCTTCGCCGGTGGGCATAAAATGGGGCAGTGGCTGTCAAATCTGGGCGTGAAAACTCTATACATCGAGCCGGGCAGTCCCTGGGAGAATGGATACCTGGAGTCGTTCAATGGCAAGCTGCGGGACGAGTTTTTGAATGTGGAGACATTTGACACACTGCTGGAGGCGCAGGTATTAGTGGAGCGATGGCCAAGAGAGTATAATACGGTGAGACCACACAGCGCACTTAACTATCGACCACCAGCACGATCCTCGCCTGGCATATCCGGGACCAGTCGGCAACAGAATTAGAAGAACCGTACAAACAGTGAGCCCAATGTGGGCCTGTTTCTATTAACTTTTTCGTGCACAACCTGCAAGAGGAACCGAAAATCAAGCATCTGCTGCAAGTGGCGCGGCAGATGAAGAACAACTGCTAAACCGAGGTGTATTAACATGGCTTCGTCAAGCCCGTTGGCCATTCTGGGCGGAGAGAAAGCTGTAACTGATGATGACGGCGACATTTTCCAGTGGCCTATTGTAGACAAGACCGATGAGCAGGCCATCTTAGAAGTTCTGCATGAGGGGAGTATGTCCGGCACCGACATCTCCCGCCAGTTTGAGGCCGAATATGCCCAATGGCATGGGATGGAGTACGCCCTGTGTCATAACAACGGCACTGCTGCCTTGCACGCGGCCATGTTCGGCTGCGAAGTGGGAGTGGGTGACGAGATAATCGCTCCGGCCAATAGCTACTGGGCGGCATTCCTACCGGCATTCTCCCTGGGCGGGACGGTGGTATTTGCTGATGTGGACCCTGATACCTTAACCATTGATCCGGGGGATGTTGAAGAGCGTGTCACTGATGATACTAAAGCTATAGTAGCGGTGCACCATGGGGGCTACCCCTGTGATATGGATGCACTTATGTCTCTGGCCGAAGCTTATGACCTGAAGGTAATAGAGGACGTCTCCCATGCCCATGGTGGATTGTATAAAGGCCGAATGGTGGGCACAATCGGGCATGTGTCGGCCATGTCTCTTATGTCGGGGAAGTCTCTGGCGGCGGGAGAAGGCGGAATACTGATGACCAATGACCAGCGCATCTACCAGCGGGCTGTGGCCTTTGGTCACTACCTGCGCACTCATTCTGACATTACTCTACCCGAATTACAAAGCTATATCGGGCTCCCCTTGGGCGGGTATAAGTATCGTATGAACCAGTTCTCCTCAGCGATGGCCCGTACCCAGTTTGCCCGGTATCCGCAGCGATTGGCGGAAATACAGAAAGCGATGAACTACTTCTGGGATCTGCTGGAGGACATTCCGGGTGTAAACGCCCACCGGCCTCCCGAGGATTCAGGCAGCACCATGGGTGGATGGTACAGCCCTACCGGACTGTACCGTCCGGAGGAAGTGGGCGGGCTGCCTAACAGCAAATTCGCCGAAGCGGTGCAAGCCGAGGGTGCAGTCTGCGGAGAGGGCGTCACTTTTTTGTGGCACTTGCATCCGGTACTTAATGAGTTAGATATCTACGGCCACGGCCGACCTACCCGCATCGCCCACAGCAGCCGGGATGTCCGCCAGGGGGAAGGGTCACTGCCAGTTACCGAAACTCTACCGGAGCGCACACTCAGGATACCTTCGTTCAAGCGCTACCGGCCGAAGATCATTGAGCAGCACGCTGAGGCCTATCGAAAGGTCGCTTTGCATGCCGAGGATCTACTGGGCGCCGAGTAGCTGAGACATAATCAACATTGGGAGGTAGAAGTTATATGCTGATAGACATTCATGCTCACACTTCCTGCTTCGTTGGTCCCCAACGGTTGGAGGGAGGCACCTTCGCCACCCCTGAGCAGTTGATGGACATGCTCAAACCGCGGGGGGTGAGCCAGGCGGTTATCCTGCCGCTAGTGAATCCGGAGTGCCGTGATCACATATCGGGAGTGGCAGATGCTTTGACAGTGGTGGAGAAATACCCGGACTTTTTCATTCCGTTTATGAATATAGACCCCCGGCAGTTGACCAACTCTCCCGACGCTGACCTCAGTCACCTGATGAGATATTACATCGCGCGGGGCTGCACGGGTATCGGCGAGGTGGTCGCCAACTTACCGTTTGATGATCCGTTGATGGATAACCTGTTCAAACACGCCCAGGCTAATAATTTGCCCCTGACTTTTCATATAGCTATCCAGAAAGGGGGCATGTACGGTATTATTGACCACCAGGGCCTGCCGTTGCTTGAGCGGGCACTGCAGAAATTCCCGGAGCTAATCTTCCTGGGTCACTCCCAGCCCTTCTGGGCGGAGATTAGCGGCGACCTGGTGGAAGAGGAACGAAACATCTATCCGAAGGGAAAGGTCACCGAAGGCGGCGCGGTCGTGCGGCTGATGCGCGAATATCCCAACTTGCACGGTGACCTATCTGCGGGTAGTGGGCACAATGCGGTAAGCCGTGACCCCGAGTTTGGTTATGTATTCCTCGCGGAGTTTCAGGATCGGCTGTTATTCGGCACCGATGTCTGCGATCCGCGGGACGAAACGCCGCTGATAGATTTCCTCAATGACGCGGTAGCGCACGGCCACATCTCGCAAGAGGTCTACGAGAAAGTCGGCTGGCGAAACGCCCAGAAACTCCTGGGCTGCTGACAACAGTACCTCCCGGTTAGACCATCGCCGGGTGCAGACAAGTTAGTGTTTGCCCATATTCTCCAGCGCCTGCAAGTGTTACGTCACAGGCAATGACATGGTGGACAACTGTGTTTGGGTCAGCGATTAAACGGCGGGTCCAGGTAAATCAGGTCCACGCTCTGCTCGGCCACATACTCGCGCAGAATATCCAAATTATCCCCGAAATATAGCTTGTTCTGCCAGTCATCCGCCATGAGCTTGCCCCACTTTCTTCGTGCCTAACAGCACAGAGCAGCCTCGTTAAGCACTAATCCAAGTCCATCGAGGTCTGCCCCATCCTGATCCGTCCAATACACTGATCCAACCTTTTCTGCAAGCTCTTGAATACCTGCGTACGCTTGTCGGTGCCTTCATCCAGCGGATTTTGAAGGATGTCCCAAGTAGGCCCGCCCGTCCTCGCTGCTATTGCTCGATTCCGTCTCAGAAATACCCCAAACTCGTGCCGTGCCATGTCATCGAGTGTGTCGCGCAACTTGTCCCTGTATTCCCCTCGTTGCTTCGGGGATACGCTGCCCCATGCTGGAATAACCTGGCTCGCAAGTTCCTCCAGAATTATCCGAGGCGCTCGCTCGTGCATATACTCGATTAGTTTCTGGCCAACCTGAGCAGCGTACACCCAAAGAGGAGTCTCTGAGTCGAAAGGCACATAGTGGAGTGGCAATTGTCCAAAGTTTATTATTAGCTTCGCAGCCATCCCTGCGTTAAGTTCGTCAACGCAGAACTCATTCGCAACGAGCGAGACACCATCTTCCGCCTTCTCTATCAGTGGGAATGCAAATTCCCATTCCTCGAGAATCCTCGTGCAGTCAATGGTCTTTGAATCAGGCACAACGAGGGCGACGTCTAAGCTCTCACAACCATCTGGAGGCACATGTGCGTTCTCTCGGATGTCTTCTGTCGTAACCGCAGCATAACGGCGCAACTGGTCTTGGTCCAGACTCCCGCCCGATTTCCACTCCCAGAGGATCGTGTGCCCATTGTCTTCTGAGCAGATAATGATCTCTGGCCTTACGCCCTCGTTTTCGCTATTTGCGAATTGCAACTCAATGCAGAATTCGGTATATCCCAGATCTGCAAGCAAACTGGGAACATCTGGGTTGCCGCGACACATCGCAATTATCAGATTAAGCATTTGGAGATTGAAAGACGGATATTGGCTCTCCATCAATGTGGGCCTCCACGCGAGAGTCTACCGTGTGCTGCAAGTTGGTCAATAGACGGATGATCGTGTTGCCACAGGAGTGCTCATGAAGATATACGCGCATGTACTCTTTCCCAATCTCGAAATCGAGAGAGTGGCCCACGTGGAGATCAACGGCTGCCACGTGAAAGGAATCATCCGCCAAGCGTACGGGGACCCCCCAGAGCCGGAACGGTGGTACGCACCTGAAAAGACGCTCGCACAGTATCGAGGCGTCTTTGACAGGCGCGCGGAAACGAAATGTCACGGGCGACCCTTTAACCCGCCATCCCGGCCCTTCGGTCTCGTGGATGATGCGCGCCGCACTCTCTAGCTCCTCTAGTGCGGCAGCATACCGCCGCCGTACGCTTGTCACTAATGTCTGATGACACTGAAACGATGTACCTCGGGCGGTGATCTTGCCGTTGAACTTGATGTCGTCGATGCTGAACAACTCATCATCGTCACCGAGGCAAAACTTGACTTTGACCTTGGACAGAGTTGTTTCGTGAGGGAAGGCGCTTGCTTCTCGAAGGGTCGACAGAACTCCCCCAGCACGATTCCCCCACAGTTGCATTTTTAAGAAAGTCACGTGCTGGTCACCGTCGGCCTCTTGCCCAGCAAAATCACGCGCATCGAAATCCAACCCCAATCCAGTGAATATCCCGGTTGTGGCGGCCCATTCCAAGAACGTCACCGGCAGCCAAACTGTGTCGAACTCAGGGGTGGCACGACTCAAGCGTTCGATGCACCAGTCAACCTCTGCGCTCCCATCCATGGAGTGCACAATCCAGAATCGCGGCGTCGTGGCGTCTATGTATAGGTCAACCTCGCCGTTCTTTGCCTGGATATGTAGCTGAAAAAAGTGCTCTTCTTCGGTCTGGCGAAACCTGGCGCTTGGGAATGGGCTCTGCTCTCCCTCGATGACCTGCTTCATGTAGGCAACGATGCTTTCGTGCGTACCGTCGCCTGGGGGATGGACTTCCAAGATGTATGTCTTTACCAAGGAGGTATCGTACTCCAGCCGCTGGTCATCGCGGAGCTGCGAATAGCTCCTGGTCATCCTCTCTTCCAGATATGTGGCGAGATCGCGTCGCGTGGAGATGTCCATTTCTTTACCTCGCTACGAACGATGTCACAGCGCGTATGAAGTCAATTGGGTTCCCCGTGTGCAATGTTCCACGCTACTACAACATATACCTGCTCGAATGCTGCTCTTCTGCGACGTCTTTCAGCTGCTCGCGGTGCCCCTCCCACAGCAGTTTAGTTAAGGGGCATCTCCCCGGCGGCCGGGGGCTATTCAGTGCCGGGCATTGGTGTCTCGGTGCTGGGGGGCGGGGGGGCCTCTTCTTCCTCTTCTTCTTTCTCGCGGCGCAGTACAATACCAGTGATGTCTTCCGCCCGGATCCAGTCGTCCTCAATGGCGATGACTGCCCGGAGGCACCGGATCTCGTCACCTTCGTCAGTCAGCACCCGCACGTTGCCAGTAAGAGTCATCTGGTCTTTGAGATCCTCGTAGACCGCCTCATCAGCCCAGGCCGTCTTATCTTCCTGAACCGCCTTCAGCGGCCCATATATCAGGGCTTTCTTGACATCGTCGGCGTAGTAGTACACTACCTTCTGGCAGGTAATGGTGGTTTTCTTCTCCCAGTAGTCCTGTAGTTTTTCGGGTTCTTCCTCTTCGTTAGGTTTTTCTTGTTCGGAACCGGTTCCCGCCGCGGGAGACTCAGAACCCTCAGCCGACCCGGTGGCTTGCTCCTCTTCGGATTCGACCTTTTTCTTCTTCTGGGTGACCATGGTAACATTACCAGTGATCACCATTTTTTCTTCGCCAAAATCAGCGGTAATGAGATCGCCGACGATAGTTGTCTCGGGATCCTGAACTTTGAGATGTCCGGTAGTCCGGGCCGTCTCATCCTGATCATTGTACCAGGCCTCATCACAGTAGAGCCGGGTATCCTCGTGCCGGAATACTACTGCGCCCGACAGATACATGACTTTCGTACTGGCATCCCAGTGAAGCTGGTCGGCGTGTTCAATATGGACTATGTCCTCTTCCTCGGGGGCCTGCTTATCGGCGGTGTCAGATTCTGTTTTTTGGGGTGGCGGTGCCTCCTCATCCTTCTCGCGGGACAGTGTTGCCTGCTGCTGAGCTGGGGCTGCCGATATGAGCAGGCTGCCGGATACCGCCGCGATAAGAAGCATAGCCGCAAGTAGCCACAAGGGTACTCTCATCCGCCCGTCACCTCCCGCAATTTCTCCTTTGCTTCTTCAACATTTAGTATCATTTGCACATCCTGTAGAGTGAAATCAGCAGTCGCTACATCGTAGCGAAGCCCCTGGCCTACCACCTTATTATTGTTGCCGGCATACATAGTCACCTGGTTGGGACAATCCACAATGTCCTGATTTACATAGTACGTGAGGCCGGTGGTGACTATTACCGCATCCCTACTGCGGAACGTCACCTCATCAGGGCAATTTATTGTCTGCTCAGCCTGCTTCCACTGGACTTTATCGGTGCTAATGACCGAGCCGCGGTATGAAACTACCCGGACATCCCCCGAGACTTCAAAGTCGCGCTGGGCCGTGTCACCGGTTACCTGTTGGGCGGTGATGCGCATCACTGGTTTGCCCTCGGCGCCGTAGATGAGTGCTTCCTCTACGCCCTGGGCGGCGATGTTTTGCCCCCCATGAGATATCCGCAACTGCTTTAGCTGGATCTGCCATGTAAGTTGGCCATTTTCAGTGTGTCTTAGTACCGGTCGCTCAACTATCACGCCGGCCTGCTGGGGTTGGGGGGGACGGGGTAACGGCTGTTCAGAAGGCGTCCGCCACCTATACACCACTGCAAAACCTATTGCCGCCGCAATTATTAGCAGGCTCAGGCCCAGCAACTTCACATAAGATACTCTCAACCAGGTTCTTTGCGTATCCGTTCCCACCTTACTGAATATGCTCCCCGGACAATTAGCTGAACAGTTCGGCTGATTATAGGCTGGTTACTTATTGGACGCCGCCGCCCATAAGCCGGTTCCTCCCCCGCCAGTTGACTTGCTGACCGCTACCAGGGGTATGGATCGCTGGGCTTGAGCAATGCGGTTATAGTCAGTGCCGGCCACCGGAGGCAGTTAGTCAGTGATGTCCAGAAGTTCTTCATCATCAAGGTCCTGGTCAGAGCCGGTCAGCCACGTCTTAAACAACTCCTGGGTCTGTTTTTTAGTCAAAGTGTGTCCGGCCAGAGCTGCCCGCAGTTCGGCGAAATTACGCGGTATCACCGCCTTGCCCGCCAGGACGCGGTTGACATGTCCGATGACATTGTCAGTGACGAGGGTCAGAATTTGCTTCGGACTGGGCTCGGCGGGCAATTGGGCTACTTTATGCAATTTGTCCGGGATGTCGCCGCGGCGGGGCAGGGCGGCCGCGTAGGTGGTTAATTGTTGGCGAAATTGAGGCTCACTGAGAACCTGGGCATATTCACGCACGCCGGCCTGTATCGCCTCCTTGAGATCCTCGACGGGAGGCAATTGGATTTCTTCGCCCAGAGCCAAGCCGCACGCGGGGCAGATGGGGCGGCGATTCAGAGCCGCTGCCAAGTCTGGATATGTACACCGCCGATCTGCGAAGCTATCAATCAGTTGCGCCACACGGGAGGCAGTGTGCTCCACTTCTATATCCAGACGCTCAAGCTGGGCCAGGGCTCGATACTCACCGCTGGCGGACAATGCTCGGTACTGATCAAATACCGGATTGCGGTACACCTGATTGTGCCAGGCCAGATACTGGCGTTTGAAAGCAGTTAGAAATCGCTGCAAATAGCGGCGAAAGGCCAGTTGTTGCCCAATCATCTCTTCGCCGCTTTCTATCAGCTCGATAAGGCTTTGGCGCCGTTTCCCTAACTCTGAGTCGTCCGCTATCTGTAGCTCCGGGCTGTCAATATATTCCTTCACGGTCGTGAGCGGCGGTCCTACCTCATCCAAGAAATCTGCCAGGTCATCAATCCGCTGCAGCAGTGAAGAAAGCAGCCCGAGGGCGTGGCTATTGCTCATGTACGGCTCCAGCCGGGATACGAATTCGCTCAGCCCGACGGTGGCGTGTTTGTGGGCATCAATCATCTGGAAGAACTCAACAGCGTCACTAAGATCAGTGAAAGATTGCTGCCATTTTTCCGGCCGCTGGCCCAGGGACTGGCACAGATGCTGGAGCTTACCTTGCAACTCCTCCAGGACGGTGAGCTGCTGGTCGCGGTGGATGAGGAGCTGTTCCCAGATGTCTTGCTGTACTGCATAGTCAGGCCCAGGAATACCGGTGCCCAACAGGATGCGGGCCAGGCGACTGAGTACCTGCCAGGTACTTAAGGGCAACAGCGGGGGCCGGGCAATGAATTGCACTTTATTGCTGAACGGAGTCCCAATATCCTCAAATCGCAGGGACTGGCGCTCTTCGTCTAAGGCCACCAAGTACCCCAGCCGCACCAGCACCGCTACGGCTAATTCAAACAGCCACGGCGGCAGACCCATAGGTGATTTCAGCAGGTGCTGGGCCAGATCCGGACATGATAGCGGCCGCCCCTGCTCGTGTTCAGCCGCCTGGTCTCGCTGACGGATCAACCGGATAATTTCCTGGGCCACGGGACTGCGCTTGATCTGCAGGTGGATAGTGTGATTCTCATAGGTCACCAGTCCCAGGGGTGTCAGAAAAGCCTCGCATAACTCATGCAGGGTGGATTCGGGCTCAGCAGACAGTGGGGCCTCGGCAATCACTTCACTGATCAAGCGGTTTATTTGCTCCTGGCCGGTAACCAGCCGTCGCGGCGCGAGGGCCGGGAAGTCGGGAAACACAGCGTTCCAAGCAGGACGGGTTGCCGTGGCCAGGCTCGCCGTCCAGTCGTCCCGGGAAGAAGTCAGTTGCTGGGGGGTGACGGTCTCGCCGGTTAGAGTTACTACCTGCCCTTCATAATAAGCCTGCTGAGATAGCTGACGAACCTGGTTGTCCAGGGTCATGCGTTCTTCCAGCAGGCGGCTGCGCCAGGCCGCTTGCAAGTCTGCCTCAGGAGCGGGCTCATGCAGCAACTCGTGGCAAGCCACACACTGCTTGACTATATCAATTTCCTGAACAGTTAAAACCCGGGGAATCCACGCCAGCAGCCCCGCCGCCCACCGCGACTTTAGTCCCGAGGATTGCGCCTTATTCCAAGCTGTTAGTTGAGCATCACACTGGTGGAGCTCAGCCACAAATAGCCGAGCGTCCTCAACGGTGCTGGGATCATTCAATTCATTTACGCAGGTAGCTATCTGGGCGACGGTCAATGTGCTCAGGTTGGCCGTTTCCACGCTGACGGTCCGGTAACTATTCTCCCATATCACTTCCTCTAACTGGGGACGAGATAGAGAGGCTAACGGCCAACTGGGGCTGTCGCTGCAAGCCACTATGCGCCGCCATAGGCGGGGATCATCATCAGCCAGAGTGGCCTTCAGTGCATTCAGGCGGCGGCGGACAAGTTGAGTTAAACTGGTGCTGGCGTCAACCAGGTAAGTTGATGAACCTGGAGCTGGACCCCGGCGCACATCCACATAACTGCCCATCAACCGGATCGTCTCCAGCAATTGCTCAGTCTGGGCGGTGTCAATGCGGCCACCACCCTCCTCCGTCAGCCCCAAACACTCAGCTATTAGGGCGACCGAGGCCGATATATTGGCCAGCCGCAACACTATTAGGCAGCGGACCAAGGCGGAGGCCAGGGTGGGGTTCTCCGGAGCTATTTGGTCGGCATTGCGCTGGTAGAAAGCGTCTACTTCGGTAAAGTAGGGGGCTGCTTCGGGGTGAGATTCCAGTACTGAGCCAAGAAAGTTGAAAATCTCCACCGGCCCCAGCAGCTGTCGGCGGTCACGGTCCAGATAATCACTCAGCCCGCCTCGCTTGCTGGGGGCCGCCGCGAACCGCGCTAATCCATCAGCACTTCCCAGATACCTGTGCACTACCGTCTCTAAGCTGTGACTGGCCACCGGGTGAAGCGGATAGGAGTCTACCAGCTCCGCCAGCTCAAAAGTCGTCTCCCCAAAGGCGGCCTGATAAGCCTGGTGGGCGTCTGCGGCGGTTTGCTGGACGATTTCCCCGTCATCTTTCGCAATTAGACGCTGATGGGCTACCTTATGCATTTGGGCCGCAGACAGCTTCAGAGCTGGGTCATATAGTGTACGTATGCTGCTCAACAGATACGGCTCCAGGCCGGCAATTTGCTCGAAACTTTCTTTCAACACGGCCACCAGATAAAGTGGTTCAATCTTGCACCGCTGACCTAAGAATTCCAGAAAACCGCAGTCGTTGCGCACTGCTTTGAAGTCAACACTGCCTAAAAAGCCCGACAGGTCATCCACTAACCATACCACCCCGCCCCACTTCTGCTCGGCGATTATCTGGGAGAGGCGCGAGAGACGTTCGGTCCGCGACTGGCGAAAATCGAGGGGATACCCCAGCTCCTGGGCAACCTGACGGGCAGTAGCCACCGCCTCGGTAGGCTGACGCTGGAGCAACTGGTCGAAAGTAGTATAGCCGCCGGGATGGTCTCGTGCCTTGCCATTCAATTGGGCCCCATAGCGGGGGACGATGTGCCGGCGGATCAGGCTTACGGCGTACGATTGCTGGGAAAGAGAAACATCCAGATTATACTTGGCCCGAGCCAGTTCCTGCTCAGTGCAATCAAATATGATGTCCTCAAGATGCTCCCGATCACCGCGGTGCTCGTCCAAGGGGACAGGTACCACCAACAGTGGTGGCTGGTGGCGGATTTGCTCCGTTAAGTCCCGAAATTGGGGGTGGGTATTCACAAAAGCTGACAAGGCGGGGGGATATTCCAGCAGCAGCGCGATCACAGTCAACAGATGCGACTTACCGGAGCGAGCCGGGCCTTGCACCAGCATGGCGCTACCCTGGTTGCTACCGCCGCTACTCAGAGCGGCCACGATGGCCCGCAGGGCTTCTTCGGCTTCGTCTTGGTCAGCAATATACTGGCCCAGTAGCTCGTTCAGTTGCCCGGCGACCGGAAGCGACAGCTCGGCACCGTCTCGCTCTAAAGCCTCGCGCAATGCCGTAAGATCACTTAATGATATTGAGCGAGGAAGCCCGTGGATACTAATAACGTCCCCAATTGTGCTGGCCAAGACTGTCTCACCTGCCCCGCAGGTCAATAGGTGTACCTGGTAGTGCTTCCCACGGTATTGTGACTGCTAAGTTCCTCGCGCATATTCAAACTCCTTCCTGGTCTGACAAAAAGAAGGATTTGTCAATTAAGTGGAGAATATTGCCTGTGACCAAGTTCCAATTAGTGGCTTGATACGCACCATATAGTCATAGCCATTGCCAATCAGTCGGCCGGTATGACGTACCAGATATTTGTTACTCCGACACGAGGTGTCTGTTGATGACAAAAGTAGTAGGTATGTTAATCATACTATGTGCACTGGTCTATCTTGGCGTAACTTTGGTAGACTTCACGCCCAAATACGGAGCAGTGCCCGCTATTAACCAAAACCAGGAGAAGCTCGACATAACTACCAGCACAACTAACCTGCGCTTCCACATAGCGCTCCCCTTGGTACTGGATATTATCATCATTGGCTTATTGGGGATAGTAAGTTGGCACCTAATCGGCTCAGAGACGCAGCAGTATGCGTATGCCATCGCTTTGGGAGTACTGGTAGTAGCATCGGTAGTCATTCGGCTGACACCCATTGTGCCCTATACTACTGCCCGGGTGTCACCGGGTGCGCTGTTCTTTAGCAGTCAGGTAGTGGTTTCAGTTGCCGCCGATACCACCTCGGGCTGGGTCATTATTCCTCCTCGTGAAAACCAGCGGGTGGCTGTAACTGAAGTTTACACCGACACGAGTCTGATTGGTAGCAAGGAGATAGCTCTCGACTTCAGCAAGAGTCAATCAGTGCTCCAGCAATACCTCAAGTCGCAACGACCGGTCTCGCTATTAGGCAGCATGAATGGGACCAGGGTCCTGGCGGTAGGTAAGGATCTGTATACCGTCCCCTGCGTAAAGGTTTTCCAAGTTCTGCAGGCCGGTCAATAATATGACACTCAGCCGGTCCAAATCAAACGGTAGGGATTATCGCTTCCAGGAAACAGTGGTGGTGGAGAGCCATACTGATGCTAAGCATTACCATTGAAGCGGACACTTGCACGGCAGGTGGCATCTAACACAGCAGCCGTAGCCTAAGTCAAGGAGATAGCAACAGTGAGCACGAGCACCCACGACGAAGCAGCCGACACCTCAAAATCGCTGGAAGGGCCAGCCCGGCCGGCTGGGACGGTTACCGGTCGTGCCCTATTGCTCGGAGCAATGGGTGCGGCCGCCATTGGATTAGGGGTACCGTGGGGTACTCATGTGTTACGTGGCTCATACATGGCGCTGGACTTCAGTACTCCGGCTGCAGTAGTTTTGCTGTTTTTGCTGGTAGCTGGGCCTAGTCTGCTGTTGTTGCGCCTCCGCAAGCAATTAGCGCTGACTACTGCCGAGATTGTTACCATCTACAGCATGATGGTGGTGGCTTGCGCTATTCCCACTATGGGCGTTACCGCCCAGGTCATTCCCATGATGACCGGGGCTCACTACTACGCCAGCCCGGAAAACCAATGGACAGAACTGATTCTGCCTCATATCCAGCCGTGGCTAACTCCGGGAGGAACAGCGCAGGGTGCTCCAGTCATCCAGCATCTCTATGAGGGTCTGCCCGGCGGCGCTCAGGTTCCGTGGGGAGCATGGGTGGCCGGCCTGAGCGCCTGGGTTCCCTTCCTACTGTGTCTGCATGTCGTTATGATTTGTATGATGGTCCTGCTGCGCAAACAGTGGGTAGATAATGAACGGTTAGCCTATCCGCTCACTTACCTGCCGCTGGCCTTGGCGGGTGCCGATAGCGGCGGTCGGCCCACCATTCTATCCCAGAGAACCTTTTGGATAGGATTTAGTATCGCCTTTGTTCTGGCGTCCCTGAAGGGCCTGAGTTTTTACTTCCCGCAAATGCCCAAGATGGACCCAACCACCAGCGTAACCGTGATTGAAAACATATGGTCGCTGGAGTTCAGGCTGAGCTTCCCGATGGTTGGCTTTTTCTATTTAGTCAGTCTGGAGACAACCTTCAGCCTCTGGTTTTTTAACCTTCTGACCCAGATTGTCAGGGCTATCATGGACTTCCTGGGGGTAAGTAGCTCGGAGAGTATGGGGGTATTTGGTGCCCAGCGGCCCACGTTTCACTATCTGGGTGCGGGGGCATTTCTGGCTCTGGTTGGTTCGAACTTGTGGATATCTCGCCATCACCTCAGCCGTATTTGGGAAAGAGCTACTGGCCGGGGCGACCCCGAATACGACTCTGGCGAAATTATTTCTTATCGGATCGCCTTTTGGGCAATGGTGGTGGGGCTGGTGGGCATGACCTGGTGGTTGGTGGCTACTGGTATTCCGGTGCTGGTTGCGCCATTATTTGTGATTATGGCCTTTGTGTTCTATATTGGCCTGACCCGCATCGTAGTAGAAAGCGGTATGGCCGAGGGTGTTGCGCCTTCAATTGCTCCCAGCATTGTGGCCGGATGGCTCGGGGCTGGACCGTTGGGCAATAAGGGGTTGGTGGCCTTAGGATTAACCTACGTCTGGACCAGTGATATTCGCACCTATGTGATGGCTTCGGCCGCCAACAGCCTGAAAATGGCTCAGGTTATTGAACATAAACAGCATCGCTTATTCTGGGGCTTCATTATTGCCATCTTGGTTGCCCTGGCTACTTCAATGTGGCTGACAATGACCCGGGCATATGATCAGGGCGGCGTGACATTGAATCACTGGTTTTTCCACGGCGTACCCATGTCGGCGTATAATTGGGTCAAGGACTGGACAATCAGGCAGCCCGGCCCCAGCTATTCTGGCATCTCTCTTACCGCACTGGGGGCCGTGATATATGTGTTTCTGACCGCCATGCGCTTCCGCTTCCCCAGCTGGCCATTCCATCCCATAGGCTACTCCATTGGCAGTGTCTGGATTATGGATGCCATGTGGTTCACCTGCTTTATTACCTGGCTGGTTAAGGGTGTAATACTCCGCTATGGGGGAATGAAGGGTTATCAGTTTATGCGGCCGGTGTTTTTGGGCTTCATCTGCGGCCAGTTCACCGCCAATGGAGTGTGGCTGCTGATTGACCAACTCACCGGCACGACCGGCAATCTGGTATTCTGGATTTAGGGCCACTGAGGTCAGTATGCGCACCTACCAGGCTACAGGCATCACCCTGAGTGTCAAAAAGTTCCGTGGTTCGGAGCGATTGGTCGTTTTCTACACCCGCGAGTGCGGCAAGGTGGAAGCAATAGCCAAAGGGATAGGTAAACCCAGCAGTAGACTCGCCCCCCTGGTTGAGTTGCTCACCCTATCCAAGCTCTTTTTTGCTACCGGACGCAATATTGACTACCTCACCCAAGGTGAAGTAATTGATCCCTTTTATGAGCTGCGCCGGCAGGTGCGCCGCTATGGCTGTGCCTGTTACATCGCTGAAATTACTGCCAGCGCCACCGAGCCAGGTCTGCCCAATCAGTCCATATTTGAGGCACTGCGGGTTAGCCTTACCAGCATGCAACAAAGTGATGACCCGCAACTAATCATGTGGGCCTACTCGTTGAACTTGCTGGGGGAACTGGGGCTGGCTCCGGTCCTACAGCGATGTGTGCATTGTGGGGACCCACTGGCCGGGACAGTGGCTTACCAATGTGCTGAGGGCGGGCTGGTTTGCGGGAACTGTCAGCCTTCCTCACAGTCAAAATATGTAGTCTCCGGCGCTACGCGAGGCGTACTGCGCAGCCTGATGGACCTGCCGGTTAACCGGCTGGGGCGGCTGGACGTCTCCCCACAGAGCCGCCAGCAGATAAGCAGTCTATTGCGCCAGCACATTGGCTATCACCTGGGACTACAGCCTAAGAGCGAACAGTTTCTGACTGAGCTGCTAATACCGCCTCAGCAGACTTGAGTGGGTGAGGAATGGAACAGATGACCAACGCCCAGGCAGCCCAAATATTGGAAGAAATCGCCGCTCTGCTGGAATTGGAAGGAGAAAATACTTTCCGCATCCGCAGTTATCGCCGCGCCGCGGAGACCCTCGCTGGCTTAGTTGATGAACTTGAGGATATCTTCGCCGCCGAAGGAATCAAGGGTCTACAAAGCCTGTCCGGCATTGGCAAGGGTATCGCCAACAAGCTGGCCGAACTGATAGAGACAGGCCAGATGACCTACCACTGCCAGCTTCGTGATAAGTACCCCGACGGCATTTTGGAAATGCTGATGGTATCTGGCCTGGGGCCCCGAACGGTCGCACTGGTGTATGACCAGTTAGGGATAGGTTCTGTTGACGAATTGGAAAAGGCAGCCAATAACCAACAACTGCGGGATTTACCCGGCCTGGGTGCCCAGAGCGAACAGAAGATACTGCATAATATTGAACTGTATCGCCGGGGCACCCAGCGGGCCCTGCTGGGCGACATCCTGCCAGTAGCCGAGCGGCTGGTGGCGATGCTGCGGGAGCATCCGGCGGTGATTGACGCCGAGATCGCCGGCAGTGCCCGCCGCCGCAGAGCGACGATAGGTGATTTAGACCTGCTGGCCACTTCCCGGCAACCTGCCCAGATTTGTGAGGCGTTCGCCGCGAGTGAGGAATTAGCCGAGATAATTATGGCCGGTGACACTAAGGTCAGTGGGCTGCTGCCTGAAGGCCGCCAGGTGGACCTGCGGGTGGTGGAGCCAGACAGCTATGGGGCAGCTCTTCAGTATTTCACTGGGTCGGTCGAGCACAATGTAGTACTGCGCGAGCGCGCCCAGAAAATGGACCTTACCATCAACGAGTACGGTGTATTCAAAGAGAGAGATGGTAAGCCGGGGAAGAAAGTCGCCGGTAAAACGGAGGCCGGGGTTTACGAGGCAGTCGGGCTACCGTGGATACCTCCCGAACTGCGAGAAAATCGGGGGGAGATTGAAGCTGCGGCTGACGGCAAACTTCCTAAGCTGATTGAACTGAAAGATATCCGTAGCGACCTGCAGATGCATACAGTGGGTTCGGATGGCCACAATACGCTGGAACAGATGGCTGAGGCCTGTCGGCAACGGGGCTATCGATACATGGGTATCACCGATCACTCTCCCAATCTGACGGTGGCCGGGGGTATGACCGCTCCGGAAATCAAGCAGCAGCGCCAGCAGATTGACCAGCTTAACCAGCGTTATGAAGAGGAAGGCATACCGGTGCGCATCCTGGCCGGTCTGGAAGCTGATATACTCACTGATGGCAAGGTGGACATCCCGGATGGAGTCTATGAGTTGCTGGACTATGTGCTCGGGGCTATTCACCAGGGCTTTTCCGCCGACGCCGACAAGATGACCAAGCGGATTATCGCCGGGCTACAGTCAGGTAAAGTGGATATATTAGGCCATCCCACCGGGCGGCTGCTGTTGCAGCGGGAAGCCTATGGCATCCATCTGGACGACGTGATAGAGGCGGCGGGAGAGCTGGATGTCGCGGTGGAAATTAATGCTAATCCTCACCGGCTGGACCTGGACGACATTCACGCCCGCTTCGCCCAGGACAATGGTACGTTGCTGTCCATCAACACTGACGCTCATGCTATTGAACATCTTGACTTTATGCGGTATGGGGTAGCCACGGCGCGCCGGGGGTGGATTGAAGCTCCTGCTGTCATTAACACCTGGCCGCTGTCCAAGCTCCAGGACTGGCTCCGCCGCCGAAGGGAAGACCACCACTGAGAATCAAACCCTCATTATCTCTACAAGCGATTGTTAGGTTTCCCGCTTCGTTGACAGTTGCGTTGCTCGGGGGCCTGTTGGTTGCCGCAGCAGTCCCCGGGGCAACGGCTGACCCAGTCATTATCGTCAATCCTGGTTTCGAGGAGGGACTAACCGGTTGGGTGCAGGCGGGTGAATTCCCATCAGATCAGCTATCAGTGGACAGCGAGGTAAAACATAGCGGGCAGGCCAGCCTGCGCATATCTGGTAAGGATAACCAAAACCCCGGCCTGGCTCAGGGCATTGCCCCTATCCAGCCCCAAGCCTGCTACCGGCTGGCAGCATTCGCGCGGAGCCGGGAAGGCGAAGCGCCAGCGGTGGCCGCAGTGAAGATTGAGTTCTATGACGCTCATAACCACAACATTAGTGGCTACTATGGAACCCTGTCTCCTGCCTCCGACGGAACCTGGCATCAGGTGGAGGTTATCGCCACAGCCGACGAAGCGGCAGTGAAGGCAGCGGTAGTGGTGCGGCTGATTGGCCCGGGCACCGTGTGGTTCGACGATGTGGAGTTTGTTATGACGGAGCCGCCTCCACCAGTGGCGGTTGTGCCCCGGGAGCTGACGGTAGCCGCCTCGCAAGCCGGGGAGATAGGTATAGAACTGCGCCTACCCCAGGCCCCTGAACAGACTCCATCATTTCGCTTCTTTATTAGTGGTCCGCGGCTGCCTGAGCCTTTATCGGTCCAGGCCACTGTGGAACGCGCCAACGAGCAGGCCTTTGATGCCCTTGTCAGCATTCCCGAACTGGCGCCGGGCGTATATGAACTGGTAATAACCGACCAAGAGAAGAAGGCACAAGGCAGGGCCTCGCTGGTTAGCTTGCCGGCTGAGCACCAACCCCGAGGGCTGAGTGAGGACGGTCACTTGGTGGCCGATGGAAAGCCCTTTTTCCCTATCGGTTTATATCATGTTAATGTGGATGACTATGCGCAGGTAGCTGGGGCGGGATTCAACTGTGTGCAGGGCCCATACTCAGCCAATGCGCAGCAGCTTAAGGAAGCCATAGATGCTGCGCAAGCGGCAGGCTTGAAGATAGCGGTACCCTTGTACAATCAAACCAATGTTCCCCCCGACGCGCAGGCGGCGGTGCAGAAAGTCAGTGAGTTAGCTGGTGACCCGACGGTCCTGCTGTGGCAGATAGGTGATGAGCCGGACTTGCGGCCGGATGTGTACCCTCAGATTGCTGATTTGTATCTGCGCCTAAGGGCAATTCCTGACCACCAGCCCCTCCAGATTACTGTTGCCCACCCGGCGCAGTATCGCCGGTGGGCCCCTCTATGCGAGGTACTGGCGGCCACCCCTTATCCCCTCCCCAATAAGCCATTGTCGGTAGTGAGCGATTTCGTATCTCAGGCACGCCGGGCGGCGGGGCCCGGTCAGGGTGTTATCGCCTTGCTTCCCGCCGGATGGTCGTCCGACTTGTCTACCCAACCCACCCTCCAGCAGGCGCGGAGGATGATGTACTTGGCGGTGCTGAACGGGGCCTCTGGCATATTCTGGTACTGTCTTCACGATCCCGGCTGGGATCTGACGACTACCCCGCTGTGGTCGCAATTTGGTCAAATCAATCAGGAACTGGGCCAGCTTGCCCCGGTAGTGCTATCCGGCCAGAGGGTAGCCGACATTGAATGTACTGCAGAGAATGTGATACTCCATGGCTTCCGGGCTGAGGATAAGATCTACATTCTGATGGTCAACAATGCCCAACAGCCAGCAGAAGGGCGAGTGCAGGTGCCGTCGGATATTGCTGCGGCTCACTGGTTGCGCAATGGTGACGAGATTGACAGCCGAGGGCGGGTCATAACATTCTCCCTTTCGGCAGGAGAAGTCGGTACTATTGTGGTCACGGTGGCCGCCCAGTAGTCGCCAGGTGTGCTGGCCAAAGATATACAGCCAGCTCTGAAGCGGTAACCAGCCTGGCTAACGCATCGTGGCTAACTACTACTCTTATTGCTATTGCGCTGGCGCCAATATTGCTGATTATTGTAGGATCGCTGTGAAGAAGTGTACAATATATTGGTGATCCAACGAGCGTACCACTAACTTGTGGGGGGCAGGGTGTGCCGGAAGATAACCACGAAAATGAAGAGGAGATTCTGGATATATCAGCCGAGGACCTCCAGGAGCCGCTCCCCTCGATAGAGGCTGATCAACAGGAAATGTTGGTTATCGAGCTTGAGGATCTGGACGAGGTCCCCGATGTACCCCCAGTGGGGACGGTCGGCCCGAGTTATGCCCCGGTTGACGAGAGCTTCGGGCAGTTGAAGGCCCAAAAGGGGCTAATAGCAGGAGGACTGGTGGGCTCGGTCGTTTTGCAGATGGGCCTGGCCGGAGGGGTGGGGGGCTTTCTGGCGTGGCTTATCCAGGAGCCGTTCATCACTGATGCCGCTGCCATCAACAGTATAGCCAGGGTGCTGCTGGAGATGGCCGGATTTGGTGCTGTACTGGGCGGGATTATCGGCCTGGCGCTGGGCAGTGTGGAAGGCATTGTTTCCCGGGTCTGGGAAAAGGCGGTGATTGGGGGGCTGCTGGGCTTGGGCATCGGTGCGGTTGGCGGGGCCTTTGGCGGCCTGCTGGGCCAACTGGTCTATGGGATGATGGGCGGTGGTGCTCCTGGGCGTAACCTGATATTGCAAATTACTATCCGCGCTTTTGCCTGGGGAGTGGTGGGGCTATTCGTCGGCCTGGGGCAGGGCGTGATGATGCGGGCCTGGCGGAAGATTGTAAACGGATTGATCGGCGGAGCTATCGGCGGCTTTGTCGGTGGCTTTTTGTTTGATCCTATCTCAGTAGCAGGCACCGTAGCTGCCCAGATTACCGGCGCGATGATGGGGGGCGAGTTGAGTCGGATGGTAGGTATGACCGTGATGGGGATTTGCGCGGGGGTGGCCATCGGTATGGTGGAGGAAATGCGTAAGGAGGCCTGGCTTACCATAGTAGCCGGGCCGCTGACTGGTAAACAATTCATTATTTACCAGTCGCCGACCACCATTGGCAGCAGCCCCAAGGCCGACATTTGCTTAGCCAAAGGCACCACAGTAGCGCCGCAGCACGCTACGGTTGAAATAGATGGTAACCGTTATATCCTGGCCGACCTGAGTGGCGGCGGTACACTGATAAACGGGCGGCCTATCACTCGTCAGGCCCTGCGTGACGGTGATAATATTCAGATAGGCCAGACGGTCCTACAGTATTCGGTGCGAAGCGCGCCCGCGCAGTCCGACGCCGAAACTGCCCCCTATTGAGTCTGTGGGTAGCCGTACTCCTATCCGGTTTTGCCTTTCGGCTGTCAGTTGCTGACCCCGCCTACTGCACCAGGTTCTCCAAATCAATGAACTCGTCAGAACCCGCTGGCTCGACCTGTCGTTGGTAGAAAGGATGGGTAACCATTCCCGCCAGTACGCCGCTTACTTGGGCGGCCAACACCGCCAGCAAGTCAAGGTTCTTCTGGGCGAACACTCCTTCGGGTTTATCAAACAAAGCAATGACCCCCACGACAAGCTCCTTCTCCATTACCGGCTGGGCTATCACGGAGCGAATGCCGGCATAGACCAGACTGTCTTCGGATAGCTGCGGATCAGCGAGCAGATCATTGATGAATCTACCAGCGCCCGAAGCGGCCACTTCTCCCAGTACGTCCTTTCCTATCAGCAGGTTGCGGGTAGTTAGTTCATCACTACTTATCCCCTGGGCCACCAGAGGCTGAAGCCGGCCCAGACTCTGGTCCACCGCCAGGATCGATCCACTACCGGCCCCGGTCAGTTTCATAGCAGCATCTAAAATGCACTGGGCGGTGGCTCGGTAATCATCAGCCTCATACAGATGCCGCTCCAAATCAATAAAGACACTCAATTCCTCGGTGGCGATGCGCATCTCATCTTCCAGACGGGTGGTGCTTTCTCGCAGGTCCTGATTGAGCCGATTTAGCTTGGTCACGAGCTGCCTGTTTTCCCGAATAACCTGGCGGTGCTCCAAGCCGCGGGCCAATACTCTGACAAGCTCCTGGGTATCAAAGGGCTTGCGCAGGTAATCATACACACCCCGGCGTACTGCTTCTATCGCCGAGTCCAGGGAGGCGAACCCGGTGATAATAATCACTATGGCTTCCGGATCCGCCTGGCGAATCGCCGACACGACATCCAGCCCGCCCACATCAGGCAGGACCAAGTCTACCAGCGCGGCCGGGAACGGATGTTGCCGTACTTGTGCTACTGCCTCTTCTCCAGTAGCTACACAAGTAGTCTCATATCCCTCCGCCTTTAGAGTATTGTCACAAAGCTCCAATATATCCGGATCATCGTCTACTATCAGCACTCGCTGTCCGGCCCGATCCATGATGCTGTGATCCTCTCTGCTCCTGCAAGCCGTCGGGAGCAAATGAGTTTGTCCAGCTCACCCGCCCTACGCGGTGGGGGCGACTTGAAAATCCTCAAATTGCCCAGTAGCAGCTTGCCAGTCGGTGGTAACGCCGGCTACCCATGCGGCCGGGGGCCCGCTCTGGAGCTTGGCCAGTAATTCCGACAAAGCGTCTCGGGAACCTTCCGCAGTCACTTCTACCCCGGCGCCAGTCAAATTACGCACCCAGCCAGTTAACCTAAGCCGCCTGGCTTCTGCCAGCACAAAATAACGAAACCCAACCTCGTGCACTCGCCCACTTATTATGGTATGCAACTGCATCTTCTCCGGCATGAATGCAATGTCCCCGAGGTCTGACGATCAACTAAGTTCTGTGTCGCCTACACCCCCGCTCACGTTGCCTTATGGTTGGTTGGCTCAGTCGGCCGCCTGATATTCTTTTCGCGCCACCATGACCAGATCCTTATTTAGCCGCACCCAGCCGCGCAGGAGCCGGAACGCCGTCCTGGGCAGGAATATTAGGCTTTCCTGCACGGCTGCCCCGAGCCCATCGGTCAGTGTGTGGTGTTGGAACCAAGGCAAGGCCAGCGGGACAAGGCCGCTTTGCTCCAGCGCCACCCGAATCGTGCGCGGATTGTGATAGACCATGTGGATACGGGCCCCTTTACGGCCATACCAGCGGTACCTGCCCTTCAGCAGACACGCTTTCAGGTACCAGCCATTGGGCACGAGAAGCGCGAAAAGCCCGCCCGGCCTAAGAATACGGTTGACCTCCACCAATCCATCGGCTGTCACGGGGATGTGTTCCACCACAGCCCAGGCGGTTACGATATCGGCGTATTCGTCAGGTAGCCCTGTGTCGGTTAGGTTGCCTATCTGGGCCGCATGCCCCATCTGCTGGCAAAACTGCACCGGATAGGTGCCGATGTCAATACCCAGGGCCTGGTAGCCAAGCTGCTCGGCAGCCGCTAAGGTATCCCCTACGCCACAGCCAATGTCCACCAGTACTCCACGCGGGGCCAGGTCTTTGATTAGCTCCAAGGTCCGGCGGGACGACTGTATTTTGTGGTTCCGTCTATCAATATATTGTTGAAAGTAATCCTGGTGGTTGTAGTAATCTGAGACGACCTGTTGCTCCGAAAAACCCAGCGCATTGAAGATCAGACCACAATGGCGGCAGCGTAGATAATGCGCTTCTGAGGTGTTGACATAATCACAGATGTCACTGCTCCCGCAAATCTGGCAAATGGACTGATAGTTAGCCGTCGCCGGGGAGGTAGGGTCAGAATTTGGTTTGTCTGGCTCATTATCGGGCAATTGCATTCTCGCTTGTTATTCTTGGCAGCGATACACTTTCACTCAATATGTGGCAGCAGCATGAGAAGCGGCCCAACTTAGGGCGGTTCGCCGGTGGTCTAACAATTAGTACAGTGGTACAACCTGGGGAACCACTGGCTCAGATTTTCTTTACCAATATCGCCCACTCAACGAAGCGAAGCACATAGGATAGCAGTAGCAGCCCCAGGATAATGACAAAGAAGGCACGAATTGTCCCGCTATCCAGATAGTTAAACCACACGGACGGGTCGATCTCGTCACTGAACGTGAACCGACTGGCCAGTTGGGAGCAGGCACCAATGAATGCTTGGTATAGCGCCATCAGCGGACGATAGAAGATAATCAGGGCGAGGATAGTGGCCCCAATAGCAAGAGGATTGATGACCCGGTATTTGGCTCGCTGGTGCTCATTATAGATAGCACATTTGCTGCACGGGATGGTGCGCTTCTGCCCCGGCCTGACAACATCAGCTTCCAGGTCTGATCGGATATAGGCTTCCTGAATCTGCCGCGTTTGGGCCTGACGGGCTCCACTGCCCCCACCACCAGTGCGAATGAGTGATTCGATCAAGCCCGGGTCGCAGTTGCACCCAGTTCCATACCGCCAGCAAGTCTTATGTGCTTTGAAGGCCGGGCACATCTCTTTGATGGCCTCGTGGCAATACGGCATCTCCCAGCATGGCGTCCACGGCCACATTGTTTGGGCTACCGACTTTTTCTTAGCCCCCGGGGATTCTGCTTCTTCTGACTCTGCCCGCCGCCGCACGGCGGTGCCCCGTGTAAGCTGAATATATACTTCGTATAGCAGGCGGAGGCCGACAATTACTATGATTATCTTGCCGGTCCACGTTCCCCAGATGGTAATCTGAGTGGCGACTTCACTGGAGGGATTACGCAGGTTGTTGGCAATCAGGAAGGGAGTACCCAGGAGGAAAGCAAATCCCACCACAGCACCAAGGGCACTCCAGGCTACCTCTGCGAAGCTGATTACGACGAGACACAGCGCACAGACGCCCCCGCTAATAGCCAGTACTTGCCCCACCAGCCGGATGTTGGCGACCACTCGCCCGTCCACCGCCTGGTTCAGATAACCGCCCAAAATACCCCACAGCAAATAGCCAGTGGCAACCAGCAAGACCAGCGCAGACAGCTTGAGGATAGATCCAGCATATCCCCCCAGCGTCTCGCTCCAGTCCAAAGGGCGTTTACGCGTCGGGGCTGGGCGTCTTCTGCGTCCCGTCATTTATCTGCCCCCTGCTCCACTGCTTAATTCCTTGCGGGGGGGGCATTCCACCCTCGCACCGCTGTTGACGCTACTTACCTGGAGCACACATAGCGGATAATGACCCGCTCTGTGATATGCTCCGGTCCTCAAGTCTGGGTTAGTCCTCTTCCGTTTGCCTATACTTATCAGGGATCAGACTGTCATCAACGAAACTAAGGAAATCGTGCTTTTCGTTGGAGCGATTGTAGGCGTCCTCGAAGCTAATCTTGCCTTCGCCCACCAGTCGGGCCATATGGGCTTCCAGCAGTTGCATGCCCAAGTGCCGCCCACTGCTCTGAATGGTGGCGCGCATCAAGGAAGTTTTACGCTCGCGGATGAGATTGCCAACGGCAGCCGAGCCACCGGCCTCGCCGATCATGATCTCGAAGGCGGCAATGCGGCCCTCTGTATCTATACGGGGTATCAGCTCTTCGGAGTATATGGCTGCCAGCGACGTGGAGGTCATGGCGCGGATTTCCTCCTGCTCGATGGCAGGAAAAGCCGTAACCAGACGGTCCACTGTTTTGGGGGCGCTGACAGTGTGCAAGGTAGACAGCACCAAGTGGCCAGTCTCCGCCGATTGCAGACAGGACCGCATTGTCTCTAAGTCTCTCATCTCTCCTACCAGCATCACGTCTGGGTCAGACCTCATATTCCGGGTCACAGCTTCGGAGAAACTGGAAACGTCAATTCCTACCTCACGCTGGTTTATCAGCGATTTCTTGCTCTCGTGGTAGTACTCTATCGGGTCCTCAATAGTGATTATGTGGCACTCCCGCTCGCGGTTGATGTAATCAATCATAGAAGCAATGGTAGTGGTTTTGCCACAGCCGGTAGGCCCAGTAAGCAATATCAAGCCCCGTGGTTTGTTCAACAACTCCTTTACATGCTCGACGGGCAGACCCAACTCCTCAAAGCTAAGCATCTCGTAGGGGATCAGCCGCAAAGCCAGGGCCGGACTGTGCCGTTGCTGGAAGCTGCTGACCCGGAAACGGGCCTTCTTTTGAAACTCATAGCCAATGTCCGCTCCCCCGCGCTCGCGAAAACGTTGCCAATATACGTTACCGCCTGTCTCCTCTCCCAAGAAGAAGGCGGTTGCGGTCATCATATCGTCATGGGTTATCTCGCGGTACCCTTCCAGCTCCACCAAGTGTCCGTGCCGGCGATAGATCGGCGGTTCCCCGACGGTCAGATGCAAGTCAGAAGCACCAATCTTCACACAGCCGTCTAGCAGACCCTCCATGACTTCTCCATCCAGGGGCTGACCTGCCTTTTCGATAATCTGGCTCGGAGCCTTTACCGTTGGACGCCATTTCTCGGCCATCGTGCTCACCTCTGTTTGGTTTCCTGTAACAATCTCAGTTTAACAACTGTACTTAACTATTTCACTGCCGACGAGGATATCCCTCTTTGTATCTGGATAAATTTACTGGCATCTTCACTGTCACCGTTGTTGCCCCCGCGCGATGTGGGCCGGTGCCTTACTTGCTGCGGGCCGCCTTCTGCTGGGCTAATTGGGCTGCATCTGCTCGTTCCTTGTCCACCCGCCGGAGCATCTGGCGCATCTCGGTGTAATTGCCGGCGTAGAAAAGGGCTTGATCATCAGTGATTGTCCCGTCCGTGTAGAAGTTCAGCAAAGCCTGGTTCATGGTTTGCATGCCCCAGTGCGCTCCCTCATATATCGCGTCATAGACCTCAGAGGGCTGCCCATCTTCGATGAATTGTTGGATAGTGGGTGTTACGATCATAATTTCTAATGCGGCGATACGCCCCGTCTTGTCTTTACGCGGGACTAACGATTGTGATATCACCGCCTCTAAGGACTCGCTCAGGCGCATACAGATTGGCTCTCGTTCAGCGGGTGGGAACATGAAGATTATACGCTCCATCGTCTCGGCAGCGGAGGTAGTGTGGACGGTGGAAAACACCAAGTGGCCGGTCTCAGCGGCCTGCATGGCAACATTGAAGGTTTCCACATCCCGCATCTCACCAATGAGGATGACATCCGGGCTCTGGCGCATTATGTATTTTAGGGCGTCAGCAAACCCCTCGGTGTCGATGCCCACCGCTCGCTGGCTGACGATGCAGTTCTTCTCTTGATAGACATATTCGACAGGATCCTCTACGGTAACAATGTGGGCGCGCCGGTGGCTATTGATGTGCTCGAGCATGGCCGCCAGGGTAGTTGACTTACCACACCCGGTGGGGCCGGTCACCAGCACCAGGCCTTGAGGTCGCATGGCTATATCCGTTAGTACCTCGGGCAGACCTAATTGGTCAACCGTGCGCACTTTCATGGGAATAATGCGCATAACCACGGCCGTAGCGCCCTGCTCTCGGTAGACGTTTATCCGCAGCCGGCAAGTATCACCAACCGAGAGGCCAATGTCCTTTTCTGGATACTCCTGGAATCGGGTCCAGTCCTTCTCCGTCATCAGTGACCGAGCCAGCTTTTCGGTGTCATCCGCAGTTAGCTGCGGCCAATCATCAGCAGGACCAACCACACCCTTCAGCCGCACATAGGGAACTGCTCCAACCTTCCAGAATACATCCGACGCTTCTTTGTGTGCACTGTCAATTATCAAGTCCTGCCAATTATCTATCATCTATCTTCTCTCTTTCCCCCAGCAGGATTAACCATGGTACTGCGCCCTATTAGCTGCTGACTTCTGGTCATGAGAACATGCGTCCCTACTACTGATATACTAACCCAAAAAGGCGCAGCAAGCAAGTCCTGCTGCGCCGGAGGTTGAGCGATAATAATGGTGGAGCTGGCGGGATTTGAACCCGCGACCTCCTCCATGCCAAGGAGGCGCGCTCCCACTGCGCCACAGCCCCACCTTGTTATTATGACTATAGCAGAATCCAGACATGATTGTCAAGCCCACAGTTCCCCAAGTCCTGGCTGACACGGCTTACCTGCTTTTGGCTCAGTTAGTGTTCGCAGGGGTAGTTAGTAGCTCCGAAAAGCACAGCTCGCCCGTACTGGTGTCCGGCTCGCAGTCAGGCCATTTATGGCTATTTGCTATCGTCTACTGATATTTACAATTCGCAGTCGTGGCTGGTCATACCTGCCAGAAGTTTGCGTCGGCGCCCGGTTTGTGGTAAAATTGGGGCAATGGGAGCGACGCCGACAGTACCGATTAGGACAGATGCAATTGGCCTGATGGGAGGCACTTTTGACCCTATCCACTTCGGGCATCTGTTAGTGGCCGAGCAGGCTCGTGAGCACTATCAGCTTGGTGAGGTCATATTTGTCCCCAATGACATTCCTCCCCATAAGAAAGACTATGAAGTGAGCTCGGCTGAGCATCGGTATGCGATGGCGGTGATAGCTACTGCCGATAATCCCTATTTTCGCGTCTCGCGCGAGGAAATTGACCGCTGTGGCCCTTCCTACTCTATTGATACCATCCGGGCTTTCCGCCAGCAGTTGGGTCCCGAGGTGCGGCTTTATTTCATCACCGGTGCTGATGCTATCTTGGAGATTTTAACATGGCGCCAGCCCCAGGACATTGTAGCCGAGTGTCAGCTTATTGCCGCCCACCGGCCCGGCTTTGACCTGCAGCGAATGACCGCCGTGCTGGGAGCGGAATTGGCCAGGCAGGTCGAGATGTTCACCATGTCGGCGCTGGATATCTCTTCCACGGCCATTCGCCAGCGCGTTGTGCAAGGTCAGAGCATACGCTATCTTACTGTCCCCAGCGTGGTCAACTATATCCACAAGGCCGGCTTGTACCAGAACCACCGCTCCAATAAAGGCAACTGCGAGGAATGAGCATAGGAATCAGTACACAAACGAACAGGCACGGGCGAGCCACAGATGTGCTGCTTTATTGTCTGGCGGCAGTAATCATCGGGGCCGGGGCCGCCGGAGTGATGGACAGTATGCGCTATCCGGGCATATCAACCGTGGCCCAAGGCACACAGGACCCATCGCTGCTGGGGCAACTCGCCAACCCCTTGGCGGGAATTGACCGCCTCCACATCCTAATTCTGGGCAGTGATGATATGGAGGTCCGGGGCCGGTCTGATACCATTATGATCCTATCCCTCAATCCAGAGGGTAAGCGGGCGGCCTTGCTGTCCCTGCCCCGGGACCTGCGCGTGGAAATTCCCGGCCACAGGACTGACAAGATAAACCATGCCTACTTCTTCGGCGGTGCGGAACTTGCCCGGGAAACCGTTGAGAGACTGTTGGGCATCAACATTGACTACTACGCGAAGGCAGACTTTGAGGCTTTCGAGCAAGTTGTGGATACGCTTGGTGGGGTGGATATAAACGTGCCCTTCAGGATGAAAAAGCATACCTACTACGGCGACATTGACTTCCAGCCGGGCCTTCAACACATGGATGGCAAAGAAGCCCTGCAATTTGTGCGCTACCGGGAGGACAATGACTTCAAGCGGGCCGAGCGCCAGCAGCAGTTCTTCCGCGCGCTCATTCGGCAGAAACTGCGACTGACTAACGTCCACCGACTAATCAAGGCGGGGGGGGTAATCCTGCAAGCCGTTGATACCGACATTGAATGGCCAATTGCCATACAACTGGCCAGAGTGCTGAAACAGATACCACCCGCGGAGATTATGACCGCCGTTGCCCCCGCGCGTGACCATTATATCAACGGGATATACTACGCCGAACTCAGAGAGAGTAGTTTTTTTGAACTACTGGACGATATGGATGATCATCTGGACCGACCTGCCGGTCATATTGTCACCGTAGAAATTCTCAATGGCTGTGGTCAGCCGGGAGCAGCAGCAGCGGCGGGGGCGTTGCTGGCCGAGGCCGGCTTTAAAGTATTGAACACCGCCAACGCAGACAGCTTCAGTTATCAGCGCACCATAATCAATTATAACCCCGACGCTGAGGCCCCCGCCCAACAGATCAAACAGATCCTCACCATTGACAACGCTCAAATGCGCGAAAACAGATCTAATGGTGATGAGACCGACCCTGAACTGGTAATCGTACTGGGTGAAGATTTCCGGACCGCAAGTGCCAGTTCATCTTAACGGAATAATGCTGACGCCCAGCTTGATTAGGGGATAGCAGTAGGCCAGCTTGTAATGGACGAAGGAGGTTAGTGCTTTTGGCTGAAAATTCACTGGAGCGGGCCCTGATGATTGCTGGGGCCGCCCAGGTCCGTCAAGCATTGGACGTAGTGATTTTGGATATGAGGCCCCTTATGACGTTGTGTGATTACTTTGTGATAACCCACAGTCGCTCAACGGCTCATACCAGGGCCATTACTGAGAACGTTCTCCAGGATATGAAACAGCAGCAGATACACCCTCACCACCGCGAAGGGGGGCGAGATGACCGGTGGATAGTGTTAGACTACAGCACTGTGGTGGTTCATATATTCAGTCAGGAGGCCCGGGATTTCTACGCCCTGGAGCGATTGTGGGGCGATGCAGATAGGATTGACGTGGCACCAAACGACGGATAACGACTGGCAACGACATCGCGGCGGGAGCCAGAATATGCAATGCGGAGAGGGACAAAGCGGTTCCCAGTGCTCTGAGCAGGATGAATTACCAGTTTTGAAGGGAAGGGGCCCGGTGGCACCGTCCGATCAGCCTGACGAACTGGAATTAGAGCATCTTTACGACCGGGCTCAGCGTAGCCTGCACTGGCAGCGCCTGGACGAGGCTAAAGAGACTGTCCAGAAAATACTGGAGCTTACCCCTGATAGTACCAGTGCCCACGAATTGTGGGGAGATACACTGTTGGCTTCCGGGGATACGGAAGCTGCTGCTGAGCAGTTTGAGCGGGCGCTGGAGCTGGAGCCGGCTAATGCCGATGCGGAACGCAAATATGGATTAGTAGTCCTGCAGTTGCAGGAGGCGATCCAGCAGCGAGAGGCCTTAGAAAGCGGGGATCTAAGCCGCTTCCGCGGGGCAGCTGATAAAGATCCTGGCCTGGCGGCTAGCCGTTCAATGTTTTTTCCCGGCTTGGGTCAGTTGTACAACGGCGAGTACCAAAAGGGCGTGATTCTCGCTGTCGTAGGGTTGATATTATTAGTGCCGACCGTGGACAAGATTTTTGGGTGGCTGCTGCCATCTCAGCCTGCCTCTGTGGGTGCTACGGTTCTCGGATGGGTGGGCTTGATTAGCTACCTGCTGGTGTGGGCCTATGGTATTTACGATGCCTATCGTAGTGGTCAGCGTATCGCTGCCCAGCAGGCTCAAATAGGAGCGCGCATGTCTTCGGAGGAGGGAGGCAACTAACATTTGCCCATCCCAGGCCAGCGGTCCGCTGTTGAGGTGCTCACGAAAGTTGTAACCCTCGAATTGCGCCAGGACTGCGCAGACACGGCTGCTATCGGGGGGATGGCGGACTTGGTACAGAGCTGGCGCGAGCGCTTACTGGCTGCAGTTGATGATACAAAAACTCCCCATCTGGAGCAACTGACCAGCCGCTTCGCCCACTATCCTGAGTTATCGCCTGCCGATCGCCGCCAACTGGCCGAGGAGATGCTCCACCAGCTCAAGTCCGCCCCGCCCGGTGGCGGGTCTCAATCGGCCCCCGACGACAGCCAACTGAGCGGGGAGGCTCCCCTAACCGACTTGGATGGCGTTGGTCCCCGGCGGGCTAAGCTCCTGGCTAATCTGGGTATCTACTGTATCGGGGACCTGCTTCTGCATTGTCCTATTCGCTATGAAGACCGCACTCAGTTGAGCACGCTGGAGGACGCCCAGCATCGGCAGACTGCCACCGTGCGGGTGCGGGTTACTGATCCGGGGCGGGCAGTTCGCGCTAAGCGCATCAGCTTCGCCCAGGTGCCAGTAGAGGATGATACTGCAACTGGCAATCTGGTCTGGTTCAATCAGACTTTTCGCGCCAACCTATATCCACCGGGCACGGAAATGATTGTCACGGGCAAGGTACGCCTCCATAAAGGTAAGGTATCACTGGCGGTCTCCGAAGCGGAGGTGCTCGGGGAAGAGGAGATTATCCACAGCGGCCGGCTGGTGCCCATCTACCCCCTGACTCAAGGAATCTCGGCGGTGATGATGCGTAAGCTGATTCATCAGGCACTGCAGCATTGCAGTCAAATTCCTTCGGGGGTGGTACCGCCGTCGGTGCAGCAAGCGCGCCAGTTGCCTTTGATAGAGGAAGCAGTCCGCGAAGTACACTTCCCTCAAAGCCAATCTGCAGCCCAACAGGCCCGCCAACGACTGGCCTATGAGGAGTTATTCACTCTGCAGGCAACTCTGGCCCGCCGGCGCCACGTAGTAAAGAGGCCGGTTGCCCAGTCCCAGGTGTCCAGCGATGGCATAAGGCGGCGGCTCCAGCAAGCCTTGCCCTTTGAATTAACCGCCGCTCAGCGCCGGGTGACTGATGAAGTCCTGGCCGACTTGGCCAGTCCTCAGCCCGCTTATCGGCTGATACATGGTGACGTAGGCTCAGGTAAAACGGTGGTGGCGGCGGCCGCGGTCCTGGCCGCCATTGAGGCCGGGCGCCAGGCGGCCGTGATGGCCCCTACCGAGATTCTGGCCGAGCAGGATTGGGCAGTGCTGCGGGAGCTTCTCCGCCCATTCGGCTACCAACCAGCATTGCTTGTCGGCAGTTTGCCCGCAGAGAGCAAGGCCCAACTCCGAGAGCAACTGGCGACCGGGGAGTTGAAGTGGGTGGTGGGCACTCATGCTCTATTTCAACAGAGCGTAGAATTCTGTGATTTGGCGGTCGCCGTAATAGATGAGCAGCACCGGTTCGGCGTTGTCCAGCGGGCCAAGTTAGCCGCTAAGGGTGATCATACCAACATCCTGGTCATGTCAGCTACGCCCATCCCGCGCACCCTGGCGCTAACGGCCTACGGAGATTTTGACATCTCAGTGTTGGATGAACTGCCACCGGGACGCAAGCCGGTTCACACTGAGCTGATTGTCGGACGAGACCGCAAGCGGGCCTACGAATTCATCATCGGGCAGGCCGACCGCGGGCGGCAGACCTTTATAGTGTGCCCGGTGATTGAGGAGAGAGACCAACAGTATTTGATGGCGGCTGAGAAGCTATTCGGGCGGCTGAAGAACTACATCTTCCCGACGCTGAAGTTGGGACTGGTCCATGGCCGGATGCCTACCGACCAACGGGAGACAACCATGGAGGCGTTTCGCCAGAGCGAGTTAGATGTACTGGTGGCCACCAGCGTGATTGAGGTGGGAGTAGATGTGCCCAACGCGGTGGTGATGATGGTGGAGAATGCCGAGCGGTTTGGTCTGTGTCAGCTTCACCAACTGCGCGGCCGGGTGGGCCGCAGTGACCAGCAGGCTTATTGCCTGCTGTTGACTAATTCCCGCACTCCCGAGGTAATTGACCGGCTACAGGTGCTGGAGCGAACCACAGACGGCTTTGAGGTTGCCCGCGAGGACCTGCGCCGCCGCGGGCCCGGCGAGCTGACCGGCACCCGCCAGCACGGATTGCCTGATGTGCGCATGGCTGACCTGCTGGCCGAGACTGCCATCTTGGCCCAGGCTCGCGATGATGCCTTTGCCCTCATCGCTGACGATCCTGAGCTCCAGAGGCCCGAACATCAACCGCTGGCCCACCGGATAGCCCAACTTGCTCGCCATAGTCCCGCCTGGACATTATGAGAAAAATGCGCGTAATAGCAGGTAAAGCCGGTTCATTGCCATTATCAGTACCGCGAGGCATAGATATTAGACCCACCACTGACGCGATGCGGGAGTCGGTATTCGGTAGCATTGGGCCTCAGGTAGAAGGGGCACGGGTTGCAGACTTATATGCGGGTAGTGGGGCTGTGGGCATTGAGGCCCTGAGCCGCGGCGCTCGGCAAGTTATATTTGTTGAAAGTAGCCGCCGTTGTCGGGAAGGTATTAAGGCTAACTTGGCGAATATTCATTTGGCTGCGGATGCTGTGGTGATGGCCGGACGGGTACTGGAGTGCTGGACTCGGGTAGCCACTCAGTACGGGCCGTTTGATATCATCTTCGTTGACCCACCGTATGGTAGCACCGATTTACCGCTGCTAACCGAGCGGCTAATTGTAAAAAGGGAGGGAGTAGCCGACCAGGCACTGATCATCATTCAGCATGATCGCGCCGACGCCATAGGCTCCCCCTATCTGCCTGAGCAGAGCAAGGTTTTTGGACAGACAATAATAGACTTGTTTAGGTTTGATCCAATGAGAGGGAAGGACAATGGCAGTGCCTAACGAATCATTAGAGCATATTGCTTTGTGTCCGGGTGCTTTTGACCCCATTACTGAGGGTCATATAGATATTATCCGCCGGGCAAGTGAGATGTTCGGTGGAATAATTGTAGCTGTGGCCGAGAGCGCTGACAAAAAGCTCTTGTTCTCGCTGGCGGAGCGAGTACAGATGGCCAAGGAGGCCTGCCGCGATTTACCCAACGTGGAGGTGCATGGTTTCCAGGGTTTGGTCGTAGAGTATGCGCAGCAGCAGGGAGCCATAGCCATGATCAAGGGGCTACGGGCCGTCTCGGACTTCGAGCGGGAGATGCAGATGGCCCTGATGAATCGCCGTCAGGCGCCCCACATACACACGGTATTTTTGGTGGCGCATTCCGATTATACCTTCCTAAGTTCCAGTTTGGTCAAGGAGCTGGCCGCATTGGGCGGGGATGTCAAGGAGTTGGTACCGGCAGCCGTACTGGAGCCCTTGTATGAAAAACTCAAAGATCCCAGTGCCCAGGATAACTAAGCGGGAGGCAACCTATGGAAATCCTCAATCTGCTTGAAGAGTTTGAAGTTATGGGTGAAGAGGGGGAGAAGTGGTACACGCGGTTTATGCCCGGATTCATTGGCAAGACGGTCCTGGATGCCGAAGAGTTCTTTGGCATGCTGCATCACTTGCGTTCCTCATTGCCAGAAGAGATGACCACAGCTACCCAGGTCTCTCGCGACCGCCAGCGTATTATTGAGGAAGCACGTGAGGAGCGCGCTAAGATTCTGGAAGCGGCCCGGGAGCAAGCACAACTGCTGGTCTCCAGCGATGAGGTGATAAAACAAGCCGAGCAGCGGGCCGAGGAGATACAGGACCAGGCCCATATTGACGCCCAGGCCATAAGAGCCGAAGCCGAAACCTGGGCGCGTGGTATCGTAGAGCGACTGGAGAACTATGTCAACCGCATCTCTGCGACCATCGGCAAGACCCGAAAAGCTCTCATCACCGAAAGTACCTCCCGACGGTCCGAACCGTTCCCGGTGGAGGAAGAGTAGCCGATACTGTCCACCAGGGAGAGAAACCATCGGTGATCGTATTAGTTATCAACTGTGGTAGTTCGTCGGTAAAGTATGAAATCTTCCAGACCCACCCCGAAATATCTCTGGCTGCGGGCCTTGCTGACCGAGTCGCAGTCAACGGCGGCCAGCAGGCATCCTTAGTACACCGTCCCCGGACTGGTGAGCAGTACCGCCTGGTGGCTGAGATGCCCAGCCATGAGGCCGCGCTAAGCCATATAGTGGCGGCTCTGGCTGACCCCGACCACGGTGTTATCAAGTCGCTGGACGAAGTTGACGCAGTAGGGCATCGCGTGGTTCATGGGGGCGAGGAATTCTCCGCCTCGGTACTCATCAATGATGAGGTAATTTCGGCCATAAGCCGCTATTGTGAATTAGCGCCGTTGCACAATCCCCCCAACCTGGCCGGCATCCGCGCCTGCCAGAAGTCTCTGCCCGGCGTGCCTCAGGTGGCGGTATTTGACACTGCCTTTCACCAGACTATATCCCCTTATGCTTATGTATATGGACTGCCCTACCGATTCTATGAGAACCACGGTATCCGCCGCTACGGGTTTCACGGCACCTCGCACCGGTATGTGGCCCTCAAAGCGGCTGAGATTCTCCAGCAGCAGGGTATCCCCACCGCCGACCAGAGAATAATAACCTGTCATCTGGGCAACGGTTGCAGCGTCACTGCGGTCCGGGCCGGTCAGTCAATAGACACTTCCATGGGCTTTACCCCCCTGGAGGGGCTGCTGATGGGCACACGCTGTGGGGATTTAGACCCGGCCGTAATCCCCTATCTCATCAACGAGATGGGCCTGTCGGCTGACCAGGTAGATGAACTGCTCAATGAACACAGCGGCCTACTGGGGGTCTCGGGGGTCAGCAGCGATATGCGTGATATTTGTGCCGCTGTACGCACAGGAAATGACCGGGCCCAGTTGGCCGTGGACATCTTCTGCTATCGCATCAAGAAATATGTTGGAGCCTATGCTGCGGTTATGGGTGGTGTGGATGCGGTAGTGTTTACCGCTGGCATCGGCGAGAATGTCCCCGAGGTGCGAGCCAGTGCGGTGATCGGTCTGGAGCATCTGGGACTGCACTTGGATGAGGCGGCTAACCAGGGCCTAAGTGGGGGCAGTGAGCCTGTTGACATCAGTACATCGGACAGCCCGGCCCGGATCCTGGTAATACCTACTGACGAAGAACTAATGATTGCCCGGGATACGGCCGCAATCGTAGCAGATAAACTCCCCGAGTGACATAGCCACTCAACAGCGGCGGCTTGAGGCACGGGGCAAACGGCCGCGCTCCTGTTGCTCGGACATTCTTACTGGCTGCTGGCGGCCAATTCCATATTGAGTTTGAATTCCAACTCCACCTCGAATAGCCGGTGCCAGGGAAGGGATACGTGCATCTGTTCCATTTCGGCCAGCATCACTACTTGCCGGTTGTCCTCGGGACCTATCTCCACACATGGACGGTCTAAGAACCGCTCAATCCACAGATTCGTCGCTTCGGGCAGCAGTCGGCTGCGTACCATTTGCTCGGCCCACGAGTAAGTCTGGTGCAAATCAAATGCCGATGAACTAACTAATTCCGCCAACTGACGGCTAACCTTCGGCCGCACCTGACTCTGGTATAACCAGTCATCCACAAATCGGGTGAAGAGGAACTGAATATGGGCCTGTTGGGCGTTGATGAGGGAGCTGAGGAGTTTCAAGTAGCGCATCGGGGCCACATCGGTAACCAAATGAACCAGGTCAAAGGCGCCTTTGTCTTGGAGAGCGATTAGCCGTAGCATGCTGTGGGCGAGCACCGATCCCAGTGAATTGCTGGCCGTATTCCACGCTCCATAGGAAAGCAACTGAGATGGGTCTATTCCTCCGGAGAACATTGCCGCCACGAATTCATCGTCAGCCCCGTTAGGAAAGGCGGCATCGCAGATAGCCAGCCCGCGGCGGGGACTCATCTCCAGCACTTGCTTCACTGCCGCCGACAGGCGGGATTGCCGCTGCTGTTGGACCTCCGTTTTTGCCGCCTCTTCACGACTGAGCCCGGCCGGCGGGCTAATTAGCAAGGTCAAGGCCGGTGTTTCGTCCTGAGCGGCTGGCCGGGCCCCCACGACCGCCAACTGGGCGGCCACCACTGCAGTAAAGGGACGGTCTTCAAACTCAGCAATATTCTCGGCGGCGTCTTGGTCAGCATAGATAACCCGCACTGTCGGCTGTTTCTCCATATGCTGATGAATAAAGCGGGCCAGCAGCGTCATCCCCACCTCATCAGCACCCGGATAGATCATCACCCGCTCTTCCAGTTCCGCATCAGATATACATTTTCTCAGGTGTTGCTGTTCGCTAATGTGTAAGCCCTGCTGCCCAGCGTCATCCTGGGGCAGGACCAGAAAGTCAATATTGCCCGCCGCTACCTGCTCAATAGCTAACTCATTCACCTGGTGATTGCGGTCTCGTACCGATAGGTACCTGTCGCGGACTGGGGGAGGAATCTGTTGCTCCAGTTGCTGCAGAGCCTGGCGTTGCGCCGAGTCATCCTCAGCGTCCAGACGGGCTTTGAGTTGAGAGTAATCCCCCAAAAGCTGGCGGTAGCGGCCAGTGTCATTCCCTACACCGGTGGGCGCTTGCCCCATTATTACGTTGCTGGCGTATATCGTCACTTCCGGAGCAATTTCTCTTATCTGTGCCAACATCCTTAGCCGCTGGGCAGCCAGCTCCACGGAAGTATCGGGCTGGCGCGAGGCCAACAGTCCCCCGTAGGCCAGCATATCCAGGCTTGCTATCACACAGTCCACGTGGTCGGCCAACTGGGCCAGGAGCCACTGGCCAATCTCTTCGGGCTGGCCGGGGGTGTGGAAGTTACCCAGTAGTTCCCCCGAAGGCACCAGACACTCGTACTCGACCATCTGGGCCAACAGTTGGGGCATCCGCAGGTTAACCGGCCGGTCGTCCAGGGGTACATAGACTACTCGGTGAACACGGTGTCTCAGCGGCACTTGCTCGGCCTCCTTTTGCTCGGCTCATCATCGGGTGCCGCGGCATCCAGCGCCTCCCGGAAGCTGCGGGTGGTGTGCTCAATAGTGGCGGGCTGGTCACCGGTGACAACCGCTCCGATTATAATCCCCCGCACTCCTATTTCCAGCAATCGCGGCAGTTGTTGTGGCGTTATATGCCGCTGCGTCGGTACTACCACCGGCAACTGAGGATAGCGGGCGACGATCTGCTCGTATAGCTGCAGGTCGGCGTCAGTCAGTGGCTGACCATAGCCATCAGGCTGGATGACAGAAGCTTCTATCATGTCACCATAGTGCTCAGCCGCGCCCAGGGAAAAACCAGCGTCCTTCTGCACGTAGCTCAGAGCAATCATGGTAGACATGTAGCAATCAAGCTGGAGCATCCATTGCGGCATATAGTGGAGATAGGCGTCGTAAAAGTCAATACCCATCTCGTCTAGACATTGCATGTCTGTCTGGCTGGCCATAGCCTGGCCATCTCCAGGTACAATCCCCACCGGTATCCCCAGACTCACGATCCGCTCCAGCGCCGGGCCTTCCTCGGTTAGAGTTCCGAAATGAGTGCCGCTGGCGTGGTGGTCAACATTGATGTGCACCTTCAGGCACTGGGCCCCGCCATCAACGGCAGCTTCCGCCAGCTGGGGATCATTGCGAGGCAGACTGACCACCAACTGCGGTTGACCTGTCTGTAGGGCATGCTGTACTAAGCGGCGCTGATTATTCATGTTGGGAGTCTTCTTCCCACTGGGCGGGCCAGAAGACCTGGCGCGGCAGGACAATGCGAATATGAGTGACATCCTGTAACGCCGTGTGGGCGACTGATGGCAGCGGCACATACGGATTGGTACTGGCTTTGATCCGCCATAGCTGGCCTTCGGCAGGTCGGGGACTGTCAGCGGCCGCCTTGGGGTCAAAGGCGATGCGGGGCAACAGGTCCCAGGACTCACCACTGGTCTTGGCCAGCACCTGACAACGCGACATCACCCGCCCCCACCAGTCCTGGTGATGACCAGTTATGTCATCGGACCGGTAGCTGGGATACAGATAGCTGGAAAACAAGGGCGCAATTCCCTCCCAGGACGGCTCCCGGCCGTCCAGTGGCCCTACCACCATCCATTGGGTATTAGACCGGATATACCAGACCTCCGGGTCATTGGCATGCTGGCGGGGTATGATTTGGAACCCGCCTATTAAACCCAGCGGCGAGGTAGATATATCAATCGCCGCCGCGTGATTGGCTCGCAACCGCCCGGGGGCCGCGTAAACCGTCCCCTCAAATCGTCCCACGCCTACCACCGGGCGCAGCACCTGGCCGATGACTTTGCGCTCACCGTCATCATAAGTTACGGTAATCAGACCGCCAAACTTGTTCTCAAAATCTATATACCGGGGACAGGGATCAGGCCGGCGGCGAATTATTACCAGTACATCCCCGATGGTAGGCTGGTAGTCCGGCGCTAATGGCGCTAATGTTGCCTTCTCCAACACCTGGTAGACCGGCGAGCTTACACACGGGCCTAATCCCCCAAAAATACCGTGTCCTCCGGCCACATCCGTTACCACCGTAGCAGCCGCCAGTCTGGTGGCTGCTCCTACCTTTTTGTCAGCCGGCACAATGCTAAAAATCACGCCCCGGCCACTGATCTCGTCCGTGGTAACCTTGATATGAATTGCATTGACTGCGGTAGCGGCTACGGTACTGTCTGGCACCCAGCGACTGGCGTTGTACCCGTGCCGATTTACAGTGGTAGCCGCCTGAACGACCTGGCCAATCTGGTGCCAACTGCTACCTCTATTCCGGCTAACCATAATGGAACCGCTGGGCCGATTTTCAATTCTAATCCGCAGCTCCTCAGAGGTGGCGGCCCTCCCCGACAAGCGCTGGCCTTCAGCCGTCGCCGGCGGCGCACTTAGTAGCATAATTACCAATAATAACCATATGGCCCATCGCTGCATTATGCTCCGAACTTCTCTGCCCTTTCCCCATAATTGCACAGGATATTCATTATGTCATTGCCGGTGATGCGGTGGATGCTGCCCGCTGCGCAGGCCCGCTCACCATACTTGTCCACACCATCAGGCCGGACACCATATCCGTAGAAACTAATGGGGACGGCATCCCCGCTGTGGTCTTGGACACTGATAGGCGTGCAATGATCGGCGCCCAGCATCATTACCGTCTGAGACCAGTCCAGGTTCTCCAATAAGTAGCCCATAGCCCGGTCCACTTGGGCGATGGCCGCCATCTTTTGCTCTACATCGCCATCGTGTCCGCCAATATCAGGGGCCTTGATATTGCATAGGACAAAGTCATGTTCCTTCAGTGCTTGGTCAACTGCCTGAGCAATAGCCATCTCATCAGTATCCATACCCCCGGTGGCCCCCGCCACATCAATGACATCCATACCCAGATAGATGCCTAACCCGCGCACCAAATCCACTTCTACTATCATCGCTCCATTCATGCTGTACTGGTCGGCAAAACTCTTCAGATGGGGGGCCGTCCCCACGCCCCGCGGCAAAATGGCATTGGCAGGTAGCTTATTTTGAGCCAGTCGGTCCACGTTTACTTGGCTGGCTTCCAAGACTTGGTGGGCTTGCTGCACAAACTGGTTGACGATCTGGGCAGTTCGCTGAGCGGCTGGGTCGTCGGCAGCTTCGGGCAGCGGCTGGCAACGGTGAATCTGGGCCTCCGATCCGTGGGGGTCTACGTCGGTGATGCGGTGATCCAGGCCTTCGCCGCGCAGTACCAATACCGCCCGGTGGGCGACTGACTCCTTAAACAAGACTTGCACCCCATCAATGCCGTCGGCAAAAGCCTGTTGTATTTCCGCGGCTAACTCGTCAGTGCGCTTGGTTATGCGCCCGGCGCGGCGATCCTTGACAACATTATCCTCCACTGTGGCGAAGTTACAGCGGAAGGCCAGGTCGCCGGGCCTGACATCCAGACCCACCCCCCGGGCCTCAAACGGTCCCCGGCCCGTGTAATATTCAAAGGGATCATAGCCCAAAATGGCCATGTGAGCAGTATCACTACCGGCGGGCACCCCCGGCTTAATAGGGTCCATCAGACCACACTCGCCGCCAGCGGCCATGGCATCAAGGGCAGGAGTGTATTGGGCTTCCAGGCAAGTCAGGCCCTCCAGAGCGCGAACCGGCCGACCGCCCATCCCGTCGCCAAGGAAAATAATAAGCTTGCAGTTGCTGCTCAAAACAGGTTCTCCTTTCCAACTGGGAGTAGTGGTACCATTGTAATAAGAAGCACAGGTGGGGTCAACCCACACCTGTGCTCGGGGCAATAGCTTCCCGCCCATTATCCATTGAGCAGTCAACGTTGATAACGGGCTGGGGCGGTTAATGCACTCACTGGGTTTAGTTGATGCGCTCCTTTTTGTCTGCCACCATACGGCTTATAGTAGGCCGGTGAAGCATAATTCCATCTCTTAGCGCGAAGTCCTTTGCCTTGACTTACGATCCCGGCTGCCGCATAATTGCCTATAGCATATGCACACTCATCGCTCAGCAATCAGAGGTCTAAGTACTGGGGAACTGCTGGCAGTAATAGCAGTGCTTACGGTACTGGCGTTTTTGCTAATGAAACTGATCATCGGTGAGAGTATCGCCGATCAGCGCAGCGTTACTATCAGTCGGCTGATAGCCGTCAGCGATGCTCTGGACAAATACGCTATTGATAATGGCGGCAGGTTCCCGACCACTGAGCAGGGTCTGGAGGCACTGCTGGAACGGCCAACCACAGGACCCCAGCCGCGCAACTGGCGGGGGCCATATATGCCCGAGGCGTCCGCATTGCGCGACGCCTGGGGCCGGCCCTTTCATTATGTACAGCCCGGCGCCGGCGACCCGCTTCGATCTTACGACCTGTGGAGTCTGGGAGCCGATGGGGCCGAAGACGGCAATGGCCCGGATGCGGATATAGTCTCCTGGGACCGCGGTACCCTCATCCCGTAATCCTATGGCCACAGGGAGTTCTCATCTACCGCCCGGCTCGAGGTGTAGCGGCTGGTGTATAGGCTTACTCGGCAGCGACTTGGCGAAGAACCTGGTGGAACTGGGCGGCCGTTTGGGACCAGGTATATTTTTCAAGTACTCGCTGACGGCCATGCTGGGCTAAAGCTCGGGCCGTATCGGGATTATCAACGAGCTGTCGGATTTTTGCAGCCAGATCAGCCGAGTCACCTTCACGGAAAACCAGGCCCCCGCCGGTATCTTCTATGAGATAGGGAATGTGTCCGGAGTCTGAACCAATTACCGGTACCTCGCAGGCCAGAGCTTCAATCAACACCCGGCCGAATTGCTCTTTCCAGTATTTGGTAGTTCGCGAAGGTAGGACGAGTACATCAAGAGCATTAACATATTCGGGTATCCGACCGTGGGGCACATGACCGGTAATCAGCAGCATATTGGGGCCAAGGTGTTGGCTCGCCTCGCGCTCCACTTGACCGCGCAGCTCCCCGTCACCGACCAGCAGCACGCTTAGGTCCAACTTGCTATCCTGTGAGGCAGTTCTGATGGCCGCCACTAGATCCATAACTCCTTTTTGTGAGGCCAGGCGCCCGATGTAGCCGATAACGGCTCCCTTCAGTCCTAATTGGTGGCGAAGCTGCGGATTTCGGTCGGGGCAGAAGTGCTGAGGGTCTATTGCGTGCGGCATTACGGTGACTGGCCCCCGATAGCCATGATGACTTAGAACTAACTGGCACTCTTCACTGACAGCCACAACGTGATCTGCCTGTCCCAGCACCCATCTATGTGACCACCGCAGGGGCGGCGGATACCAACGAACCAGGTTCTCCTTGGTGGAGATTATCAGCTTGCAATCCAGTTGGTGAGCCAGATAAGTCGCTTGGGCCGCAGCCACACTGTACGGTTCTTCATCTACATATAATATATCAGGTGCGAACTCTTGTAGGGCACGCTGCAATTGCCGCGTATACCAGTGCAAGTGAATCCGCCCCGGCAGGTAGACGGGGAGCGGCACTACTTGATCTGTGAGCTCCGGGAGAACCGAAATGCTAATCGGGCCGCTCAGCGAAGCCCACCAGTGGTGGGGGGCAACTAAGCGCAAGTCTATGTCGCCAGAGCTTAGCAGCTCCCCATATAATTTCTGGTTCATGTCCACCACACAGGAGTGGCTGATGGCCGCAACCTTAAGGGTCTTTGGAATTGGGCGAGCTGCCAGGGGTATGTGAACTGGTGCCTTTTTGTCAGGCTCCGGTAGCTGAGAGAGGAATATCTCCTCCATCTGCTCAGCCTGGCGGTCCCAGGTCAGCAGCCGGGATTTTTCGTGGGCGGCTTGTCCCATTTGTCGCCTCAGTTGGGGATTGGCCGCCAATATGTCTAATTTCTCCGCTATGACCGTGGGATCATAATCTACTAAGAATCCGCTGACGCCGTCTTCTACCAGTTCGGCAGCCACACCATCAGCAGTTACAACCAGGGGCAACCCACAGGCAGCAGCCTCGGCCATCACCAGTCCAAAGCCTTCGGCGCGGGTCGGCAGGACAAGACAGTCAGCTACGGCGTAATATCGAGCTATATCCTGCTGGGGCGGGACGAATAGTACTCGTTGCCGGCTGCCGGCCGCCTCAGCCAGTTCGCTGAACAGTCTCACATCCCCATCCCCCACTACTACAAGTGTGCCGGGTTGTTCCATTAACTTTAGAGCTTCAATGACAAAAGGAAGCCCCTTGTCAAACCAGCGGCCACCAGCAAACAACATCACAAAGTCGTCGGGGCCGAAGCCGTGCATCTTCCTGGTCGCAACACGCAATCGTTGCACCATAGAGGGATTGAATAGTGAATGATCAACACCGTTAGGTACCGCAAATACCTCGGAGGGCGCGAGTCCATGCTGGGTAACGATATAGTCAGCTAATGCTGGGGACACAGCCATCACACGCCCGCGACACTGCCGCACTGCCCGTCCTTCCATCCAAGTGGCCCAGGCCTGACGCAGTTCAAGCATCCACCGGCTGATAGCAGAAGCCCTGTCGTATTGCCACCTTACTTCCTTCAGCGCTCTGGCGCGCAAGGCGTGGCAAGTGTGCACCAGTACGAAATTCTGCACCAAGGAATTTCCTCCCTGCGAGAGGATAACATCATAGCGAGAGGGGTGGATGAGAAAAGGTGAGAGCATTACCATCCATATTGCCTGGAACGTGCTGGACTGGCTGGGAGACCAGACCCGGTGTACACTCACATTCTCGGCGGGGATACCATCAGCCGAAAAGCAGAACAAGTCAACTTGATGCCGCCGGGATAGCCGGGCGATAAGTTCAGCCAGCACCCGTTCCTGACCACCCTGATGGTGGACATGTTCAGCGATGACGGCAATTTTTAGTGACTTTGCCAGCATTGTCTTCTCTTCACTACGTTCCTGTCTGTGGTTGGTTAAGGACAGCCAATGGCGAAGAGGCTTGTTGGCTCTCCCGCTCAGCACAGATTACTACATCATACGCAGTGCCGAGGGTTGCACCTACTAATTGTAGCTGCTGTTCCAGATGACAGAGAATCATTAGAGGAGGCGCAACCTTAAGCCAACGCTTAAACCACGCCGCCATGCGGATGGCTACTTGGGAGAGATAAAAGATGCACAGCCGCTGCTCCTGACAGTATATGCCGTGTTCCGCTAACCTCGCGCAGAGCGCGTCCGGGTGATATCCCTCTCTAACATGGGCTGGGTCGGGTAGTGGCGCGGGAGGCACTGGAACTGAGATGATGAGACTGGCCCCGGGTGCCAAGACTCGTGCTAACTCTTTAAGAACAGCCTCATCATCTGGACAGTGCTCCAATACCTCCGTACATAGGACCAGGTCGAAATAGCTATCGGGAAGAGGTATCTGGTGGACAGAGCCATTTACTAAGTGACATTTCCGGCGCTGCCAGGACGATAGTCGTGACTCCAAGCGTCCTAAGGCGTCACCATCGTTGTCCATAGCCACTACTTGATCGGCTCTGGGCAGAAGTAACGAACGAGTGTACTCACCACTCCCAGATCCGGCATCCAGAGCTCGGCGCACGCGGCTGGGCAGCATATCCCTGATTAAGGAACGCTGCACACACAGGCGCACATTGTCTCCGGTAACAAATATATTGTGGAACAGCCACCGAATGCCTCGGCTATTCCTCAACCATTGGCTATTCATCATAGCTTTCTCTGCATTGTCTTTGTCACTCTGACGTGATTATTAGCCAAGGTTGGTGTCGCAGCTTCGGTAGCATCCACATCAATACCAGCGGACTGTTGTCGAGCCAGCATTTCTCCAGCTTCAATTTGGGGTATGCGCTGCGCCAGTGCACCACACAGCCAGAAAAGTGGCCCACTGGGCGCCAGGTATAAGGCGCTGCCTACCGCCAAGCGTGCTGCTGTGGAGATGGCAATGCCTAAACAGGCAGCCGTCAGTGACCGTCCCGCCAGCGTCTTGCAGCGCAAGTGCGAAGCAATGGTGCCTTTAATCACCGCATATAGCAGCCATACAAACAGAAACAGCCCGGGGAAGCCTAACTCGGTCAGAGCGCGACCATATTCGTTTTCTACCATTATGCCCGCCGTGGGGTTTACTTGTAGTTTGCTCTTTATTATCAGTACCCCCCGGCCCACGCCTGTGCCAGTAGCCACGCCTACCCCCAATGGCCGCTCAAAGGCTTCGTTTAGGCCCTTCAAAAATGGACCCATCGCCCGCCTGGTGATTACCCAATAATTGACCATTCTCGGGTTATAACGAGCTTCAAAGGCACCACCCGCAAAGCTATTGAGAACCACGATAGCTATAATACCTACTGCAGCGGCACCTATAATGAACTGGGGCCGCCGTACTAATACCAGAAGGCTGATACCACCGATGACCAGACCCAACAGAGGAGCTCGACTGCCGCTGGTAGTCATTGCCACCAGACAAATGGCTGCAGTCAAAACAAACAGAGGTTTCAACCACCATTTACCGCGAACAAAGCCAACTGCTCCGATGCACAAGATTGCCATCAGCGACATAGCATCACCAAAGGCGCCCGGCTGAACCAAAGTGGAGAGGGCCCTGACCCCACCACCCCAACCAAATTCACGGTAGAAATTAAACCCAGGCCCCAAGTTATACAGGTGATCAAAACCGATATTATATTGGATGATTCCGTAAACACCGGTGGCAAAAGCAATTGACATTAGGATAACCAGCAATCGCTCAACGCGTTGGCGGGTGGTCAAGTATTCGTAGCTGACCACCAGTAGTGGTATCCATACAACCCACGAGCGGAAGCCAGCCAATGCCACTAACATACTGGCGGTTTCAGTGTTGAACATTTCCGCGGCGCAATATACGGTAAATAGAAACGCCGGTAGGATGATCGGCAGACGCAGTGATTCCCAGCGCTGGGAAGTCACTCCCAGCCATATCCATCGCAGCAGGCCAATCATCAGCAGGAAATCTTTGGCCAGTATGCTGACCGGTCCTGGCGATAGTCCTTTGGCAAAACCGTCGGTAAATGCAACTATCAGCAACGCGATAACTGCCACCTCAAGCGAGCAGAAAGCGGCAATGCCAACCGCCAGCCCCACAGCAATCAACCCAGCGCGGGAGAACTGCCCCCCCGTGCATAAGACTGATAGTCCAATGGCTGCCGCTACAGCTACAGCCCCGGCAATTGCTACTACCAGTGGTTGTGAGAACCGGCTGCGGCGCATGTTTCGTTCGTCACTTCTCAGTCTGCCTGGCTAAATGAGTACGAATGGCAGCCATCTTGCCGCCAGTGGCGGCCACAAATTGCCGGGTGGCGCCCATGGGCCGCTTGGGTACGGCTGCCAGATACTTTAACAACCCGTAGCGGGTCCCTATCCCGACTCCCAAGGCATAAGCAAGAAAGCAAATGCACTGAAGCGGAGGCATGTATTTCAACATACAGTATACCCAATTATAGCTGTCATCGTACACCACATCAGGCTTATCCAGCTCTCGACTGGCCTCATCAAATCGCGTGGCGGGATAATGATCCACAATGCTTTGGGGATCATATATCAGTTTAGCACCCTGTCCGCGCACCCACAGGGACATATCCGTGTCATTTAGAGCACTTGACCCTCGGGCCAGCGTCTCGTCAAATCTGGCCATTAGATCCCGGCGAAAACTCATATTGGCACCTTTGAGGTGGTCTACCTGAACTGGCCCACCATCAAACTCGCAATGATGATTACCAATAATCCGCCCCCACCAAGTAATCTTGCCCACTGTCTTGGCCCGGGATGACTCAATCTCGTCGCCATGATGGACAACATCGCGGCCTCCCACCCCACCAACATCCTCCTGGCTGTAGTGGGCCGCCAGGCTCTCCAGCCAATCTTTTCTGGGCACACAGTCATCATCGGTAAAACATACCACATCTCCCTGGGCTACTTCCAATCCCCGGTTCATAGCAACTATCTGCCCCGGCTTCGTCACTATTGCCATTTCCACCCGACAGACCGGCTGGTTGTGCTGCACCCATTGTTTTAGTTGTTGCTGACTCTCCTCATCGACATCGCGGAGGACTACTACTATCTCGTCCGGCAACCGAGTCTGCGACCTCAGCCCTTCCAGGCATCGCAATAAAGACACCGGTCGGCGGTAACTGGGCACCAGAACCGTAAGAGTCAGTTTGTCTGTAGACTTTGGCATACGCCGGTTCCCTGTTACGTATGGCTGCGCTCAGTTGAGAACTTCTTTTAGATATTGCCCGGTGAACGAGTCACGACATTGCGCTACTTGTTCAGGAGTGCCAGTGGCTACCACTCGTCCGCCGCACTCGCCGCCTTCCGGACCCAGGTCAATGACATAGTCAGCCGCCTTAATGACATCTAAGTTGTGCTCGATTACAATCACGGTGTTACCAGCATCTACCAGCCGCTGGAGCACTCTTAGCAGCTTCTCGATGTCCGCAAAATGCAGGCCGGTAGTAGGCTCATCAAGTAAATATACGGTATCACCGGTGCCAACTTTAGCCAGCTCCCGGGCCAATTTTAGCCGCTGGGCCTCACCGGCCGACAGGGTAGGGGCCGACTGGCCCAGTTTGATGTAATCCAATCCCACCGCGCACAGTGTCCGCAAGATGCGGGCAATGGGAGGCACATCCTGGAAATGCTCCAGAGCCTCGGCGGCCGTCATTTCTAAGATGTCGGTGATATTTTTGCCTTTGTAGCGGATGTCCAGGGTCTCGCGGTTATAGCGAGTGCCCCCGCATACGTCACACTCAACATACACATCAGCCAAGAAATGCATCTCCACCCGCTTCACCCCCTGCCCCTTGCAGACCTCACACCGTCCCCCCGCCACATTAAAGCTAAACCGCCCTGGCTTATAGCCGCGCATCTGGGCCTGGGGAGTGCTACTATACAATTCGCGAATTGGCGCCATTACCTTGGCATAGGTGGCTGGAGTGGATCGCGGGGTGCGCCCGATCGGACTTTGATTTACGTTTACCACCTTGTCCACTAACTCAATTCCGGCCACACAGTCGTGGGCCCCGCGAGGTTGGCTTGAACGATAAAGCCGGCGACGCAGGGTCCGATACAGAATATCCCGCACTAATGTGCTCTTGCCTGACCCCGAAACTCCCGTCACGCAAATAAGCAGGCCCAGAGGGAAGGCAACGTCTATATCCTTCAGGTTATGCAGCTGGGCACCGCGAACCTGAAGGTACTTCCCAGCAGGCTGGTTGCGCTCAGGGGGAATCGGGACTTGGCGAACTCCGCTTAAGTATTGGCCAGTGATAGAGTCGGAGTTTTCCAGCATTGCCTCTACCAAGCCGGCGTAGGTTATCTGCCCACCGTCTACCCCAGCACCGGGGCCGAACTCCACGACATAATCAGCACTGAGAATAGTAGCCGGGTCGTGCTCTACCACCAATACGGTATTGCCCAAATCACGCAGCCGGCACAGAATCTCCAGCAACTTGCCGTGGTCTCGGGGATGCAATCCGATCGTTGGTTCGTCCAGGATATAGAGCACGCCAGCCAGGCCGCTACCGATCTGAGTAGCCAGGCGAATACGCTGCGCCTCGCCCCCGGCCAACGTGGGGGCGGACCGATCCAAAGTCAAATAGCCCACACCCACTTCGCCCATAAACTCCAGCCGGCTGCGAATGCCGCTGACCAGTTCTTTGGCGACCGGCTTATCAGCACCGGTAAAGGAAAGCTGGGCAAAGAATTCTTCTGCCTGCTCTACGGTTATGGCGGTAATTTCGGCGATGCCTTTACCTCCGACCCTGACAGATCGGCTCTCCGGACGCAGGCGGGTCCCTCCACAGGCGGGACACGGCTGGGGGCCCCAGAATTGGTCAGTTGCCTGTTCAGATTGCCCAGCATACTGGGGACTACTCTGGCCACCTGAGCTCTGGATAGCGGCTTGCTGGCGGCGTTCGTAGGCCGCGACCAGACCTTCAAACTCTTTAGCATAGGTATATTCACGCCCGCTCTTGCTTACATAGGTGAAAGTTATCTCCTCGCCATCCGAACCGTACAGTATTAGCCGCCGCACTGCTGCCGGCAAGTCCTGCCACGGCGTCTGTAAGTCAAAATCATAGTGCTCAGCTAATCCTTCCAGAATGTGGCCAACATGGCGAGTTTTTGCGTCCCCCATCACTTCTACAGCCCCGTCCAAGATTGATTTGCTGGGATCAGTCACCAACAGATCAGGGTCTATGGCTTCTATAGTGCCCAGTCCCTGACACTGCTGACACATTCCGGCGGGGCTGTTAAAGGAAAAAAGCGAAGGAGTAAGTTCGGGATAGACTATATCGCACTGCGGACAGGCAAACCGGCTGGAGAAGGCCCACTGCTGCCCCCCTTCATCCTGCACAATCATCATGCCGCCGCCTTCAGCCAGGGCAGTCTCTACCGAGTCGGCCAGGCGCGAGCGCGATGAATCCCTAATTATCAGGCGATCAATCACCACCTCCACCGGGTGGGAAATACTTTCATCCACCTGTATATGCTCAGCCAGATCATACACCTGCCCGTCCACACGCACCCGGGCAAAGCCTCGCTGGCGCAGCCGTTTGAATACCTCCTGGTAACTACTTGTCCTACTGGTATCAACCGGGGCTAACAATTGGGCTCGCCCCGGGCAGCAGCTACCCAGCTCATCAACAATCTGTCCCGGGGTATAGGCAGTGATAGGTTGACCGCAGTTGTAACAGTACGGTTGTCCGACCTTGGCAAACAATACCCGCAGATAGTCATATATGTCGGTCAGCGTACCTACGGTGGAGCGGGGATTGCTACTGGCGGACTTCTGATCAATGCCAATAGCGGGAGAGAGGCCTTCTATGTGATCCACCTCCGGCCGACGTATCTCGCCTAACAGCTGCCGGGCATTTACCGACAGTGACTCGACGTAGCGGCGCTGACCCTCAGCATATATGGTGTCAAAGGCCATAGAGGACTTCCCTGAGCCGCTTACGCCACAGAAGACAATCAGCCGGTGGCGGGGCAACTGCAGCGTCAAGTCCTTCAGGTTATGTACGCGAGCGCCGTATATCTGTATCTGGTCTTTGGGCATCAGCATCCCTGGCCCGCTCACTGCTTTCGTGACGGTGCCCAGTAAGGCCAAACTACCAGCCTAACAAGTAAGTGTATCACTCACCCCAATCCGGTGTCAACATTCTCCAGTTTACTCCGGGCAGATGCAGTCTTGTAGCGATGGTTATCAGCTTTCCGCCTTTTTGCGCCGGGTCAAAATGCGGTCGCCGAAAAAGAGGTACAGCAGAGCTAACATCACAGTTAGAAGGCCCAACAGAATTCGGGGTTGGTTGTGTTCAAACAGCCCGCGATGCTGGGGACTGAGCAGCCCCTCAATCAGCCCGGCGAGGACAAACATCGGAATAGTACCCAGCACCAGCTTGACCGCCTGGATAGCTGCCAGGCGCAGGGCGTCCCGCCGATACATATCCCCCGGCGCTACCAGTGCGTGCCCGATCATCAGGCCGGCCCCGCCGGCGATGAATATCGCGGTAAGCTCAAGGGCGCCGTGGGGTAGGACTACGGCGACCAAATCCATCAGCCGCCCGTGATGAGCACCTATAGCCAAAAAAGTACCCAACATCAGCCCATTAGCTGCCAATACGTATATCGTGCCCAGCCCTAAGGTGACTCCCACAGCAAAGGCACTGAGGGCCACCACGATGTTGTGTCTCATCAGCAGCGCCGAAAAATTTATTCCCCCCAGTGCTTCGGCGGTATCGGCAAAGTATTCCCCCGCCGGCTTGCCAGATTGGGCGAAGTCTTCCACCACCACCGTGAAACGCTCCCACAGGAATACTGACGTCCAGCGGTAGTCAAGGGTTATCATTACATAGGCAAAGGTGGCGGCAGCGAGGGTAATGGCAACGGCGGCGGCGACATACCGCCAGTTGCGGCGGAAGGTCACCGGTATCTCCACGGCGAATAAGTAGCCCAGACGCAGCCGGGAGCGGCGGGAAGAGCTGTAGATGCAGGCGTGGGCCTGGCCCACTAACTGATTGAGGTAATTGGTCATTTCGGGATAGCGGTCCTCAGTACGGGCCCGGGCCAAGGCGGTGGTGGCCTGACGATATAGGATGGCCAGCTCATCCAGCTCCTCCGCGGTCAGGCTTACCAAGCCGTGTCGGCGTGCTTGGTCAACCAGATGGGTTAACCTATCCCAGCGCTCATTGCGTTCTTGGGTATCATTCATCAGATTACCTTTGTATAGTCCAGGCCAGGCTGACTCGCCTTGGGCTGATAGATCGTAAGTCGGTGATCCTGGCCGGGATTGACAGGCTCAATGCGTTTGGGCACAAAACATTGTATCAGCTATCCCTGACTTATCCAAGTCCTATGCAGCAAGACTACGTCACCATTCAGACGCCCGAGCATATTCAGTTCACCTATGAGCTGGCGGGCGTGGGCTCGCGCTTTCTGGCTTTGTTGGTTGATAGTCTGATTCAAATCGTCGCGGTGACGGCCTTAGGACTGCTGGTAGCTTACCTGGAGGCCCTGACCGGCTTTGCCGAAGGGTTCAGGAATACGCAGATAGCCAACATCCCCCTGATTCCCTTGCTGGTTCTATCGTCGCCAGTGCTGTTTGCCATCGCCTACTTTATCTTCTTTGAAATGATCTGGGCCGGGCAGACCCCGGGCAAGCGCATGGCCGGCCTGCGCGCCGTGGCACTGGGCGGCCAGCGGATCGGTTTTACCGAGTCAGCTATTCGCAATATACTGCGGCTGGTTGACTTTTTACCTGCCTTGTATACTGCGGGAATCTTTTTTGTATTCTTCACCACGCGCTATCAACGCATTGGCGACCTGGCTGCCGGCACGATAGTAATCAAGGAGCGGCTGTGGGAGCCTCCGGAAAGTGTGGGCAGTGGGGCAGAGGCCGGGGATATTGTAGCCCCGGTGGATCACCGCGATGAGTTAGTCCGCCAGGCGCGAAGCTACCTGGGGACACTGTCCCGCGAGGAGTTAGAAGTGGTGCGCCGGTTTATACAGCGGCGCGATGAGCTGGCCGCTGAGGTGCGCACTCGCCTGGCCGAAGATATTGCCGCCCGGCTCTATGACAAATTCCCAGCTCTGGCCACCCATCAGCTATCATCAGAGGTATTCCTGGAAGCCATATACCAAGCTGACCGGGAGCGCCAGGCCCGGATATAATCTCACTCAGCGTTCGGATTGGCGGGGCGCAATCACAAAGGCGTAGATAATGGGCAAGATACCAGCCGTACTGATGACGAGTAGCACTATGTACCAGACCAGTTGCCTGCGACGAGCCGCCTTCCACAGGGCTAAGCTTTTCCAGAATAAGCTCCAGACGGTCAGTAGAATCACTACCGGCATTGACAAGAATCCAACTGCACTGGGCATTTATTTGCTCCCTTCTGTTGGTAATTCCGATGAACTATCCGGAGACAGCTATAGTTGAATATGTGTTGCCTATTGGTGGCAATTTACTGATTGGGCTTCTATTGGGGTGGCTGGTGGCCCATGCCCTTAAGACAGCAGCCAAGACCTTAGGCTGCTTACTGGTCGTGCTGTTCGCGGCCCTCCAAGTTGCCGCCTACTTTGGAGTAATAGACCTGAATTGGGCACGGTTTGTCCAGCAAACCGTGCCTCTGGGCGAAGTGGCGAGTGGAGCCCTGAAGAGCTTGAGCCAGATACTTACCCACAACGTCCCGCTGGCAGCGGGAGCCGTGGTAGGCTTTATTTTGGGCTTTCGCGGGCGCTGATCTGCCAGTCGTCAGACTTTTACCTCCTTGCCCTTCTGGCCGGATTTATATACGCCATCCAAGATGCGCTGGGTAATGAGGGCCTGCTCTCCTGGCACCGGTGAGGGCCCGCCGGTGCGGATGGCCTGGGCAAAGGCAGCAATCTCCTCCTCAAAGGGTTCAATTCCGTCCCAGGGAGTTATTTGCGGAGTGGTGGTAGTGAGCATGCCGCCTTGTTCCTGAACCAGGGTTAGCGGGTTGCGCTGGATACCGCCCTTGGTTCCCGCCGCCAGAAGGTTAGTATAGTCCCGCGAGGAGATATTCAGAGCCCAACTGGCCTCCAGTGATATCGTAGCGCCATTGGCGAAGCGGATGAAGGCGACTGCAAAATCCTCCGGCACTGTATACTTCTTGGGATTATGGCGCATCAGGGAAGGCTTGTCCGCTATCTCCAGGTAGGTACCGGCGCTTACCGTCACCGGCTCGGGAAAGCCCATCAAATAGAGGCATAAATCCAGAACGTGCACGCCAATATCATAACACGGCCCGCCACCAGATAATTCATTATCAATAAAGGATCCCCAAACTGGTACTCCCCGCGCCCGCAGGTACGTGGTGCGCGCCCAATAGATATCTCCGACCAAACCGGCATCCACCCAGGATTTCATAATCTGCGCGTCACGGTTGTAACGCATAACCTGAGCTACCATCAGCAGTCGGTCGGCTTGTTGGCCGGCCTCAATCATTTGCTCGCACTTGCGGGCCGAGGTAGCTACCGGCTTCTCAACCAGCACATGGCAGCCAGCCCGGAAAGCGGCAATGGCCGGTGGCTTGTGGACGGCATTGGGCGTGCAAATGTCCACGGCATCCAGCTCCACCTGCTTAAGCATCTGCTTGTAGTCCTCGAACAGGTTGTCCGGGGGCACACTGAACGTCTCCGCCATCGTCTGACGGGCTTTTTTGCTGATATCGGTTAACGCCACTACTTTGGTATCCGGGCATTTCTGCCACGCAGCCATGTGCTCTTGCGCAATGTCACCGGCGCCTATCAGTCCTACTCGCAATGTCTTGGCCATTAGTAATCGTCGCCTCCGAAGTATGGTGAGTTTCACGGGGAATTATGCCTCTGCCCCTATTCGCTGCGGCCGCAGAAATTACCTGCAATAGGGCCGTAGTTTATTGACGCTGGTCACTGACCGAGCAGATCCATCGTAGCTTATGCCACTATGCAGAGTCCGGGCTATCTTCGACTTCCTCAACTACAAACTGGTCGGCTGGATCCAGCGGTGGTACACACACTACCACGCTGACAAAGCCACCCTTACCGGCGTGCACTTGACCTGGAGGTATGTACACGGCAGTGCCCGGCTCGACGTCAAGCACCTCATCACCTACGCGCAGCCGTCCCCACCCGGCCAGGATGTAGTAAATCTCGGCTGTTTGTTTATGGTAGTGAGGTTCAGACTCGGTAATGTGGGTCACATGCAGGCCCATTTCTGTCCCGTCCTGGGCAGTAATCAGCCGCCGACTCTCGCCACCTGCCTCGGTAATCGGCTCTACGTCAGCCAGCCTACGCACTATTGTCTCTTGGTTCACAGTATTCCCTCCTTATACTCTCTGAATGTTGTTATTCGTTAGATTTGCCGTAACTCCTTTGTATGGGGTCCACTTTCGTCGCTATCCTCAGCCGTTGAGGTGCCCGAAGAAGGTCAACCCCCATCAGAGGCGAAATTTGGGCCGGTGGTAACTGTTGCCAGTGGTTCCCACCGGTTTAGTGTATCGGTAGATAGTGATGCCGACAAGTTATTGGACGAGGCGGCCCACCATGCCTGGCGGGCCCGCTAAAGCTTGCTCCGTTGTCCGCAAGGTCTCGTTCCCTTAAGGAGATCGCCATATCATGAGTAGTCCCTTAGTCAGCTTACGTGAAGTACTGGAGCCCGCTGAGGCGAACGGCTATGCGGTCGGGGCCTTCACAGTGTGCAATGCTGAAACCGCTGACGCGACCATGGCCGCTGCCGCTGAGCAAAAGGCTCCAGTTATCGTAATGGTGGGGCCTAAGGAAATTCCGGCCCTGGGCTTACGCAATACGGTGACAATTGTGTCGGCGTTAGCGGCTAACTACGCCATACCGGTGTGTCTGCACCTGGATCACAGTTCTGATCCCGCCCAGGTGCAAGAAGCTCTGGAAGCCGGTTTCCCTTCGGTAATGCTGGACTTCTCCAACCAGTCTGATGAGGAGAATATTGAGGCCACGCGAGCCACAGTGAAGATAGCTGAGAAGACCGGTGCCACGGTAGAAGCGGAAATCGGCTACGTCGGCTTCCCCGAGGGCAGTGCTCTGTGGGGTGAGACTAACAGTCGGCCTGCCGCCTCCCGCCTAACCGACCCTGCCATTGCCGAGCACTTCGCTGATGCCACTGGTGTAGATGCCCTGGCAATTAGTATTGGCACTGCCCACGGCCGCAATCCCGGCCAGCCGGTGCTGGACTTCGAGCGGTTGGCTGAGATTGACCGCCGGGTTGCGGTGCCCCTGGTGCTGCACGGTGGAACCGGCCGCGTCCCCGACCAGGTCCGGCGGGCGGTGCAGTTGGGTATTCGTAAAGTGAATGTGGCCACCGACCTGGCCCGTGCCTTTGCTCAGACCATGGCTGATGCTCTCCAGGAAGGCGAAGGGTTCTTCTGGCATGGTGATGCCTTGGTTGCCGTAAAACAGCGATGGGCTACCGTGGTTAGCGAGTGGATTCAGACCTTGGGTAGCAGCAATCGAATAGTTGACAGATGAGACGGATTGTAATACAATCAAAGTGGTCGTTAGTACTCTTTTGCCGTTTCCAGGAGGGAAGACCTTGCGTCTGCAAGGGAACACAAAGTGGTTTGATGCTCAAAAGGGGTATGGGTTTATTGAGCGGGAAGGAGACGAAGACGTCTTCGTTCACTACTCAGCCGTCCAAATGGAAGGTTACAAGGTCCTTGAAGACGGTGAGCGGGTCGAGTTTGAAATCGTTGAGGGCGAGCGGGGAGCCCGGGCCGAAAATGTAGTCCGCCTGGGTAGTGCTACGCCCGAAACCGAGGGACCCGAAGAAGAGGAACAAACAGAAGAAGAACAAGCAGAAGAAGAACAAGCAGAAGAAGAACAAGCAGAAGAAGAAGAATCTGGCTGGTCCTGGTAGCGAAGACCGTCGTGTCCCCCAACAGTAGTAGTCTTTTCCTTACCAAAGGCGATAGTGAGCATCACATATTAGCCGATCTTTTGGTAACAGTATTGGCCTGTGGGTGCCACTTGCTGGAGGGGATTTTCAGATATGCGCATTCAATATCAGTTTCGTGATGGGCAAAGCAGTGTCGCCTTTCGCCAGCATGCTCAGCCGCGTCTGGCAAATCTGAGCAAATTCTCTGACCGGATAACCACCACCAAAGTCGTGGTTAGCCAGCAGCGCAACTGGTATATTGTCGAGATTACCGTGGAGGCCGACGGGGCTCTAATCCGTGGCGAAGAGCGCTCCAATGAGTTGCTAACCAGTTTTGATAAAGCTCTGGGCCGCGTGGAGCGTCAGTTGCGTAGCTATACCGAGAGATTGCAGGAAAAAGATCGGCAGACACTGCGCAAGGTGCCGGCGCCCAGAGAAGCTATTGACCAGGAAGAGCTCGCCGAGGAGGGCGGCCTACCCCAGGAAGAGAACGGCGACGGCATTAGGATAGTTAGGACCAAAAGTCACGCCCTCAAGCCAATGACTCCGGAAGAAGCTGCTCTACAGATGGAGCTAATAGGCCATAACTTTTTTATGTTCTTCAACGGGGAGAGCGAGCAGATTAACGTTGTTTACCGCCGTGATGACGGCGACTATGGCCTAATTGAGCCGGCCATCCAGACTTAGTCCATTCCCATCGGCACAGGACGGATTTGAGCAGCGGTTACCTTCTCGGGAGCCGCTGCTTACCATAATGAGCCATACATTAGAGTTCAAATGAATATCCACGCAGATAAAGCAGTTACTGCAGGCTCCGATAGCCAGATAGGCCGTATTCCGGTGGTGGCCCGGGAAGACCACCGGCGTTTGCTGGGCCTCATCACTCGCAAGAACATCATCTCTGCTTACAACCGTGCTTTGATGCGCCGGCATACCCAGCTGGAACAAACCCAGGACGAGGAGCATTTTGAGTAGTTAGCCGCTAATGACAAGCAGCCCGACCAAGTTGGGTTGATGAGATAGATGGGAGGCTAATATGAGTGTCAGGGTTGCCGTAGTAGGCAACATAAACATTGACTTTGTGATGGAAGCCGACCGAATGCCCCGGACGGGTGAGACTTTGCGGGCCAGCAATCTACGCATGGTCCCCGGCGGCAAGGGTGCTAACCAAGCGGTGGCTGCCGCCCGTCTGGGAGCAGAGGTTACCCTGGTCGGGCGCGTGGGCGCGGACGTTTTTGGCCTGCCTCTGCTGCAATCATTTGCCCGAGAACATGTCAATAGTGACTTTGTCCGCCGCGATGAACGGGCGGCCACCGGGGCGGCATTTATCACCATCACTCCTGATGGCCAGAACAGTATACTCTCGGCGCTGGGGGCCAATCTTAACTGCAGTGAGGAACAAGTGGAGGAAGCCAGCGAAGTCATTGAGAATACCGATATCCTTATGTTACAACTGGGCATTCCTCCCGCGGCAGTTGACCGCAGCATACAAATCGCCGTGGACCGCAATGTTACCATCTTGCTGGACCCCAGCCCCCTGGGGGAAGAGTTGCCTCAACTGTGGCGGCATGCCGATATAATGATACCCAACGAGACCGAAGTTGGCGATCTGACCGGAACCCAGGTTAGTGATATTCCCTCCGCCCTGAAGGCAGCAACGGAGCTGGCCAGCCACGCAGCGACCATGGCCGTCATAACCCTTGGCGCTCAGGGCTGTCTGATAGCGGACACCGAGGGAGCCCGCCTGATTCGCGGCTATCCAGTCCAGGCTGTGGACACCACTGCTGCCGGCGACGCCTTCGCTGGAGCCCTCGCTGTGCGCATTGCCGAAGGGGCCAGTGCTAATGAGGCTGCTGTTTTTGCCAATGCAGCCGGCGCGTTGGCGGCTACAGTGGTTGGCGCTCAGCCCAGCCTTCCCCTCCGCCATTCAGTGGAACGCTTCCTGGAGCGGCGAGGTGGGCTTGAGGGGGCAAACATCGAAGAGCTGTGATACTGGGCTATGCTTCTCTGAACCTGCTTCTGAGGTGTGCGGTGTGGCTAATGATACGCTGAGCATCCGCGGCGCTGCTGAGCATAATCTGCGCAACGTTGACCTGGATCTGCCCAAAAACAGTCTCATTGTCTTCACCGGGGTCAGCGGTTCGGGCAAGTCCTCTTTGGCCTTTGATACTCTGTTTGCCGAGGGGCAGCGGCTATATGTTGAGTCCCTCTCTACCTACGCCCGCCAGTTTCTCCAGCAGCTCCCCCGGCCCAGCGTGGAGCGTATTGATGGTCTGGCCCCAGCCGTGGCCATTGATCAGGCCAAGCGCAGTCACAATCCTCGCTCCACGGTCGCCACTATTACCGAGATATACGACCATTTGCGAGTCCTCTTTGCCGGTATCGGTCTGCCTCACTGCCCAGAGTGCGGTCGGCGGATTGGAGCGCAGAGCCGGCAGAATGTAATTGACCGTATTATGACGCTGGCGGCAGCAGGACCGGTGCAGATCCTGGCTCCGCTGCGCCGCAGCCGCAAGGGCCATTTCCGCGACTTGTTCGCTGACTTACACAAACAGGGCTATGGCCACGCCCGGGTAGATGGGCAGTTTATCCGGCTTGATGATCCACCCCAGTTGGATCGTTACCGCCGCCACGACATTGACCTGGTCGTAGATCGCCTCCCGGCTGCCCATCCCTCCCGCAGCCGGATTGCCGAAGCCGTGGACCTGGCATTTAATCTGGCCGAAGGCAATGTGGTGGTGGCTGCTGAAGGCCAGGATGACGTGCTGCTGAGTCGCAATTTCACTTGTACCCACTGCCAATTGAGCTTCCCTGAGCCTACTCATACCTCGTTCTCGTTCAATAGTCCACGGGGTATGTGTCTGACGTGTGAGGGCCTGGGCACAGTCAAACGGATAGATCCGGATCTGCTGGTGGCCCATCCTGAACAGTCGCTGGATGAGGGGGCGATACCACTACTGGGTTCACTGCGCCCCCAACGCCGCCGCCACTGGTACCAGGGGGTCGCCAACCATTATGGTTTCACTCTGGGCAGCCCCTGGAAAGAGCTGACCACTGAGCAGCAGCAGGCCCTCCTATACGGTTCAGGCGAGGAGTTGATTGAATATTACTTCCGCCACCCGCGCCATGGATGGGAGTGGCGTCATGCCGACAGGTGGGAAGGCGTTATCCCCCGACTCATGCAGCGCTATAAGCGGACTACCTCCCGGGTCCTGCGGCGCGAGTTTGACAAGGTTATCCACGAGGGCATCTGCCCTGACTGCGAGGGCCAGCGCCTGCGACCGGAAAGCTTAGCAGTTACCGTGGGCGGCAAATCCATCGCTGAGCTGACGGTGATGACCGTAAGTGAGGCGTCTGGATTCTTTGCTGACCTGCAATTGGATGACACCGAGCAAATCATTGCTGAGGATGCCTTGCAAGAGATTACGCGGCGGCTTTCTTTCCTACAAGAAGTGGGGCTGCACTATCTGACCTTAGACCGAACCGCGCCTACTTTGTCTGGGGGTGAGGCCCAGCGGCTACGGCTGGCCAGTCAGGTGGGTAGCGGCTTGGTGGACTGTCTGTACGTGCTTGATGAACCCAGCATCGGTCTGCACCACCGCGACCAGGCCCGGCTGCTGGCGACACTCAAGCAACTGCGGGATTTGGATAATACGGTTATTGTGGTAGAGCACGACGAGCAGACTATCCTCAGCGCCGACTATGTAGTTGACTTCGGCCCCGGCGCCGGCGAACAGGGTGGCCAGATTGTCGCTCAGGGCACTCCCAGCCAGATTAAGAAGAATTCGGCCTCACTTACCGGTCAGTATCTATCCGGTCGGCAGCAAATCCCCATACCTACTCAGCGCCGCGATGGTAACGGTAAGTGGCTGACCATCCATGGGGCCTGCCACAACAACCTCAAGAGCATTGACGTAGGCTTCCCGCTGGGACGTTTTATCGGGGTGACCGGGGTGTCGGGTTCAGGCAAAAGCTCTTTGGTTACTGACACCCTATACCCGGCGATAGCCAAGCAAATGCACGGGGCCCAGGCCCAGCCCGGCGAACACGATGACCTTACCGGCCAGGAAGAGTTGGACAAAGTCATCCTCATTGATCAATCTCCCATCGGCCGCACACCGCGCAGCAATCCAGCCACCTACACCGGCGTCTTTGACCATATCCGCCGCCTGTATGCCCGGCTGCCCGAGTCGCAGGCTCGCGGCTATAAGCCGGGCCGGTTCAGCTTCAATGTCAAGGAAGGGCGCTGCCCCCAGTGCCAGGGCCATGGCGCTATCAAACTGGAGTCGGATTTCCTGGCTGATGTATGGGTGCCCTGTGAGATGTGTGGGGGAGACCGGTTCGACCGCGAGACCCTCACTATCGTCTACAACGGGGCTAATATTGCTGATGTGCTGCGCATGGAGGTAACCCGCGCCTGCGACCACTTCGCCAATATCCCCACCATTAGCCGCATCCTGCAGATAATGATTGATGTCGGTTTAGGCTACATTAAGCTGGGTCAACCGGCTACCACTCTTTCGGGGGGCGAGGCTCAGCGAGTGAAATTGGCCAAGGAGCTTTCCCGACCCCGCTCGGGCCATTGTCTTTACATGCTTGATGAGCCTACCACCGGACTGCATTTTGAGGATGTCAAGCATCTGCTGGAAGTATTGCAGCGGTTTGTAGACGAGGGCAATACGGTAATAATCGTTGAGCACCATCCTGACGTTATCAAGACCGCTGATTACATTATTGACTTAGGCCCAGAGGGGGGCGAGGAGGGGGGAGAGGTGGTGGTGGCCGGCACGCCGGAGGAGGTCGCTGAGTGCCCCCAGTCCCATACCGGCCATCTGCTCAAGCACATCCTTAATGGCGACGGACAGGATATTTCTCGGGTCGGCTCTCGCCGCCTCAGCAGTCGGCCCAAAAGCGAGGCTATCCAGGTCTACGGTGCCCGCCAGCACAATCTCAAGGACATTGATGTCCGGATTCCCCGCCGACAGATGACGGTTTTTTCGGGCGTATCCGGCTCCGGCAAAACCTCTCTGGCCGTGGACACTATATATGCTGAGGGCCAGCGGCGTTTTGTTGAGTCACTATCCTCCTACGCCCGCCAGTTTGTCTCCGAGGTACCCAAACCCAAGGTAGACCGGGTCACTGGCCTTTCCCCGGCTATTGCCATTGACCCGCGCAACACCGTCCAGACTCCGCGCTCTACCGTAGGCACCGTGACCGAGATATACGACTACTTGCGGGTCCTGTACGCGCGGCTGGCTACCCAGCACTGCCCTGAATGTGGCAGCGATCTGGGCGCAGCCTCAGTGGCCGAGATTGTGGACCGCATCATTGAAGACTTCTGGCAGCAACAATTGCTCATCCTGGCCCCGCTAATAGTAGCGGCCAGCGAGGAATATGAGCCGGTACTCGTCCGCCTCCAAAAGCAGGGGTGGACCCGGGTGCGCATTGATGGCGAAGTGCACCGGTTGCCGCTGGATTTCTCCATTGACCGCCGACAGCACCATCAGGTCCAGGTGGTAGTGGACCGGCTGCGCCCCGCTAAAAAGCACCGGTCCCGCCTGGCGGAGGCCGTTGAGGCTGCCTTGGGTATCTCTCAGGGGCGGGTGGTAATCGCTTGCACTGCCCCAAGCCGCACCGAAGTACCTGACGTAAGCCTGGCTACCGAACTATCCTGTCCCCGGTGCGGGGTTGCCTACCAGCGCCTGACTCCGCGCAGTTATTCGTTCAACCACGCCGCGGGCTGGTGTCCGGCCTGCGAAGGCCTGGGCACCCAGGAAGGTGTAGATTTGCAGGTGCTGGTGCCTGACGAAAGCAAGTCTCTGGCCGCAGGTGCGGTGAGTCTATGGGGTCCCCTCTCCGAAGATAGCCTGCTGTATAGGCTGCTGGCGGCTATCGGTGAGCAGGCGGGATTCAGTCTTGACCAGCCGTTCTCCGAGCTGACCGCGCCGCAGCGAGAGTTGATCTTCTTCGGTAGTGACCGCCAGTTTGCGGTGGACAATATGAAAGTACAATTCCGGGGCTGGGCGACAGCGGTCAAAGCTGCCGGCCAACTGGGTGACGACTTTCGCCGCAAGTTCGCCCGGGCCTGGACGCAGGTGCCCTGTTCAGCTTGTGGGGGCACCCGGCTCCAGCCTGAACCAGCCGTCTCCCAGTTCCGTGGGTACACTCTGCCCGAGCTGTGTAGTCTGTCCCTGAAAGAGTGCCGGGAATTCTTTGCAAAACTGGAATTGACACCGGCTGAGCTACAGCGGGCTGCCCAGATACCTGAAGAGATCAACAGTCGGTTGGGTTTCCTGGTGGAAGTGGGGCTGGAGTACCTCGCTTTGGATCGGGCAGCGGCCAGCCTCTCCGGTGGCGAAGCGCAGCGGGTTAAGTTAGCCCAGCAACTGGGCACCAAGCTGACTGGCATGCTGTATATCCTGGATGAGCCCACGGTCGGGATTCATCCTCATGATAATGAGCGGATGCTGCAGGCGCTTAAGTCTTTGCGAGACTTAGACAACAGTCTTATCGTGGTGGAGCATGACCCCCAGACCCTGCGGGAAGCCGATTATATCGTGGATTTTGGCCCGGGCGCCGGACCCGACGGTGGGCAGATAGTGGCCACCGGAACCAACCGCGGTGTCAAGCGGCGCAACTCACCGACTGGCCGGTATCTCTCGGGTCGCCTGGCGGTGCCCATCCCCCAGCCCCGCCGGCCTCTGCCACCGAAATCTGACGGCTGGCTGAAAATTCGGGGCGCCACTCATCACAACCTGAAAAACATTGACGTGGACATTCCTCTGAATTCACTGGTTTGCGTCACCGGGCCCTCCGGTTCCGGGAAGAGCACTCTGATTGAGGATATACTCTATCCCGAGCTGGCCTGGCGGCTGCAGGGCAAGGCTACCAGCCCCGGCTACCACCGCGACATTGTGGGGACCGAGCATCTACAGAAAGTCATCAATATTGACCAGGCCCCCATCGGTCAGTCGCCTCGCTCCAATCCGGCCACCTATGTAGGCATATTTGACTTGATTCGCCAGTTCTACGCCAGTTTGCCTGAAGCCCGCCTGCGGGGATACACACCTGGCTGGTTCAGCTTCAACAAGGCGGGCGGGCGTTGCCCGGCATGCCAGGGCATGGGGGCGGTGCGGATTGATATGCACTTTTTGCCGGCGGTTTGGGTCACCTGCGAGGAATGTGGCGGTCGCCGGTATAAGCCCGAGACTCTGGAGGTTAAGTACCAGCACAAAACTATCCCCGACATTCTGGAACTGACAGTGGGCGAAGCCCGCGAATTATTTACTAACTTCCCCCGTCTGCAGCGCATGCTGCAGATTATGTGTGATGTGGGCCTGGACTATCTACCCCTGGGGCAAGCCGCTCCTACCCTGTCAGGTGGCGAGGCCCAGCGCGTCAAGTTGGCCCGCGAGCTGGTCAAACCCAGCCGCAGTTCCACTATGTACCTGCTGGATGAGCCTACCACCGGCCTGCATCCGGCTGACATTATCAAGCTGCTACGGGTCCTGAACCGTCTGGTGGATGCCGGTCACACGGTGGTAGTGATTGAGCATAACCTGGATGTGATAAAGACGGCTGACTGCGTGATTGATCTGGGGCCAGGTGGGGGAGAAAATGGCGGCTATTTAGTAGCCAGCGGGTCACCGGAGCAAGTCGCCCGCAGTCGCCGGTCGGTAACTGCTCCGTATCTGGCCCAGGCGATCAAGGACAGCCCTAAGTGTGACCGAGAAGCCTTGACGGTGGACGAGCGGAAGCCGATCGGCACGAAAGCCCCCAAGGTGCAGATAGGCGAGGACGTGCTCACTCCGTGGGAGCGCGATCCCATAGCCTGGCACACTGAGCAGCGTAAAACCAGCGCCGGTGAGGAGCGGGCCTGGCAGGGCGAGGTGCTGATAGTGCTTCGTGAGTTGATTGAGCAGCTCCCGAAACCTCCTGAGCAGGATTGGCAATATCCTGACTACGTTAAGTTTAGTGTTCCCGAAGCTATCGGGTGGTGGGCCCGGGCCCGTACTGACAAAAAGTGGTATCTGGATCTACAGTTTCACACGGAGAAGGGCCTGCTTGACGAAGCTGAACTGGCCCAGGACCTGGGCTTGCCGATCTGGAACGACATTGAGGATCTACCCAAATATGGCGAGGGGGCGCGGGTGCGGGTGCATACCCGGGCCGCCGACTATGATCGGGTGGCCCTGCAAATACATGAACTGCGCGACCTGCAGAGCCGGGCATTCGCCCAGTTTCTGGATACTTGCTACCAGGGCTACTTGCGGATGAAGGGATTAGAGGAGGACTGAGCCTTATGTTATTTCCTTGCCGGCTGTTATTAGCGGTGACGGCTGATTGCTCCTACATTGCTGAGCCGTGGTCAGGGGTATCGCAGGAATGGGGCCCACCACTGCCTCCGCTGGGTGAGCTGGACGGCAACCAGTCATTTGCTGATGTCTATGTGGCCTGGAACGAAGGAGGTCTATATGTCGCGGCCCGCATTGACAAGGAAGGGCCGATTGTGGGTAACCGCCGCCGCCCCCAGTCAGGAGACGGAATGCAATTGTGGGTGGATACCCAACCGGACTATTCCGGCCACCGGGCCACCCGCTATTGCTACCACTTCGTCATCCTGCCCGGTGCTCCAGGTTCTGATGAACCACTGGCCTGGCAGCAGCATATTCGCCGCACTCGCCAGCGTCCTTCACTTGCCGATCCCGAGGCCATAGATGTCTTGGTGGACCAAAGAGACGAGGAGTATCTGCTACGCGTGGGGCTGGGGACCGACGTACTCAGCGGCTTTGAGCCCCAGGTCTCGGTTGAACTGGGCTTCAACTACCTCATCCACGATACCGCCGCCGGCCGCCAGCTTTGGAGCTGCCCTCCCCAAGTGCCCTATGACCGTGACCCCAACTTCTGGGGCCGCCTGCGGCTCGTGCGGTGACAAGCTCACAGGTTCAGGCTACTCAATTTTTTGCAGAACTTGATCTATCCAGGACCTTAAGTAGTCCTTCGGACGGGACCCCACCAGGCGATCAACTTCGGCGCCGTCCTTAAAGCCAATTAAGCAAGGGATGCTCCGAATTTTATATCGCTGGGCAATGTCTATGCTTTCGTCCACATCAAGGGAGACGAACTTGACTTGGCCGGCATACTCCTGCGCCAGGTCCTGTAGGATAGGCTCAATCAGTTTGCACGGCGCACACCACTCTGCCCAGAAGTCTACCACTACCAGCTTATCTGCCTGCAGTACCTCTTTGTCAAAGCTGCCCGAATCTACCGCGATCATTTTCACATCTTTGTTAGCCGGTGCTGGTTCATCGGGAGCAAGATTTTCAAGCGGCGGCTCGTCAACTGTCTCCTCGGCTGGAGGTGGCGCTGGTGGTGGGGGTGGGCTATCTCCAGAGGGTTGTTTGTTACAGCCGGTAACCAGAAGCAGCGCTACCAGTAGACCGACAGTGAGAGTAAAGAACTTGCCCATCGCGGGTTTCATAAACATAATTGGTTGCACCATCGGAGTAAAATCACAGGAATAAGCATCAGTCAAAGCCCATCTGGCAGTGGAACTTTTGTCAGTTTCCTGTTACAATCCTATGTGAGTTGGCCGATATTGTCAACTAAGTCGTGAATAAGAAAAGGTCTCTGCTGAGGTGAGTGTCTCTGCGAATGGACTGTGACCTTCTGCTCATAAACTCGAATACAGCCAAGCCGGCGGTAGCCCCGCTGGGTATAGAATATGTAGCGGAGGCGGTGAGGCAGGCCGGCTACCGGGTAGAGGTATTGGATCTTTGCTTTGCTGATGATATCAGTGAGGCCTTAGCGGAGTACTTTGCTGCCCGTGCGCCGCGGCTGGTCGGAGTGTCGGTGCGCAATACGGACAACTGTTATCTGCTCAGCCACCACTCGTATCTCCCTGACCTTAGTGAGCTGGTCGTGACGCTGCGGGATTTGACCGATGCTCCCATTGTTCTGGGGGGAGCCGGATATTCGGTAATGCCGCGCCAGATTCTGCGCCGCACCGGTGCGGATTTCGGCATTATTGGCGATGGCGAGGGACCGGTGGTAGAGCTAATTGCCGCTTTACAAAGCGGAGAGCCATTAACCGATATTGCGGGCCTGGTATGGTGGGCAGATGATGATCTCGTCGGGACACCGCCGGCCTGGCCACCGATGGAGGCTGGGCCCTACCTGCCTCGGGACTGGTTGGATTATCCCCGTTATTTCCGCGCGGGCGGCCAGGGTAATCTGGAGACCAAACGCGGTTGTTCGGGTCAATGTATCTACTGCGCCGACCTGCACAGTAAAGGACACCGACCTCGCCTCCGACCGCCGCAAGTGGTGGCCGATGAGCTGGAGAGATTGGTGGATATGGGCATTGACTGGCTGCATCTGTGCGACAGCGAGTTCAATATGCCTCCCTCCCATGCGGAGGCGGTATGCCAGGAAATCATCAGCCGCAAACTGGGCGGGCAAGTGCACTGGTATGCCTACCTGGCCCCGCAGTCCTTCTCCCCGAATCTGGCTGCCCTGATGAAAGAGGCTGGCTGTATGGGGATTGATTTTGGGCTGGATAGTGGTGACGCCCGTATTCTGCAGAATCTGGGCCGCGGCTTCACACCCGACCAGGCCCAGGAAACAGCCCGAATCTGCCGCCAGGTCGGCATCACCTTTATGCTTGATTTGCTCATCGGAGGGCCGGGAGAGACCAAGCAGTCAGTGGTCAGTACCGTTGCGTTTGTCCGAAAGTGTGAGCCTGATTGCGTGGGAGTATCCCTGGGGGTGCGCATATACTCCGACACAAAATTAGCCCAATTAGTCGTTGCGGAGGGTGCCGACAGTCCCCACTTACGCGGGTCTATTGCTGACAATCCTGATTTCGCCCAGCCGGCCTTTTACTTGTCGGCTGACCTGGGCTCAGTGGAGGAAGCTACCGCCTATCTGACCGAACTGGTCGGCGGGGACGAGCGATTCTTCTTCGGTGGCAGCCAGGACGAGCAGAGTGATTACGACTATGATGACAACGCCCTGCTGGTGGAAGCTATTGCGGCCGGCGCCCGGGGGGCGTACTGGGATATACTGCGGCGGCTGCGAGTGGGCGCGCCGTGGTGGTAGGGGTTTACTGGCTGTCTATCATATGCCCTACGGTTCTGGCTAAGCCAATCATTCCACTCAGACAACGATCCGAAGGGTAAAGTTGGGTAGAATCTACTGTGTATAAGCCAGGCAGAGGCGCAGCCGGAGCTGGCATACGCTGGCTAAACCCGGGGGGACATATCGCCTGGGCATACAGGTCCTGGGTAACGATGGCTTCCCGAATCCAGGAGCGGTCAAACTGGGGGCAGATTATCTCCAGGCAGCCAATTGCGCTTTCGGTCAAATCATCCTGTGGCCACACAAACAACTCCTCATCGGCGGGCATATACATGGGTATGTAAGCTATCTCTGCTCCCCCATATTGGCGCCAGGGATTGAGATTAGAGTACTCAATCAGTCCGTTGAAGAAAATGCGCGAGTCATTTATGTTGGTCCAGAAGCTGTCACTAAGGCTGTGCTCAAGGACCAGCAGCAGGCACCGCACTGCCACGAAGTTAATACTGGCCAGCCGTTGCTGGTAGTCAGGGACCGATGAGGGTAGTAGCGGCACCAGCTCGGGTAAAGCAATGGCACTGACTACGGCATCAGCGTCCCATTGCTGCCCTGCTCCACTTACGGCCGCCACTCTTCCTTTCCGCTGGACTATCCCCGTGGCCGCCGTATTCAGGTGTATCTTCCCCCCGCCAGCGACAATAAACTCGGCCAGTGCACCAATTAGGACCTGGGAGCCACCCTCCAGGTAGCCGAGCTGCTCAGGACGCCACAGGCTATGGCGCGACTGGGAGAAACGGTGGAGACGGTGCCCCAGCCACGGAGCGGAAACCTGATCATAGTAGCGCCCAAACTTGATTTGCAGCAACGGCCGCCAAATCACCTCGTAGGCTTCGGAGCCAACAGTATCCAGTAGCCACTCTTGAGCCGTCAAGTGCTCAATGTCCTGCCAGTTCCTCATCCGCCGACAGCGCGCCGCGTGCAGGCCAAAGCGGATCCGGCTGAGTAAACTGATGGCCGAAAAGCCCAACAAATCCAGGGGAGTAGTAAACGGATATATCCGCCCCTGGACAAAATAACTGGTCTTTCCCGGACGCCAGTGGAGTCTGGCGCTCAGCCCCAGCTCAGCGATGAGTTCTATCAGGCTCTGGTCGCCGCCGCAAATGAAATGGTAGTAGCGCTCGATATCCCGATCGCCTATTTGCACCGAGCGGGCCAGGCCACCCAATGTTTCCTGACGGTCCAGCACGGTGACATGGTGACCGCGCTTGGTCAGCTCATAGGCAGCAGTTAATCCCGAGATACCGCCACCAATTATTACGACGTTTTTGATAGCCATAACTGTACCAACTATCTCCGTGGGCCCCATGCCTTATCGCGTAGACGAGGCTCTCCGGTTCGGCAGGCTCACTGCCCTGAGCAAACCCGAAGGGCCACCTCGCCGTACTGGACTGTGCCCCGGTTAAGAACCTGCGCTACGCAACTGAGCATCTTTGACGATCAACCTAAAGATAGTATAACCCTCATCCCGAAAGGCCGTTGCATAATTGTCTTCTATGTGCTGTTTAAGATCCGGGCGGGCGCCCGGGCCAGTGGTATCGAAATACACAGCCCAACGGGCGCCCCGGTCAATGCGATTAGTGATGTACTCCGGCCCGGGAACATCCGCCGGCGAGACAGCACCGGGAGACTTGCCGAAACCCTCCCGGCCCACCCAACCCGGGCGATTAAAGTAGTACAAGCACCCATAGCCGGGAGGGAATATGATCACTGGCTGCTGGGCCGGATCTATCTGGTCCAGTCTCTGCGCTGCCGCCAGTATTGGTTTATAACGCTCGAAGAAAGGCTGGACTCCCCAGGCCGCCAAGACCAGAAAAATGACAACCAGCACCAGCGCCCCGGCCCGCGAGATGCCTGGCATCCGGCTCAGCCTATCCCATCCCACCCCAATTAGCCCAGCGGCGGGCAGTATCATTGGTATTTGGTAATAGGTCTGTCTAAGATTGCCACCCGAAACCATTATGAAGTATAGCAGCACTGCCCCCAGCCACACGTGGAATAAATTCCACCTAAATCTACCATTATTGGTCGCAACCAAGCCCAGGGGCAGCAGCACTAAACCTACCGCGGTCAGGTGATCCTTCAGCAGCCGATTGAGGATGAGGGAGTAATTGCCGGGCCGCAGGAAGTCCCCCACTGAGAACCACATCCCGCCACCGAAACCCACGCCTACCGTAAAGTACTGGCTACCAATGTCCACATAGGCGTGATGATAATAAAGTGCCGCCGGGACCACCGACAAAACGGCAAATATATACAGCGATGGCTGACGAAATAACCCCCCGCCGTACTTGCGGTAGGCGAGCAACAGCAACGGGATTGTCAGATACAGCGTGGGCAGCTTGACCAAGAAGCACAGCATCGCACTGGCCAGTGCTGCGATGAAATACACAGGACGCTCATTATTGAGCCATAGCGAGAAGCAGTACACCAAGGCCACCGAGAAGAAAATCATGGCCGACTCGCTCATCAGCACCCGGCCAAAATACCAGTGGGAAGGGGCGAAGGCAAAGAAAAGCAGGCCAAAGGCTGCCGGCCGCTCCCCCAGATGCAGCCGCAGCAGCCTGTACATCAGGACCATCGCGCCCAGGCTAAAAGCGATAGCCACCAGCCGCCCTGCCCATTCATGAATGCCGAAAATACTGTACAGTAAGGCCGCCAGCCAGGTAACCAGTTGAAATTCTATCTCTATGTAGTTAGGCTGGTCAGCGCTGTAGTCAGTTTCCGGCCACCAGATATTGTAGCCGTGGTGGTAGAAGTTCTGGGCAATGGGGGCAAGCTGGAGCTGCTTAATCCAGTGGACACTGGTATAGGGGGCGGTAAAGTCTATGAAGCGCACCGCTACCGCCACCAGTATTATCAACCAGATCTCTTGCCGTCGGCTTAGGCCCGGCACAATAATACCGTGGCTGGGTAGGGACGCTGGGATTGGGGGTGACAATTTAGTACCACCTCATCCCGTGGTCCTCATTAGTTGCTCCCTTGGTTATTCCGCTTACATATCTGCTATCCAGGAGCACAGCCCCCCAACAACGACTCTCTGGGCTTTCTATGTAGAAGTTGCTTGGCCAACCACGCTTACTGGTCGGGATTGATTATACCGGGTGGCTGGTTCTCCACCTCTACATTTCACATCTCGCACCAGCAAGGATCGTCGGGTAGATTTCTCTATCTAAGTGGAGATTCCTTCCCCTGTTGGTGATGACGAGCTGGCTAACCTGTCACCAGGATATACTCGTCACGGATCTCAATTTTCTCTACTCGAGGTTGCAGGGGAAGTTCGTGGAAGTCAATGAGGGGGTTTAGCTTGCTCAGCACCTGGCGCAGCGGCCCAGCGGGCAGCGGGATACCATTGGCCGAAGCTGCCGTGGGTACAAAGTCAACGCGCCGATGGTCCTTCAATTCCAACCGGCCCACCATCCGTAAGTTGTGGCCGAAGATTAGTCGGTAGGTGCCGGTCATCACCAGCCGGTTGTTTTCGAATTCTATATGGAGGTTAGTGACCGCAGATTCCTTCTTGGCCAGTAGCTTGTTCAGGTCGCTCCTGTAGACCCGAGCCGATAGCGCCGTGCTGCGCCGCGAGGTAGTCTCAATGTCACCCTCCTCGTACAGCTTGGGGATGTCCAGGGTGACGTCAAAAGCCTTCACGTAGATATTGCGGATACTTGTGCTCTTTCGGGTGAGTATATCAGCGGATATAACAATAGCCTTAAAGCGGCCGCGCTGAGTCCAATAATCAGAAGCGAACGGTATCACCTTGATTTGCAGGTTTTTGACCTGGTACTTGCTGCGAATTTTCTGTGATATGCGATTCCGTACGCCCTCACCAGTAACTGTCTGTGCAGCAAGTGTAACACTGCCGACCACAATAGCTGGCACCATCAAGACGATAAGCCATTTTATCCACTGGATAACTGACTCAGTCACTATCTACCTTCTCTTCACACTTAAACTTGTTTACACATGCTTGTTGTCCTACTGAGTTTATAGACACTTGAATCTTACAAAGGTTCATCGATGCGAGTTATGTAAAGAAGGTGCTGGAGCTGGCCATACAGAATAGTTAACAATGACAAGCGTAAGGCGAAGCTGTCGGTTAGCTGATCATAACATAAGGAAGGTGTATACGCTATGCGGATGCTTTCGGTGTTAGTACTATGTCTAGCTCTATCCGGCCCACTCCTGGCACAACCGAAATCAGAGAAGACCTTACCCGAATTGCCCAAGTATGAATGTCTGCGAACGTCCTCTCCTCCCCAAATAGATGGCTTGCTCAGCGAGCCAATGTGGCGACAGACTCCGCGGGTTTATCTATGGGAGTGTATCGCGGCCGGGCGGCCTCAACAACGCACGACGGTAAGGATGCGATGGGATAATAACTATCTGTATGTCGCCGCTCGCCTCTACGAGACCGATATTCGCAGTGAACTTACCGGCCGCGATGCCGCGGTATTCACTGAGCAGTGTTTTGAGGTTTTTCTCCAAGAGGGGGCCAGTCCTTTTCAGTATTGGGAAACCGATGTCAGTCCGTTAAATACCCTTTTTGACTCACGTATTTTCAATGATGGAGAGCATTTTCAGGTTCACAATGCCTATAATCCTCGTGATCTGGCTACGGCGGTGGAGCGACATGGAACCATTAATGAGCCTTATGACAGCGACCGTTGCTGGACGGTAGAGATGGCCATTCCTTTCCGGGCAGTACCTACAGCCACACGCCAGCTACCCCGCCGTGGGGAATGCTGGCGTATCAATCTGTACCGTATTCATAACTGGAATGAACCTGACGAAGAAATCAGCGCCTGGTCGCCAACCGGAGCCCGCAACTTTCATGTGCCTGAACGATTTGGGTGGATACAGTTCATCACAGGTCCAGACCTGTAGCCCAACTATCTGTACCACGAGGTCGGCGCTACAACACCGCCCAGAGGATAAGAGCGACCATTATTGAGGCTAACAGGGCTTTCATAAGGCCACCGGCGAGACGGCCCACCACCGCCCCCCACCCCGCTCGCCGGGCGTCGGGGGGTGATTTGCCCTGGCGCAGCTCGCAGTAGTATCCCGCGAAGTATCCACCTATCAACGCACCGGCGATAGGCGGCAGGATGACTCCCAGTGGCCCCAGCAGGCCGAAGAGGGGGGACAAAAGTCCACCAATAATGGCGCCGGCCACTCCTCCTCCCAATGCCCATAGGCTGGTCTTGGTACTACCACCAAACTTCTTTACGCCTATCATGCTCAGAATGTTGTCACTGGTCTCGGCTACTACTGATATACCCAATAATACTACCAGTAACCACCATGGTGGTTTGGCGAAACCATGGATTGCTGAATAGACAAAAACATCCACCAATATCAGCACTGTCCCCGGCAAGCCCAATAAAGTGGCCAAAACGCCAACAATAAGCACCAGGACAAAGACTATAATTCCGATGTATGCCAAAACAGATAATGCGACTGCCATTATTGGATTATCCCGTAACCAAATATCATGCTGTTAGCTTTCCGCTTCTTGCTACCGTAGACCTTCTGTCCGGTTGCCGATACGGCTACGTGTGGCGACTGGGCTGATACGACTTTACCGGGCAGTTGTGTCGTTGGGGGCAGTTTGCGCAGTCACGAGGATGATTGGTGCAGCCAGCCGCCTGGGCATAGGTGCCAGCCAGTTGGGCTCCAGCCACCGAATACGCTGGGCAGTCGCCCTGCACAGAAGTGCCCGATAGGCCGGGGTGACCAGCCCAATGCACTTTACGCAGCCCACAGTCACGGGCGATGCTGATCGCGCGGCGCATCAAGTCCAGGCTGGCTCCCGGGTGCTGTTCAAGCACGAAGTTGGGCCGAAAGGCTAAGAAACATACGGGTAAACCGGGGTCAAGGTCAGCTAAGAACTGACAGATAGGCTCAATCTGCTCTTCATTGATCCCGGGGATTACCAGCACCCGAAACTCCCACAATTTATCCGGATGCTGGGCCACTATTTCTGCGTTTCTCAGCACCGGGCTACTTGGAGCGCCGCTCAAGGCCCGCTGAACCTGTTCGTCAACTGCCCGAATATCAAAGGTGATGGACGTAGTAAACTCCAGCACTCGCTGTAGACTGGCTGGAGTCATAAAACCATTGGTATCAAAATTGACTTTGGTGTCAGGATTGATCTGGCGCGCCTCGTAGACCACTTGCTCCACGTAGGGCAGGCTGCAAGTCGGAGAGCCCCCCGAGAAGAATAGACGGTCAGCGCCCATTAACTGTCCGGCTGGTGACTGCAACGCTTGGACTGCTTCGTGAGCTAATTGGGCGGGGTCACACCAGCCGTCCACCCGTCCACCTGAGTCAGGAAAATGGGCAATATCCCAGTTCTGGCAAAACAAGCACCGCAGATTGCAGCCAGCCAGGAATATCGTATAGCTTTTGGGGGGAGCTGGGTGCAAACTGCGGGAGGCTATCTGGGGCAGTCCAATGCGGCAGGCCCCCACTTCACCTGCCAGGCGATCCACCCCACACCGCCACTCACATAACTGACAGTTGTGCAATTCCTGCAACCAAGGCAAACTGGCAAGCTCTTCAACCATCAGCGGGCCGGCCCCTGCAGCCTGAATCGAGGATAATTAGGCTTACTTTTCAAACTCTGTAGCTTTGCGTTGAGCAATACCCAGCTTGCGCAGTCCGTGCTCAGCAGCGTTCGCAACCATGAGCGAGGAGTCGTCTAAAGCCGCAATCAGGGCTCGGCGTGCTTGTGGGTCACGCAGCTTACTCACTGCTACTACCGCCGCCCAGCGGACATCCTCGATAGGATCGTCAAACAGCCGTACCAGAGCATCTACCGCCCGGCTATCACCCATCCGCCCCAGTTGAGCCGCCGCATACCGCCGCACTTCCAGATCAGAGTCCTGAGCGGCATCAATCAGAGCAGGAATTACCGATGAATCCCCTACCCAACCTAATGCTTCGGCGGCGTACCGGCGCACAGCGGGGGAGCTGTCAGTCCGTACCGCCTTCTCCAAGGCAGGCTGGGCCGCCTTGGCGGGAATGGCAATAAGGGCGGCTGCGGCCCGGCGCCGCACTGTATCCACTGGATCATTGAGAGCCTCGGCCAGGGTGGGAGCCGCCCGTGCATCGCCCAGATAACCTAAACCTTGAGCACACACCTCACGTACTGGGGCATAGCTGTCATTTAATAGGGCATCGCGAAATACCGGTAGGGCGCGCAAGTCAGGAGATAGCTTCTCGGCTGCATCCATCCATCCATGACGTGTCGCCTTGGCCGAAGCGGCAAATTCCTCCTGCTGGGGACTGGTACCGGCGCAGACCATAGCCAGCACCGTGGCTGCGGCGTGGCGCTGCTTTGGCGCTGGGCTGGTACGTAGTACGTCGATCAGCTCAGGCACTACCTCCCGGCCCATTATTGTCAGTTGTATAGCCGCCTTGGCCGAGGAGTCGCTCGTAGCGATACCCAGCAGGTCTATCAGCCCAGATATATTCTTAGTACTGGCGTATAGCTTAGTCAGCACATCAGTGGCAACAACACTGATCTCAGAGTTGGAGTGAGTGCGCAGCTCCTGAAGCCTACTGACAACAGCCGGCTCACTGCTCCGGCTCCCCAGTATCTGGCATACGGTTGTTACCACTTGGGGCTGGTTATGATAGGTAGCCCTCAGCAATTCCTGCTTACTCTGAGCCTGCTGCTCGGGTGTACCTTCCTCCAGAAAACGAGACAGCAATCGCGCCCCACGCACTACTGTGTCCTCATCGCTGCTGTGAATATTAGCAATAGCCTCGGACCAGTCGGGCATTTCAGGTTTGATAGTGCCGGGCATCCCGGGGAATTGTTGCTCTGGTCTCGGTAGGTGATCCTGCTCTGCCGATTGCTGGGTGTCCTTCTCACCCGGCTGGGCCAGGAACTGGGTGGACATTATCAGAATGTGGCGCACCTTGATTTCGGGCTCGCCTGACTCATCGCTGCGCCGGTCGGTTACCTCAATTATATGGAAACCGAACATGGTCTCCACTACCTCATCAGCCATCTGCCCGGGCTCCAGACTAAAAGCAACATCCTCGAACTCCTTGACTAAGTTTCCCCGCTTCTGCCAACCCAGGTCGCCGCCTTTCTCCTTGCTGGGACAAGCCGAGTGCTTTTTAGCCAAGCGTGCGAATTCTGCCCCCTGCTTGATCTTCTCCAGGAGCCGTTGCGCTTCTTGTTGGGCTTTGGTCTTGGCCTCGGCCTGTTCCTCGGGCGAGGGCTGAATGGCTTCGAGATCATCGCTATGCAAAGGCCCAAGGCGCTCTCCTGCCCGACAGCCCACCAGCAGAATACCGGTGATACCTATGATCCCGATGACTACAGCCCGCTCTATAATGGTCTTCAAGTCACACTCACTCCATTTTTCCAGTAGCACTCCACTATTGATGCATCATTATTTACAACGTCATATTAGGCTGACAAGGTTCCTCTTCAGTATCGCTCCCGGTACACAGGCCGGATAGCTTCTCACTGCTTACCCCCGGCGGCTAAAGCGGCAGCCGCAATAGCTCTGGCGGTACAGTCCTAATTTCTGACTGAGCTGTACGCTACACTCAAATCCACCCTGTTTGCGGAAGTTCTCGGCTACAAACGTCAGCCCCCACCTCTCGGATAGCCGCTGTCCAATTCTGTTGATAACATCAATATTCTTATGCGGACTCACCGCCAGGGTGGTAGCCAGGTGGGTAAATCCATGCTCGGCGGCATATTGGGTGGCCCGCTGCAGGCGGTATTCAAAGCAAATGGCACACCGGGGACCACCCTCCGCAGCATCCTCGCAGCCAGCTACGGCCTGCTCCCATCCCTGCTCGTCACGCTCGGCCTGGATAAGACCCACGTTCATCGCCTCCGCCACTCGGCACATAGCTGCCAGTCGCCGTTCATACTCGGCTTTGGGTTGAATGTTGGGATTATACCAAAAGCATTCCGGCTCAGAATGCGGTCTGAGGCGCTCAATCACCGCCGTGGCACATGGTCCACAACACACGTGCAGTAACAGCTTTGGTTGACCGTCCGCCGAGCTCATGAGGCTAAACGCTGCTTGACCATTATGCTATCAGGTTGTCCGGCTGGTTAGCCCCTCTGGCCGGACAATCTCCTCAACCTGGTTCTTTTCCTGCTCGCTTGCTTCCGTATTCATACCTGCTCCGCGGGGGTGATGATTTGCTGTACCTTGCCCGCCCCCATTACCAGGACCCGGTCACCCATGGCCATCGCTTCTTCCTGGTCGTGGGTAGTGTATATTGAGGTCACAGATATCTGATGCAACAGGTCAACTAATAGCGAACGCATACGGCTGCGGGCTTTGACGCCTAAGATAGACAGGGGAGCATCCATGAGCAGCACCGCCGGCTGTTCAACGAGGGCCCGGGCCAGAGCTACTTGAAACCGCTGGGCTTTGGACAGGCGGCATACCGGACGAGACAACTCGTCAGCAATACCCACCAGTTGGGCGGTACGTTGGAGACGCTGGTCAATCTCTGGGGCCTCTAAGTTGCCCAGTACCAGACTAACGGCCATGTTCTCCTGGACAGTCGCCTCGCCATCCAGGGCATCATTAGGAAACAGAATAGCCACGCTGCGATCATGGGGAGGTAGCTCATTAACCATCCGCTCTCCTATCCATATTTCACCCTCGGTAGGCTCCTGCAGGCCGGCTATCATCTGCAAGACCGTACTCTTGCCACATCCCGAAGGACCCAGCAGTACCACCAATTCCCCCTCGTATACTTCCAGGCTTACATCTTCAACCGCCATCACCTCGCCCAATCGCTTACTTAGTCCGGTTACCCGCAAATTGGGCATATCTATCCAACCCCTTTCCGTCTAACTGCCGCCGGTGCTGGGGCCCATAATGGTACTACTCGGGTATCTGGTAATTGGGGGCTTCTTCGGTGATGGTAATATCGTGGGGGTGGCTTTCTCTCAGCCCGGCTGGAGTGATCCGATGGAATTGAGTCTTGGTCTTCAGTTCATTGATATCATGAACCCCACAATAGCCCATTCCAGCCCGCAGGCCTCCCATCAACTGGTGGACTACCCCTGACAGGGGACCTTTATATGGCACCCGGCCTTCTAATCCCTCCGGGACCAGCTTGTCAGCTTCTCGATCCTCCTGTCCATAACGGTCACGAGCAGAAGAGCGCTGTCTCATGGCCGCCAGTGAGCCCATGCCGCGATATTCCTTGTAAGTGCGCCCCCGATATAAGACAGTCTCGCCCGGACTTTCCTCGGTTCCCGCCAGTAGTGCGCCCACCATCACCGAGTCGGCCCCAGCGGCAATAGCTTTGGTGATATCGCCCGAGTATTTGACGCCTCCATCGGCGATTATAGGTATATTCTTTTCAGCCGCTACCTCAGCGCACTCAGAAATAGCCGTTATCTGGGGCACGCCAGCCCCGCTGATCACCCGGGTGGTACATATAGAACCCGGTCCCATGCCCACCTTAACGGCGTCCACGCCGGCAGCTATCATATCCCTACACCCAGCCGCCGTACCCACATTCCCGCCGATTATGTCTACTGCGTCGCCCAATTGCTCTTTGAGTGCTTCCACTGTTTCCAGCACGCGCACTGAGTGACCGTGGGCAGTATCCACAATCACCGCATCCACACCTTGCTCCACCAGAGCAGCGGCCCTGTCGACCACATCACTGCCTACCCCCACTGCTGCGCCCACGCACAATCGGCCCAGATCATCTTTGCACGCATGGGGAAACTGGGCTACCTTCTCAATATCCTTAATGGTGATTAACCCCAGCAGGGTCATCTCTCCATCTACCACTGGCAGCTTCTCAATACGATGCTCGTGGAGAATCTGCTTAGCCTGTTCCAGAGTGGTGCCTTCGCCAGTAGTGATGAGTCCCTCCGAGGTCATTGCCTCCGAAACAGACTTATCCAAGTCCGTTTCGAACCGCAAATCGCGATTGGTAAGAATCCCCAGCAGCTTATTTCCAGTGGTGATGGGCAGCCCCGAAATGTGGTAATGGCTCATTATCTGGAGGGCCTCGCGGACCTGGGCGTCGGGGCCAAGAGTAACCGGCTCGATGATCATCCCGCTCTCGGACCGCTTGACTCTATCCACCTCCACCGCCTGCTGCTCAATAGACATATTCTTGTGGATAATCCCGATGCCACCCTCGCGGGCCAGCGCTATGGCCAGGCGCCCCTCGGTCACCATGTCCATGGCCGCGCCGACCAACGGGATATTCAGCTTTATCCGCCGGGAAAATACAGTTGCCACGTCCACTTCGGCCGGCAGTATATCGGATTTGGCTGGTATTAGTAGCACATCGTCAAATGATAGAGCTTTACGCTCAAACTTGTCAGCCATCTCACCTCACCCCTTGAGTTATGCCCGCTGCAATCTTATGTATTACGGTATTGGTTACCATTCCGGACAAGTGTATAGTTCGCTTCTGACCAGCACTTACCTGTCTGGCACGAACCCGTGGTGGATTCGCGCCGAGTGTTCAGTGGAGCCCTGTGGGCGGCAATCCGTCTCATACTTCACAGAATCCTTAGTCCCTGCCCCATTATCTCTTCGTAGTCAAAGGGGCGGACTATGAAGGCAAATAGCTGGGGATTCTCTCGGCAAGAGGTGTACATAGGCACACCTGACTTCAGCCCAATCTCCGGCACCGGTTGCGGCCGTGCCTCCCGCACTTGCGGAATAGCCTTAGCATAGTTATCGTTGACAATCCACTGGCCCTGGTTATTCTCCCGCACCCGGTAATAGGCAAAACCGTGTGCTTCCTCAACTGACTGGTAGTAGGAACTGAAATCATCGCAGACCCAGTTGCACATCACCAACGGCACATCCAGTGTATTGATGGTTACATGGCCGTAGTCAGGGGGCATTATTACCTTATCGCCTGGCCGGCCTCGCACGGCAATGACATCTTCCACCTGTATTTCTGCCGGCCCAGCTTTATAGTTATCCACCTTCTGCAGCAGGTACAGTGCCTCCCCGGATAGTACCTCGTAGACCTCCGGGTAGGCAATCCCCCCAGCCCGAGCCGGTGGATGATAGTGCCCGACGGTCTTCACATACTCCCGGCCCAGCATCCCCGCGGCAAAAACCGTAATATCAAAGCGCAGCCGGTGCTTGGCCAGCAGATGGTCGTCCCCATTCAGGCCAGTATTACGGTACATCGTGTAGACTATTTGTGGCCCCTCACAATTCTCGGCCAGCAGTACCGGCCGCATAGCATCTATCTCCCGAGTGCCATACAGCGGGTCACGCATCTGGGGTCCGAGACTGATTTGATGGGTTTGCTGGTTGAACTTAATGGGCAAGCCTGAGATTTCACTGAGGTCGGTCATTAACATTCTCCTTAGTTGTTAGATCGCTGCCTAACTTGCTCGGGCAGCAATAATCAAAAGTGTAGTTGCCCAGCGTAGAGTAGGGCAATACGCCTACTTCAGGATGTGTCACTGTCCGTCCGGGTAAGGAGTTCCTCGACCAGTTCACAGATGATGTGGCCGATGGTTATGTGAACCTCCTGAATACGCGGCGTCTGGTCGCTGGGTACTTGCAAACACAAATCCACCTCGCCGGCCAATTGACCCCCGTCGGCCCCGGTCAGGCCAATGGTTTTGACACCCTGGTCGGCTGCTGTTTGGGCTGCTCTGATGACGTTGGGGGCATTGCCGCTGGTACTGATAGCGATAAGAACATCCCCAGCACCGAGCAGGGCTTCCACCTGGCGGGCGAAGATATTATCAAATCCGTAGTCATTACCTACTGCCGTAAGAATAGAGGTATCGGTAGTAAAGGCTATTGCGGCCAGCCCTTGGCGCTCCCGCTTAAACCGGCCCACTAACTCACCGGCAATATGTTGGGCGTCAGCGGCACTACCCCCATTGCCGCATAGGGCTACTTTGCCGCCCTGGCGCAGCGCCGCCACAATCATATTGATAGCCTGCTGGATTGGGGGTCCCAGAACTTGAGCAACCTGCTGCTTCAGTCGGGCACTATCGTTTAGAATTGCGGCAATGCGTTCTTCCACGGCTCAGTTACCTCCGTAAAGTGCTATCAGCTCGGTCAGCCAGTAGTCACCACTCTCATTGGCGGCAATACCTACTCCAATGTGGTCGCATTGGGGCTCCAGAATGATCTGGCGATGTCCGGACTTATTCAGAAATCTCTCATGGGTTTGCGTAATCTTCTCTGCCGTCAAAAAGTTGTCTGTGCCCCAGCGGCGCCCACAGTTTTCTCCCAGACGAAGTGGCCGAAAGCCAAAGACGCTTTCAAATCTTTTCATTGAGCTCTTCCTGCTGTCCACCGGAGACTGGTGGCTGAAATATCCTAAGTCTCTCATTTCCAGGCTGTGCTGACGGGCGACCTGAGACAGACGCGGGGCGGGTAGCAGCAATTGCCGCCCCTGCTGGCGGCGGATGTCATTAACCAACCACATGGTTAGAGCCTCACACTGGACCACTGCTTGTTGCTGCTGGGCTGGATTGCGGCGCGGCCCCGGCGAGTCGGCCAACGACCACCGCTGCACAATCGCATATTCGCTAATGGCGCTCTGTTTATCTCCTGCCGCCTGATACCCCAACGCCAGCCACTGGTGAGGAGCTATCCACTCCGGCTCCAGGCGCTGAGCCTGGTGTAGTTTATCAATCCCCGTGACCAGATGCCCGGCTCTCAGGTCATCCTGGGCCTGTTGCACCAGCAACTGAGCCTGCCGGCTATCATCGGCTACCAGTGGGGTAGCAGCAACGATAGTGGCGCCGGCAATTATTAGTCCGATTCGTAGTGTGATTGGTCGGCAATAACTGCTGTAAAGCGGCATCCCTGTCTCCTCCGAGCCATCTGGCTGCCCCAGATGGCAGCCCCATAGGCGCAGCTCAACTGGGGCTGCTCCGGTACCGACATCGGACACTCCAGTATCTGGGCCAGGGCCTGGCGCACCCCATCATTGTAGGCTACCCCCCCCACCAGGCTCACCGGCGGCTGGTAGCGTACTTGCCCCATCAATGCGGCCACTCGCTGGGCGACTGCCTGGCACAGACCGGCGGCCAGATTCTCGCGCGGTTCTCCCGCCGCCAGTAGTCCCACCACCTCTGACTCGGCAAATACCGTGCATGTGCTACTGATATTGATGGCTTCAGAGGCCTGAGCGGCCAGCTCATCCAACTCGGCCACCTCTACCTCTAAAGCCGTGGCCATCACCTCCAGGAAACGGCCTGTACCAGCCGCGCACCGATCGTTGAGGGCAAAGTCTTCTATCCGCCCCTCCTCATCCACTGTAATCACCTTGCTATCCTGACCACCAATGTCCACAATGGTTCGTGTCTCTGGCAACAAGGAGTGTACCCCCTGCGCCTGACAGGAAACCTCGGTAACTATGATATCGGCCTCCGGTAGCGATGCCCGGCCGTAGCCGGTGGCTACTACTGTGTCTAAAGCTGCCCGCGATAGGTCGGCCTCCTGCAGCGCCTTAGTTAAGACGTTCCGGGCCGTTTGTTCGGGCCGTAAGCTACTGGGTTGCAAGGCCCAGCCCAGCCATTGGTTATCGGCGGCGCGCAGTATCACCGCCTTAGTTGTCAAGCTGCCTATGTCCACGCCGGCTGTCAGCTTCATGCGTCTCCTCGTCACCCGCTATTAGCGGAAGAACAGTATCCACAGATACGCGGCGCACAGAACAATCGTCAGCAGGGTCACGGGCAGGCTGTACTTTAAGAATCGGACAAAACCTATGGGATAATTAGATCGCTCGGCAATGCCAGCTATGGTGATGTTAGCTGCCGCCGCCACCAGGGTCACATTGGCGCCGAAGCCTGCGCCCAGGGCCAGCGCCCACCACGCCGGCAGCATGTCGGGAGCAAGCAGCGCGGCACTGCGGCTAAGCTCCGGATGCATGCTGACGGCCAGGCCCCCCAGTAGAGCGTTCATGGCCGTCACCAGAGCAATATTGCCCATAAGCCCGGAGACGAGTATCGACATTACCAGAATACTCATGGTCAGCACCAGAGTATTACCCTGGGTTAGCTTCAGCAGTCCGACGCTCAGCAGTCCCACCACTCCGGTATCCACCAGAGCTGCCACCATAATGAACAGCCCGATGATGAAAAAGATGACAGACCATTCCACGCCGTGGAATATCCGTTCAATGTCGTTCCGTTGCAGCAGCATAAGCAGGACGGCCCCCGCCAGGGCGATGGTGGCCGGCTCCAGGTGAAGAGCACCATGGACGGAAAAGCCGCCCAGGGTGAGCAGTCCAACGATCACAGACTTGCGTAGCAACACCGGGTCGGTAATTGCCCGGCTTTCGTCGAATGCCATGACCGCGGCGCGCTGCTCGTCGGTTACCGTGATCCGCCAACGGCAAAACACCCAGGTCACCCCCAGTAAGGCCAGCAAAATGATTCCGGACATAGGGGCGGTAACCTTCAGGAAGTCCACGAACGTTAAGCCGGTATGCGAGGCTATCATTATGTTAGGTGGATCCCCGATAAGGGTAGCCGTGCCTCCGGTGTGGGCCGCGAATACCACAAAGATCAGGAAGGGGACGGGATCAGTTTTGAGGGTCTCGCAGATCAAAATAGTGATCGGTACTATCAACACCACGGTAGTGACATTATCCAGTGCCGCGGACAATATGCACGTGCCGATAGATAGCAAGGCAATGACCCCAAAGGGCTTGCCGCGCGCTAACTTGGCCGCCTTGATCGCCACCCACTGAAAGGCGCCGGTGCGGCCTATGGTACTGGCGATGGTCATCATCGCAATGAGCAGGATAATGGTGTTCCAGTCAATGCCCAGTATATCGGGGCGTCCCTCCACATTGTGGACTCCGTGGAAGGCGGCGCGTTGGTCAATGACCTTGAGCAGCAACATCGCCACGGCACCGAGCAGGACTGCCTTGGTCTTATGAATCCGCTCACTGACAATCAGTACGTAAGTCAGGCCAAATATTATTATCGCAACGTATCCAGTGGTCGTCATCGCTGCCCACCCCCCAGGCTGGGGTGAACTACGGCCTCTACCCAATCAGTCCGGCTGATTATGCCGACTATCTTGCCCTCACGCACTACGGGGAGGCTGCTAATGTCATATTCCAGCATCTTGCGAACGACTTCCGCGACTGACTTGTCTTCGGCTACCATAATTGTTTCTCATTACCAGCTTTCTTTAGTTATTGATGTTCCCCCGTTGGATGCTATTATATCAAAACTCGTGCCCGCAGGCAACGAAGGGGAGCAGTTGGCTGTCCTCCTGCCGACTGCAGTGCTCTTTACTTGAGCACTGCTTTCTGGTATTATGACGACCAACGACTTCTTAATCACCGGGTCGGACCCAAATATGGAAAGACCACTCGCGCTCACACGTAGACTCCATACTGCCGCACTGGCGCTCATCCTGCTTAGCGGTGCCGCAGCACCTTGCTGTGCTGGTGACATCATCGCCCAAATCGTGGAGCGCTGTCCCGCCCAACCCCGTACCTTCGCCCAGGTGACTGACTTTGTGCACCAGGCCGCTGAAACGAGTAGCCGTGTAAATTTGGAGGTAATTGGCTACTCCCAGCAAAGTCGCCCGCTGTGGCTGGTGACCGTGACCAACCCGGATAGGCCGCCAGAGGGGAAAATGCGATTGTTTATTATCGCTCGCCAGCACGGCAACGAGCCGGCCGGGACTACAGCAGCTTTGGCGCTAATTGAGCATTTTGCCGCCGCGCCGTCATCGCTTGAGCGGGGTGTGCTGGATTACTTGCAGATTATCGCGGTACCAGTAGCCAATCCCGACGGGGCGGAAGCTGACCGGCGGGCTAATGGCGCGGGTGTGGACTTGAACCGCGATTGGGCCAGCGCCACTCAGCCTGAGACCCAAGCATTGCAGGCGGCGGTGGAGAAGTACCGGCCTCACGCTATTCTGGATCTGCACGAGTTGCCAGCTTATACTAAGCGGGCCGCCTATCAAGAGAATTTCCTGGAAACGGTGGGGGCCAGTGATGCCCTGCCCTCCCAACTATGCGCATATACTACTGCCATCAGCCGCAATATTTCTATGTGGATGAGCCAGTATGGATACAACTTAGGCGTGTACTATGACTATCCTGGAGACTCGCTGCGCTTATGCCATCGCTACCTGGGCCTATACCAGGGCTTTCCCACCTTCCTTTGTGAGGCCAAATGCGGCCCGGGTCGCCCCTTGGCCTATCGAGCTGGGTTCCACATATTGGCCTGTGTAGTGGCAGCCAACTGCCTGATAAATGGGCCGGTGGTGCCCCGGGGGCAATATGAGCAGCAAGCACAAGTCGGCCAATCCCCCGCCGAACCGGCTGAGGCCCAATTACCATCGGCTGCGCCGGCTGGCCCGCCGTCGCCTCCAACTCTCACCGTGGCCACCGAGCTGGTTACCGGCACCGATGGAGCAGAGCTTCTGCGGCTGAGCCTTCATCTATCGGGTGGGGCGGGGTTTGCGTTCAGTACCATTGAAGTGGATGGAACAACCAAATTCCTCACCAATCAGCGGCACTTCTCTTGTTTGCTGGATGTCGGTGACCTACGGGCTGGTGAAAGTCTGATTAGCGCGCGCGCCTATAATGCTTCCGATCAAGTTCTGGCCACTAAAGAATTGACCCTCACTGGTCCGGGCGTGAAGGGAAGATTAGGTCAGTGAGTAGCGACGACCCGCAACCCTCCAGCCCTGAATCGGCTCACCGGCCCAGTTGGCTGCACGTATGGGGACCGACAGTAGTATGGCTGCTGGTGATTCTGGCAGCTACTTCCGTACCTGGAAAGGCGGGCGCAGCCCGCAATGGCGTGGACAAGTTTGAACATTTTGTCGCTTATGCCGTCTTCGGAGCGTTGCTCCGGCGTTCCTGGCAGCTCACCGGCCGGCTGTCCGGTTCCCGATTTTGGTCCTCAGCGCTCCTAATAATGGGCAGCGCATGGGCTTTATTGGATGAATTGCATCAGATTCCCATCGCTGGCCGCGAATTTGAACTGTCTGATGTGGCCGCCGACGTGATTGGCCTACTGGCCGGGTTCTGGCTGGCTGCTTATTGGCAGCATCGGCAACGATCACAATCTACTCACCAGACGTAGGAGGCAATATTCAATGGCTGACGTTCGTGAAATCACCGCCGAAGAGTTCGATACTGAGGTACTTGAATCTGACCAACCATACCTTGTTGACTTATGGGCGCCCTGGTGTGGGCCCTGTCATATGGTGGCACCGATAGTGGAAAAAATCGCCGAGAGATACGCTGGCCAGATCAAGGTGGGCAAGCTGAATATTGATGAGGCCCCCCAAATAGCCTCCAAATATGGCGTGCGAGGTATTCCGATGCTGTTCATCTTCAAAGATGGAGAAATAGCCGAGCGGGCAATCGGCGTTCAGCCGGAAGAAGAACTGGCGGCCATGGTTGAGCGCGTGCTCCAGCCCCAATAGAAGCCCAAGAACCTTCATAAGTACGTCAGAGCCATCTACTTTGCCTGCTTCGTGGCTTAGCCAGCTCCGGCCAACTTCTGCCGCGCCCAGTTCAGGGCCCCTCCCGCCCGGATGATTTCTATCTGCCGCTGACTCAATTGCGCCGTTGCAGTGAACTGGTAATCCTGGCTAATGTTGTCAACAACCAGTGGCTGACCGGCAACCATCTGCTTGTCGACTTCCTTAATCTGAAGCTGATCACCTGGTTGACAGCGGTGGTAGTCTTCTTTGCTAATCTGCAGAGGCAGGATTCCGAAGTTGACCAGATTAGCCTGGTGAATGCGGGCAAAGGAGCAAGCCAGCACCGCCTTGACCCCCAGATACGCAGGAGCTAAGGCAGCGTGCTCACGGCTGGACCCCTGGCCATAGTTGTCCCCACCGACGATGAACCCGCCGCCGTGGGCCTGCGCCCGCTCAGCAAAGCCGGGGTCCACCGGCGCAAAGACGTGTTGACTAATAGCCGGGATATTGCTGCGCAGCGGCAATAATTTCGCCCCCGCCGGCATAATGTGGTCGGTGGTGATGTCATCACCCACCTTCAGCAGCACTGTCCCTTCCAGCTCAGCGGCCAGCGGCTTCTGGGTGGGTACCGGTTTGATATTAGGGCCATAGTAGACTTCCACCTCGCTGCCATCCTCTGCTGGCCCAATGATCATACTGTCGTCCCCAGCAAAGCGCTCCGGGATATCCACGCGGGGCACCTCCCCCAGAGTCCGTGGGTCAGTTATCTCCCCGGTAAGGGCAGCGGCGGCACATACCACCGGGCTGGCCAGATAGACCTGGGCTGACTTGGTGCCGCTGCGCCCGGAGAAGTTGCGGTTAAACGAGCGCAGTGATACGGCGTCGGTTGCCGGTGCCTGGCCCATACCGATACAGGGCCCGCAGGCGGCCTCCAGCAGGCGCACCCCTGCTGCCAGCAGGTCCGCCAGTGCGCCACTGCGGGCCAGCGTGGTCAGTACCTGCCGTGAGCCCGGAGAGACGGTCACACTGACATCCGGGTGAATCTGCTTGCCCCGCAGCAGGGCAGCGACGGTCATCAGTTCGGCCAGGGAGGAGTTGGTGCAGCTCCCGATGCACACCTGGTTCACCTTGGTACCGGCGATTTTGCCCACCGGCACCACGTTGTCAGGGCTATGGGGCTGAGCGATGAGGGGTTCCAGTTCAGACAGATTTACCTCAATTATCTGAGCATATTCGGCATCCTCATCGGCTGCCAGTGGTCGCCAGACTTCCTCGCGCTGCTGGGCACGGAGAAAACGGCGAGTTGTCTCATCAGAAGGAAAGATTGAGGTAGTAGCTCCCAATTCGGTGCCCATATTGGTCATGGTGGCCCGTTGGGGCACACTGAGCGTATCTACGCCATCCCCGAAGTATTCCAGTGCCTTGCCCACGCCTCCACTCACCGCGAGCTTTCCCAACAGATGTAATATCACGTCCTGGGCCGAGACCCAGTCGGGCAGTTGCCCAGTCAGCCGGATGCCCAGCACCTCAGGGACGCGCACATAGAAAGGCTGGCCAGCCATAGCTAAAGCTACGTCCAGTCCACCGGCTCCAATTGCGACCATCCCCAACCCTCCGGCCGTGGGAGTGTGGCTGTCTGAGCCCAGTAGCGTCTTGCCGGGGACAGCAAACCGCTCCAGGTGGACCTGGTGGCAGATGCCATTGCCGGGGCGGGAGAAGTAGATGCCATAGCGGGCCGCCACCGTTTGTAGATAGCGGTGATCATCAGCATTCTCAAACCCCGTTTGCAGGGTATTATGGTCCACATAGCCCACTGACAACTCAGTGCATACCCGGTCCAGGCCCAGAGTCTCAAACTGCAAGTAGGCCATAGTTCCAGTTGCATCCTGGGTGAGGGTCTGATCTATCCGCAATCCTACCTCCTCGCCAGGTGCCAGAGTACCGCTGACCAGATGCTCGCTGAGGATAGCTTCAATAATCGTTCCGCGCAAGGTGATCCTCCTTTGGGGCTCGCAGGGACAAATTGCAAACCTATTATAACAAATTCCCTGGCTTTAGAGTAACTCGTTAGCCATAACGGCCCTATTATCGGGAAGGAATAACTGCAAACGGCGCGAATAAACAACAAAGTAGCTATCATCAGTGTGGAGATTGAATCGCGGTCATGAAAGAGATTTACCAATTGCTGTGGACGTTTGTGGGAGCCATTGGTGGCTTGGGGGTCGGCCTGCTTGCTTACCTGGGAGTTTACAAATTGTTTACCGGTGTACTCAGCACTCAGCCAACTGTAGGCCTAATTGCTATTTTTGCCCTGGCCGGTGGCGGAATGGTTGGGGGCGGCTACCTGGCGCTGGTGCTGACGTCGAAAATCCAGAAAGTCCGTCGCCGCAAAACCCGTGAGCAAAAACCGAAATTCGGCAGTAAACGCCGAAAGTAGTAACACATCAAAACAAGGAGGTGAAACCAAGTGAGTGATGTGCCAAGCGAAGCTGAGGAACTCATCGGCGAAGTGACTCACTATTTCGCGCATGTACCGGCCGCTGTCTTGCGCCTGGACGCGGAGTTAAAGGTTGACGATACCATCCACATTGTCGGTCATACAACTGACTTGGTCCAGACGATTCAGTCAATGGAGGTTGAGCACGAATCGGTGGAGTCAGCCGGCCCGGGCGACGATGTAGCTGTACAGATCAAAGACCGGGTCCGAGAAGGCGACAAAGTATACCGGCAAGCCTGATTGCGGCCCGCCCAGCACCCAGCAGTAGGACGATGCACTGGCAGTACCACTGCTCGGTGGTGGCTGGATCATCTGAACCAAGCAGCGGTGGTTTTCGTCAATTAACATGGATGCCAGGCTTGAGTAGGTGTCTGGCCGACGGATTTGTGGTATAATGTAGGTGGTAACGTGGGGGCGATCGGCTTCGACGGGGAGGCAGCCAGCCCAAGTTGCAGGCCGAGATCTCCGCTGACTCGTAAAACGCGGAACCCAATAAATGCCAACACTCAAATGGCATTGGCTGCTTAATTATAAGCAGCTCGTCCGCCTGACCTTTGCTAATCGGGTCGGGACCGGGCGTAAGAGAGGTTAGCTTACCTACCGGTGGTTGCGAGGAACACCGGCGGGGAAACCTTAATCTTCGCTAACTTCGTCCAACGGCCAGGTATGTGGGCTGGGGCGAGGTGAAACAAAAACACATGCTATGCCTGTAGATACTTCGGCAGCACCTCTTCGGACGCGGGTTCGATTCCCGCCGCCTCCACCAGCCTTCGCCCGCAAGGCGGGCTTCGGCTGGCAAGCCAGCTTGCGTTAAAGCTATGGCTGGCAAGCCAGCTTACGCCCGAAAACCAATAGCGGTTCTGCAAGCGGAGGCTGGCTTGTCAGCCGAAGCCCGGTGAAGGTTATGTTGGAGGTGGGCGGAGGCTGGTGCCCGCCGTAGCTCGCCAAAGCCTCTGGCGAAGGCGAGCGGAGGAGGGCTTTTCACTCTGCTGTCCACTCCACTGCCTCAAGCCTGGGCGCGGAAGGTATTCTGATCAAAGTTGAGGTCAGATGAAATACGTTTATCTTCTACAAAGCGTCCGGCACCGTGACCAACGCTATATCGGCCTCACTTCGGACCCTGAAGAGCGTCTGAAGGCCCACAATGCCGGCAAGTCCCCACATACCGCAAAGCATCTGCCCTGGAAACTTGTTGCTGTCAGCTACTTTGAAGATGGCACTAAGGCAGTAGCATTTGAACGATACCTCAAATCAGGCTCCGGTCGCGCCTTCGCCAATCGCCACCTGTGGTAGCGTCTTCTCCTAAGCAACCTACTAAGAAGAATGACCAAAGTTGCCTGTGAAATTGGACAGAGGGATATTGTCATTCCTTATCGGCATTTTCTTAGCCCTGGGCGTGAGTATTGCTACCGACGCGCCCTTCGCGGAGCCCCGGGCTTGCTCATGGTAAGCCAGTAGCATTTGAACGATACCTCAAATCGGGTTCGGGCCATGCCTTGGCCCATCGGGACCTGACTTGGATTCGCCGCTGATAGTTAGACCGACTCGCCGGTCGCTGTGGCGGGCCCCGTCAGCAGGTCAAATGCTTTCTCCTGCCGAATCCTCCGTGTAAGCCATACCAACCGAACTTTGGGAGGAGTACCATGAACACAGAACCAGTCAAAGTCTTAGTTTGGTTTGAGGGTCAGCATCCGGCTGACATCTACCCTCAGCAGATCCACGGCACCATTGCCCAGGCGCTTAACGAGAGTGGTCAGGTAGCAGCGCAGATTGCCGAGCTGCAGGACCCCCAGCAGGGCATTGTTGACAGCGTGTTGGCTGAGACTGACGTGCTAATCTGGTGGGGGCATCTTAAGCACGAGGAAGTAAGCGATGAGACAGTGGGCCGGGTGGTGGACCGAGTCGTGCTGGGAGGCATGGGGTTTATAGCTCTTCATTCTGCCCACCATTCCCGGCCCTTCAAGGCCCTTATGGGCACCAGTTGCGATCTGGGCTCCTGGCGCGAGGAGGCTGAGCCTGAACACCTCAACACGGTGGGTCCGGAGCATCCTATCGCCACCGGAATTCCGGCGCAGTGGGATATACCTCAGACTGAGATGTATGACGAAATCTTTGACATACCTCAGCCTGATGAACTGATTTTTTGCTCCCGCTGGGACCGCGGAGAGCAGTTCCGTTCCGGGTGCACCTGGAGACGGGGTGAGGGACGTGTCTTCTACTTCCGGCCCGGGCACGAATCTTATCCTATCTTTGACCAGCGCCTGGTGCAGCGAGTGATTCTCAATGGGGTTCTATGGTGTGCCCGACGCACTTGAGCCGGCCTCTAATCAATAGGAACTCGCACCAACGGTTGGCGCGGTCGTTAGTTGCGCAGGTTCAATACGGACGGGCAGGAACGTCTGCACAGCAATTTTCTGCCCGTTGCTCAGCAGGGTAATCATTCCCACTTCGTCAGTCACGAATGTCTCACAGCCTCTAAGCAAAGCTGGCTTAGCGTCCAACCCCACGGCTTCTCCTCCTGATATGATACACACCTGTGGGTTGGCTGCGGCCAGTATCGCCTGGGCCTCCTCCAGGTGGCGGCCGTGATGAGGCAACTGAACGACACTGCTATTCAGGGGAACACGGTGCTGCCGCGCCCAACGAAGCAACCGTTCCAATCCCTCCTGCTGCTGATCGGCCAGAAACACAAACGAGGTCTGGCCGTAACTGAGACGCAGACACACCGAATTATTGTTTATGTCATCGCTGGTTCCCCTCAACAGCGGTTCACTGGGAGATAGGAGTATCGCCTCAATGTTGGTTCCCAGTTGCAATTGTCCGCCGGCGCGGGCTGTGCATATCGGGACGCCCTCATCACGGGCAGTCTGCGTCAGTGACCGATAGACCTTCGTATCGGCGCTCAGGCCTGGATGCAGGATGATATCTACCGGCACCCGTCTGATCAGCCCGGGCACCGCATTGCAGTGGTCAGCGTGGGAATGAGTAATTATTATGGCCCTCAGGCGGCGGATACCGCGCCGAGCCAGAAACGGCACTATCACCTGGTCAGCCAGCGCTTGACCACCACTACCTGCGTAATCACTGCTGCCGGCGTCAATCATCACGGCCTGTCCATTGGGGGCCTCAATAATTACACAGTGCCCTTCACCCACCGCCAGGAAAGTAACGCGTAGTGGCGCTGCAGTGCCTGTGATTGCGGCCGCGACAAGTACCGCCGCGAGGGTGACGGCTGCACCTATCAGTACCCATTGCTGGTTAAGTCGCTGCCATCTACTTAATGCCCAGCGCCTAATTGGCGGGTGCACCACCATCAGGAGAAGGCTTCCCAGGCCCAAGTACCACAGGACTACTACGGGCCAGGAAAAGTATACATTGTCAATATAGGCCCCCGGGAGCTGGGCGAAGAAAGCGTTAGACGCCAACATCACCTTCATCAAGCTGCCCGCCAACCAGCACAGCAGTCGGGTAACAGGCAGAAGTGCCGATCCAGTTATCAGCGCTACCATCCCCAGGGGCACCACCAGCATAGAGATAGGCACGGCAATGAGGTTAGCCAGAGAACCCAGGCCGCCGAAACTGTAGAAATTGCCGGCCAGAATGGGCGTGACCATTACCCAGACCCCCAGTGTAGCCAATCCTACTATCCCCACCAGATGGGGTCGGTGGGTAACACCGAACACGTCGCGATAGCTACGTGGAGCAAAGATTGCTACGCCAAGGGTCGCGGCAAAAGTCAACTGAGCACCTATGTCCAACACGACGTTAGTGTCTGCAATTACCAACACCAGGGCAGCCAGACCAATAGCATTGGGCAGGTCATAACGTCGTCCACTGACCAACGCGTAGATGAGAATGACCGCCATTACCAGCGAGCGGCTCACAGAAGGTCCCAGACCTGCCAGCAGGACGAATCCCACCAATGGGGGCCCAATAATAAGGGCGTGCCAGGGACGCAGCGCCCAGTGCCGTCGCGCTGTCACCAACAGTATCAGGGCAAAGACAATAAAAGTGACTTGGGCACCTGAAACAACCAGCAAGTGAATCGTACCGCTGCGCCGAAACAACTCTTTGGTATCTTCGGAGATGGCTCCGCTGGCTTGCATCCCGTAGACCATGCCGGCCATCAAGTCAGCATAGCCCTCGGATTCGGCTCCGGGCATAGCGTGGCGGAAGTTTTGCAGTGCTCGCTGGCGGGCCAACTGTATGATATGGGCTAACTTGAACCGCAGCGAGGCAGAATAAGGCAGCCGATACAGCCGAACCACCCGGGCAGAAGTAGTGATGCCCTGTCGCCTCAGGTAACGGCGCAGGTCAAATTGCCCCAGATTCATAGCTGTGGGCGGCAGTCTCAGATTCTCAACATCCACCCCCACGGTCTCGCCGGCGGCTACCGGCTGTTGGGGGTCAGACTGCGACAGTGAAACGCAACCGGTGGCCGGCCACGTTCCCTGCTCTGTCTGTACGGTCGTCACTTCCACTACCAGCCGCCGCCAGTGAGGGCTCTGTTGGCGAACCTGGACTATGTGGCCTTTGATATGGGCTTGCGCCGCGGGGGCAAAGCGCGAAATATCGTTGGCTGGGAGCACGAATTCTGCCGCATGCAGGGTGATGCCGGCCAGGAAGAAAGCTACTGCTAACCACAGATGGGCGTGGCCTGATCGTTTCCGACTGACCCAAAACCCCGTCACAGCAGCACCCAGCGCTATCAACAGGGGTAGGGACAACGGAATTACCGCCTCCTCAGCTACCACTACTCCCCCGATGAGAGCGACCGTCAGATAGACCAGCGGACGGTAGCCAATCTCCCGCCAGAGGCTGACCAATGCTGGACTTGCCGATGCCTCAGCCTGGGGAGCTTGACTCTCACTGTTATTGGGATTCAAATTGAACATAGCCTTACCGACAGCTACGGCAGCCAGCACTGTCCCGCAGTGACTAATATTGCTAAGTATTAGTTATTCTTCGCCGGACTCCACTACCAGCCCTTTGCCATTGGTAGAGGAGAATGGATATTGGTGGAGAAGTCTAACGTTACACTGAGACGAGGTAGATACGACTATGCTGGGACACGGCGGCGGACATCACTTCTTTGGAAGTACCACAGAATCTGACCAAGAAGTAGAACCGCTACGGATAACTGACCGGCGGATGCTGGCTTGGTTTGTCCAGTATCTGAAACCGCATTGGGTCAAGGTAATGCTGGGCACGCTGGCAACGGTGCTCAGTAGTGCCGCCCAACTGGCTCCCCCGTATATCACCGGCAAGCTAATAGTAGACAATGTCATCCGCGATCAGCACTACGATTTGTTGCCCAAGTATATCTTCCTGCTTATTGGTGCCTATTTCGTGGGCCAGCTACTGGGCGCCGTGCGCATGAAAATAATGCACGTGCTCGGCCAGCGGTTTGTCTACCAGTTGCGCCTGAACCTATATGAGCATCTGCAAGGGCTATCGCTGAGTTACTTTGAGAGCCGGCCGACCGGCGACATTATGTCCCGGCTATCCAATGACGTTAATGCGGTGGAAGACATGGTGGTGCATGGTACTGATCAAGTTGTTTCCAGCATTATGATGGTCGCCGGCACCGTAACCATATTGTTCGTGCTCATAAAGTGGCAGTTGATTCTGGCGGGCTTCTGGCCGCTGCCGATATTCGTGGTGGCGTTGCTCATCTTCGCTCACTACATTCGGCCCATCTACCGCAAGATCCGCGAAGACCTCGGCGACATTAACACTGAACTGCAAGAAAATATTGCTGGAATGCAGGTGGTAAAAGCTTTTGCTCGGGAAGACTATGAGCTGGAGAGCTTTCGCAAGTGGAGCCACGAATATTATAAAGCTAATGTCCAGCGTATTGGGCTGTGGACCACGTTCTTCCCCTTTATCGGTTTTCTCACCTCGATGGGTAGCGTCGGGGTGCTATGGTATGGCGCGGGGCCCTCACTGGCGGGTAATTCAGTGGCCAGTGCGGGCGAGATTGTGATGTTCCTGGGCTATTTGATGCAATTCTATGGGCCAGTGGGGATGCTAATTCGCGTCTACGATATTTTCAATCGAGCGCTGGCGGCGCTATCCCGCATTTTCCAGATATTTGACGAGGAGTCCGACATTCAAGATGCTCCGGGCGCCACAGAATTGACCGACATTGACGGCGAGGTAATGGTTGATAATGTGACCTTCAAATACAAGACCGGCGAGATAGTATTGAAGGGGGTCAACGTCCACGCCCGCCCCGGAGAGACCGTGGCCTTGGTAGGACGCAGTGGGGCCGGCAAAACCAGTCTGATCAACCTCATCCCGCGCTTCTACGATCCGCTGGAAGGCTCGGTGATAGTAGATGGCCACGATGTGCGCCAGGTCACGAAGGCATCCTTGCGCAGCCATATCGCCCTGGTACTCCAGGAAACTTTCCTGTTTAACGGTACGGTCAACGATAACATTGTTTACGGGCGGCTGGAGGCGTCCCAGGAGGAGATTATCCAAGCAGCCAAGGCTGCTTATGCTCATGACTTCATAATGGAACTATCTAAGCAGTATGAGACCCAGCTTGGTGAACGGGGGGTGAAGCTTTCCGGGGGGCAGAGACAGCGTATCGCCATAGCTCGCGCCCTGTTAGCTGATCCGACAATCCTTATCCTTGACGAGGCTACCTCATTGGTGGACACCGAGGCCGAACAGCAGATTCAGAAGGCATTGGAGAATCTGATGCAGGGGCGAACTGTGTTTGTTATTGCTCACCGCCTCTCTACCATCCGTAATGCCGATAAGATAGTGGTAATCGAAGGCGGTGAAGTGGTGGAAAGAGGTAATCACGCGGATCTAATGGAGCAAGACGGCCTCTATGCTGACATGTATCAGCGCCAGTTTGACCTGGAAAGCATCTGGGGTCTGGACCAAGATGTCATGAAGCCTCAATCTGGAGCTTAGTGCCTCCCTGGCCCAGCCACGCCTATTCTGTTGCTACTGCCTCTTCACCTAACTTGGTCAGGGCTTCAGCAGCAGCCTCCTGTACCTGATCTCTCGGATCACTAAGAACGGCTCGCAAGGCTTCGGCTGCATATTTCGTTTGGCCTATCTGTCCCAGACCCTGGGCAGCGTGCAGCCGCACGCTCCACTCGGGGTCTTGCAGAGCTTTCACCAGCGGTGCGACGGCCGTTCGGCTGGCAGTGGCACCTAATGACTTTGCCGCAGTCATCCGGGTGACCCAGCTTTCATCCTTCAGCAGCTTAACCAGAGGTTGCACACAATGGTAGGCACCAATGTACCCCAACGCCTCGGCAACCGCCGTGCGCACCGAACGATTGGGGGCATCTATAAGATCAGCAATATACTTGACTGCTGCTGGCTTACCCAGTTTCCCCAGGGCGATAGCAGCATAGCGAACTACGCGGTCATTAGGGTCGTTTAAGGCTGTGACTAAAGCTCTGTAGGCCCGGTCATCGCCAATATTGCCCAGAATCCCCATCACGTAACGACGGACATAGTGATTATTAGAGTTTAAGCACTCAAGCAAGTTAGGAACGGTGCGTGAGCCAATATTGGCCAGTGAATTTGCCGCCGCCTGCCGGACATTATCATTAGGTGATTGTAGCGCTGATATCAGCGGTTCGATAGCTACTGTTCCCTTTATCTTGCCCAGGGCCTCAGCCGCTGCTCGGGGCAGGTCGGCATTCTCCGATTCCAGCAGGCTAATTAAGGGTTGGATTGCCTGTTTAGATCGTAGTTGCCCTAAGGCGGTGATGGCCGCCCCCCGAACCTCCAAGTTGGAATCCTTCAGCCGTTTAAGCAATTGCTGAGCTACCGAACTATCCCCAATATTGCCCAGCGCTTGTACTGCCCACCGCCGGGCTGTCTTATCCTCGTTGGCGAGCACATCAAGCAGTGAGGCGATCGCCGGCTCCCCAATATCGGCCAGGGCCCCCCCCGCGGTTCGGCGTACGTTCTTGCTGCTGTCGCTAATGCTGTCTACCAGCGGTTTGATGGCTCGTTCATCGCCGATTTGGCCGAGAGCTTTAGCCGCAGCCATACGCACTCTGTAGCTCCCGTCAGAAAGGGCATCAATAAGCTGGGGGACAGCCGACTTGCCCAGCGTTACCAACTCCGCGATCACTTCTGCCCGCGAGGTCCCGTCAGGAGAACTTAGTTTTTTGACTAACTGCGAGGCTTTACGCTTAGAGGTAGACACTAACAAAACTCCCTATGTATCTTATCAACTACCGCCCGTGCATACCATGGTGCGCATCGGTGGTCGCGCCGAAAGAATAGGTAGGTTAATACTGGGAAATATGCCAATAAAGGAGGTGACTGCGTCGCGACGCTGATAGTGACCCCAACATAGGTTGGCCGATCTCATAGGTCACCCCCCAGCCATACCTGTTGCGGTCGGCTCTCACCCATACCGTCCCGGGAGCCGGTAATCCCCATAAAGCCCGCCAATAGCTACTTTGCAGGCCGATAGCTTTCTCACACTGGTGCTCGTGATGAGGAAGGGCGTCAGTCCCTCTCTTCAGCCACCTAAGGACCAGGTTTCGGCGGAGGCGGACCAGATGGTAGGGTTGGCGATGGGCCGGCCTCGGCTTGTGCTTCTGGTTTAGCTTCTTCGGCTTCTACGGCTTCCTCGGTTTCCTTCGCTTCGCCTTCTTCAATCTCCGGTTCTGGCTTCGGGCGTGGAGTCACACCTAAATCACGTTGTATGCGGCGGAGCTTCTCGCTCAAAATTTCCATTAATTCAGCATGCTTGGCTGTTGCTTCTTCGGCCACTTCAGCCGCGACTTTTCTGCTAAGTTGAATAACTCGTGCCGTCTCAGTATCGCCACTGGCCATCGCGGCCTGGCCTACCCCCTGGATTCGTTCGCTGGCATCAGCCAAACCTTTGATAGCTGCACCAGTGTCACCCTGCTCAGTAGCTTCAATTGCTGCGTCCAGATCGCGCCCAATTTTGCGAAGTTGCGCCTTGTATGTCTGTTGGCGCATTTGCTGGGCCTCGGCCTGTCGTTCTCGCGTCTGCTCAGCCGCCCAGAATAAGTACCACACCACCAGGGCGACAACAGCTATCACCACTACTATAGTCACTACACTGAAGCCTCGCCGCCTGCCGCCAGCTTCAGGCTCCCCTAATTCAATGTCAATCTCTTCGGGTTGGCCGGCTTCGGGTTCCTGACCAGCCTCCTCATCGCGTTCATCTTCAGCCATTGATATCCCACCTTTCTGCCTACTGGTGTTCGTATATCATTCAGTAGGTTAGAAGCGATTAGATGCCTAAGTATACAGCCCAACACTGCTACTGTCAAGGAAAAGGGACAATAGTAGGGGAAGGCCAAACTGCTTGACACCGCGAAATGTTTATCCCTGACAGACAGCAGCATCTTTGTTTATTGACCCTAAATATGCCCAATATTGGTTGAAAAACGCTCATGGCCACAGTGAAACCTCCGGATAACATAGCCACCCTTATGGAAGCGGGGCTGAGCCCCGGGCAGCACAATTTACTGCGGGACGCAGGCCAGTTGGCGGGTAAGCTGGGTATGGGTGTGTATTTGGTAGGGGGCCCGGTGAGGGATTTATTGCTGAGCCGGCCTTCTATGGACTGTGATCTGGTAGTGGAAGGGGATGGCCTGCGGTATGCGGAGGCGCTGGCGGCGCGACTAAATGTAACATGCACGATGCACGAAAGATTCATGACTGCGGTTATGCACTTGCCTACAGGTGCCGAGATAGATGTAGCTACGGCTCGGCGGGAGATATACGAACATCCCGGCTCCCTGCCTACCGTCGCCCCGGCCACCTTGGATAAGGATCTGTGGCGACGTGACTTTTCCATCAATGCGATGGCGGTTAGCTTAGCCGAGGAAAACTTCGGCCAATTGTCTGACCCGGGTGGGGGTTACGGCGACTTGCAGGCTGGGTTGGTGCGGGTGCTGCACGACAAAAGCTTCCTTGATGACCCGACCCGCATCGTTCGGGCCGTAGGGTTTGAGGTTAGATTTGGTTTCAGCTTGGAAGATCGCACTGAGAATCTGTTAAGGGAAGCACTCAACCAGGAAGCGCTAAGCTATATCTCGCCCGAACGTCACCGCGATGTGCTGCTACCCCTGCTAAAAGAGCCGGCAGCGGCAGCGATAATCACCCGATTGAGCGAGTTGGGCGTGGGGGCGGCTCTGGGGCTGGTGGAGAGGCTCACCCCGCCCATGACATCAGTCCTGCAACAGGTGCCGCTGGCCGGGGCGGCGCTGGCAGGTGAGGAAGAAGGCCCACCGCGAGCACTAATTTATCTGGCGCTGATAGCTCATTGGGCCCAGACCGATATTGCCCACCTAACTACTAAAATCCAACTCACTGGTGACGAGCAGCAGATCCTCCGCAAGGCGGTGGCAATTCTTGGCGATCCACCGGCGGCCCTGTCTATCCGTGATCTAAAACTTAGTGAACTCTACTTCGCCCTGGCGGGTCTAAGTCTGGTAGGCGCAACCGCTCTGTGGGTAGTGCAAAAGGAGCCTGGGGCCAGACAACGAATTGAGGAATTCTGGCATAACCTGCGGGATGTGGCGGCTGACATTGACGGCGATGATCTCATTGCCGCCGGTGCGGATCCAGGGCCGCAGTTTGGGCCAGCTCTGCGGGAGGCTCTGAAGGTGAAGCTGGATGAGGCCCCCAGCACGGTAGAGCAGCAACTTGTAGCTGCGCTGACCCACTTAGCGAAGGCAGATAGGAGTTTCTAAAGTGATAATCTATGCTACTTAATCAAATACTTAGTGGACACTTTGATCTGGGAATGGTGCTGGCGTGGGTGGTTGCTGTCACCATTGCCTTGACTATTCATGAATTTGCCCATGCCAAGGTCGCTGATATGGTCGGTGACCCCACGCCTCGTCTGAATGGCCGAGTCTCTTTGAACCCGCTGGATCATTATGATCCCGTCGGCACTACTATGATACTGCTATTGGGTATCGGCTGGGGCAAGCCAGTACCCATAAACCCCCAGTTCTTCAAGCACCGCCGCCGCGACGAAATACTGGTGTCCGCGGCTGGCGCTGGAGCCAATATCATTACTGCCGCCCTTTTTGCCTTGCCTCTACGCCTTGGATTTGCTGGCGTGTATGGCGACGCGCTGGAGTTTGTAGTGTTATTGAACCTACTGCTGGCCTTTTTCAATCTGCTCCCAATATTTCCCCTGGATGGCTCGCACATCATGCAGGCTATACTGCCCTATGACGCAGCCCAGCGGTACACGGCATTTATGAGTAGATATGGTTTCATCCTTTTGATTGTACTGATAGTGACCGGCGTGTTGTGGACCATAGTTGCAATTCCTGCCCGATTGCTATATTATCTATTCAGTGGTCATCTACCGTTCTTTTAGGGAATTAGCTAAACATATGGAGGTTTAATTGTGGCGAAGAAAGGCCGGATTCTCAGTGGTCATCGCCCCACCGGGCGACTCCACTTAGGCCATCTGGAAGGCACACTGCGCACCTGGGCCAGTCTCCAGGATGACTATGAGTGTTTCTTTGAGATCGCTGATTGGCATGCTCTGACCACTGGGTTCGAAGATACTGACCTGCTGCGTGAGAATATCGAGCAGGTCGCTATTGACTGGCTGGCGGCGGGCCTGGATCCGGAGCGCAGTGTGCTGTTTGTCCAGTCTGATGTTAAACAGCATGCTGAGCTGTATCTGCTGCTTTCTATGGTAACTCCCGTCTCCTGGCTGGAGCGCTGCCCCACCTATAAGGACCAGAGGCAGCAACTGGGTGACGAAAAGACTGCCGGCTATGGGTTCTTAGGCTATCCAGTGTTGCAGGCGGCTGACATTGTCATCTACAAGGCCGACACCGTCCCCGTAGGCGAAGACCAACTACCCCACTTAGAGCTGATTCGGGAAATCGTCCGCCGGTTCAACAATATCTACGGGCCGGTCTTTCCTGAGCCCGAAGCTAAACTGAGCCGGTTTCCGGTAATCCCGGGCACTGACGGCCGCAAGATGAGCAAGTCTTACGACAACACCATTGATCTTAGCGACTCACCCGAGGTCATCACCCAGAAGGTGCGCAAGATGTTCACCGACCCCGAGAAGATATATAAGGGTGACCCGGGCCATCCGGACAAGTGCCCGGTTTTTTTCTATCACAAGATCTACAATCAGGGCCGGACCCAGCCCATAAAACAGGGCTGCGAATCGGGTGAGTTGGGATGTGTGGACTGCAAGGTTGAAGTGATTGAGCACCTGCTGGCGGCGCTGGAGCCGCTGATGGAGCGCCGGGCGGAACTGGATGCTAACCGCTCGCTGGTGCGTGAGGTGCTGGCGGTGGGTGCGGAAGCCGCCCGTGCAGTGGCGACCGACACGATAGAAGAAGTGCGCCAGGCAATGAAGACTGCCGCTGCGGTGACCACCAATCCATAAACAAGACGACTGAATTGGGGTATTGCCTATGTCAATAGCTAAAGCCATAATCCTATGCGCGGGGGAAGGTACTCGCCTGCGGCCCTTGACCTCGCTGTGTCCCAAGCATCTGCTTCCTGTCGCTGGCCAGCCGCTGGTGGGCTGGGTTCTAAATGATCTGGCTGCGGTGGGGATTCGCGAGGTGGGGCTGGTCGTCGGCTACCATGCTGATGCCATAATGCGGTACGTTGGCGAGGGGGCGCAGTGGGACCTGGGCATTACTTATCTTACTCAGGAGCAACCTCTGGGCCTGGCCCATGCGGTCAATACCGCCCGCGAATTCGTGGGTGACCAGCCGTTTCTCGTCTACTTAGGAGATAACGTACTGGAGGCGGGCTTGGCTGAGTTTACTAATCGGTTTAATGAGAGCCAGGCAGATGTGAGTATATTGGTAAAAGAGGTTGATGATCCGCGCCAGTATGGAGTAGTGGAGTTGGAGGGAGAGGCGGTAGTGCGAATGGTCGAGAAGCCGGCTCAGCCCCGCAGCAATCTGGCCATTGTAGGGGTTTACGCTCTCAAGCCGGTTATCTTTGATGCCATTGACCACATCCAGCCCTCGGCCCGGGGTGAATACGAGATTACCGATGCCATCCAGTGGGTCCTGGACAATCAGGGACAGGTGACAGCTCATAAGCTGGATGGATTCTGGGGAGATGTTGCCTCACCGGGGGATCTGCTGAGCACCAACCGGTTCTTTTTGGACCGGGTAGCACTGGTGGTGGACGGACAGATCAATGACAACAGCCAACTGTATGGCCAGGTGGGAGTGGGCACTGATAGTTGGGTAATTGAGTCCAATATTACCGGGCCGGTCATAATCGGCAACAATTCCGTGATTGAAAATTGTACCTTAGGCCCCTATGTGTCCGTCGGTGACGGATGTCACATCGTGGACAGCGGATTGCGCAATTGCATAGTCCGCGATAGCTGTTCGGTGCGAGGCGTCCAATTGGCTGATTCAGTGTTAGGTGAGAATGTGGAAATTATTGAGGCAGGAGGCTCTCCCGACCAGCCCCTCTCGCTGGTAGTAGGTGATTTGACCCGCATTCGACCTACCTGAGTGGTCTTGGATAAGGGTGGACGACCAATACGATGACCGCCACAACAGCCAGTGAGCAGCAACAGCTTGAGCTATTTACGGGTCACCCAGTTAAGATTGAGATCTTTGCCGGCCCCCTGGACCTGCTTGTCCATTTGGTCAAGCGTCAGGAACTGGATATCTACGAGGTGGAAATAGCTGAGATAACCAGCCAATACCTGGACTATATTGCTACCATGCAGATGATCAATATTGGACTGGCGGGTGACTTTCTGGTCATGGCCGCCCGATTGATGTACATAAAATCACGGCGCTTGCTGCCGCCCACCGCTTCACCCGATGACGAGGAAGAGCCTGATGAAGCGCTGCTGGTTGCTCAATTGCGCCGCCGGGTAGCGCAATACCAGGCGTATAAGCAAGCGGCGGAGGCCCTGCAACAAGCTCGGCAACTGCGCCAGCAAATATACCTGCGGCCACTGGATGAAGACAGCACTATCCCCGGTGGTTTTGTTCAGTTAGACGAGATCTCCATATTTGATATGGTCGGCGCGGTACGGCGGCTGCTCCAGCAAGCTGAGCCTGAGCCGCCGGCTGTACCCCGGCCGGAGCTAACCATTGCTGACGGTATTGAGCAAGTTGTGACTAAGCTGTGCGCCGCTGAATCCAGTGCTTTAACCTTTAGTGACCTGGTGGGCATCCCGGTCACCCGGACTATCATCATCTTCGTTTTCTTAGCGGTATTGGAGCTGATTCGACGCGGCGAGATTCGCGTGTGGCAGAACCGGCCCGGTGATGAAATCATGGTTGAGCTTAACTCATAATTTCCGAGCTATGTATCCGAGCAAGCCAACAATCAGTTGCAGCCCAGTTGCAGCAACATCAGCCCAGTTACCCAATGCAATACAACAATACCACTGACAGCAACCAAGGAAGATGAATCAATCCACTTCAGATTTAGCCGCCATCGCCGAGTGCATTTTGTTCGTCAGCAGTCGGCCTGTTCCCGCCGAGCGATTGGCCACTTATCTGCAGATATCCCCCCAGCAGGTACCGGCCGTCATCGCGACATTGGCTGAGCGACTACAAGCGGGCGGACTTCACGTGGTGGAGTTGGCCGGCGGATATAACCTGGCTACTCGGCCCCAGTATGCCGAGGTAGTTAGCGCGTTCCTGGAGCCGGATCCGCAGCGGATGTCGGTTCAGGCGCTGGAGACCTTGGCCATTGTTGCGTACCGCCAGCCGGCAACCCGAGTCGAAATTGACCAGTTGCGGGGTGTCAATTCGGCTCATGTTCTTCACTCTCTTCTCGAGAAGAATCTCATCCGCCTGGCCGGCCGCAAGCAGGCTCCAGGGCGGCCTTTCTTATTTGAAACTACTGAGGAATTTCTAAGGGCTTTTGGGTTGAAAAGCCTTGATGAACTGCCTCGGCTGGAGGAATTTGCTCCCTTGCAATTGCCGTCGGCACTAACCGGCCTTGACCAGCCTGCTGCGGATGAGAATGAGGAGGACCAGCAGCCATCCAGCGACCTGAGTCGGGATTAGCGTGGGGCAGGACTCTCATCATAGCTGGCTCGGTCACGGCAGCGGCAGCGGTGCTGCTGTACACGCAGCGGTTGCCCTTAGGCATCCCGGGCCAGTGGGTTTGGCGCCTGCGCCCTATAACGCTGACCCCCGGACAGGGTAGTGTGCTGGCATTAGCCGCGGCGCTACTTAGTGCTCTGGTGGTACTGGAATTCTTCCGGCGCGGGCAAGTGCCTACCCGAGGGTTATGTGCGGTTCTGCTAACCATCATCATTTTGCTCGGTATGGTGACTGCCCTGGGCATAGTCCTTGATGATGTTGGCTACTGGGTGAGAGCGCCCGCGGTGGTGGTCAGCGACGTTTCTATGGGCTATTACCAGCAGGCAGTACGCCTGAGCAGTATTGCTGCCTTCCTGGCGGCCCACTGCAACCGAGCAACCGACATAGAGGTTGCCGACCGCGTTCGCACCCACCCGCCCGGACCGGTATTGCTTGTATATGCCATCCGCTCCTGCCTGGTAGCCCATCCTTCCGTGCTCACTGAGGTGGAGCGCATTCTCCAGGGACGCCTGGGATTGACCGCTCAGGCCATCCGCCAGGTGGCGGGTAGCTACCGGGCCGCGCCTCTTTCCCCGTTAGATGCTCTGATTGCTCTGCTCGTAGCTCTGATCCTGTCGGCGGTTTGGGTGCTACTGGCCGTGCCCGCCTTCGGTATTGGTGCGGTCCTTTTTGACCGTCGGGTGGGCCTGGTCATGGCGCTGCTGGCCGTTGGGTTGCCGTCGCTACTGTATTTTAGCCCGGGTATTGACGGGTTAGGCGCGGTCTTGGCTACCAGCTTTGTGTATCTGTGGCTGCTGGCCCTCAAAAGTGGGCGGTGGTGGGCTTATCTACTGGCCGGAGCCGCGGCCGCAGTTATGCTCATGTGGAGCTTCGGCTTTCTTATCCTGGGGGTCATAGCGCTGGTCACCGGCGTCGGCCAATGGCGCCAGGCCGCCAAAAGCGAGGAAATCTGGCCTCACACCCGCGGCCTGGTGATATGTGGGGCTACTCTCATTCTGCCTTACGTGGCACTGTATCTGTGGTCCGGGTACAACTTGCTGTTAGCGCTGCCGGCTTCCTTGGCGGCTCATCACCAGATTCTCTCCACCTGGGGACGCAGCTACGGGGTTTGGGTGCCGATGAATCTGTATGACTTCCTGTTGTTTATGGGGCCTGCTTTGGTGGTTGTAAGCGCAGCCGCCCTGTATCATATCCTGGCCAGTGGGCAGTGGTCGCGGTTAGGGCGCAACTTCATATATGGGTTGTTAGTCACACTACTGCTGCTGCTGATCTCAGGGTCTACCCGAGGCGAAGTGGGACGGATCTGGGTCTTCCTAATGCCACTAACAGCCCTGCCGGCGGCCCATCAACTCGCCCAACTCAGAGAGGAAAAGCTGCTGTGGACAGGAGCAACGGTGATAGCGTTGCAAGTCGGCTTTGCCATCGTACTGTGTTGTAGACTCTCGCCCATCCTGCCCTATTAGGACTGTTGCCCCACCCACGGTGGTTTGTGTTCCTATGCCGTAGGAGCGGGGTTTTACCCGCCGCCTCCTGGTAGTAGCTAACCTATATCCTGCCCATCGTCCTCCCCAATACCCCAATACTTAACCTCCCCCTGCTCAATCATAGTCCGTTGTTCATCGGCCCACTCTTGCAGGCTCCGATGGGCCGGCCATAGAGCAATAACTGAGAGTAGCAACAGCGCGGCAAAGGTCGGCGGCAGGAGAGTACGCAGACTAGCCAGGTAGCACCGCGCCTTGCCCAGGCGCTGCTCAGCCGTTTGCCTGGCCCGTTTTCGCAGGGTCATAACCAACGCCACGACCAACCAGGCTAAAATGCCAATACCCGCTGAGACAGGTATCTCCAGCTCGGAAAACGCAACCTTGGTGGATACCTCATCCGATACTATTTCCGGTTTTGGCCACGCGGTGAGTATCAGCACCCCCATAATGGCAATTCCCAGAAGCTGGGCCCACTGCCCGTACGTCGACGAGAGCCCTACGGGGCCTTCGCGCCAGTATCGAGCAATCACGCTCAGCAAACCTATTAGCACCCACAAAGCTAATAACGCACCGGCCTCAGCCCACACCACCCCTGCGTACCGCATCGCCCCGCCATAGAGCGCCAACATCAGGCGGGCCACCCCGTGACCTATCGTGGCTTTAGCTGCCTTCCTCCACTCATTGGCGGCCTGCATTTCCTCTTCGTAGAACTCGGCCAAGTCAGCCCGGCCGTGCTGTGTGAGGTAGGCGACAAAGTTGGCTACCCGAGCTTCCTGCATACGCTTCGACCGCTCCGGCTGCTGGCGGCTCCAGGGTTCTTGGTTGATCGGCGTGTCCTTTTCTATATGCTGCCGTTGCTCCTCCGAAAGGAAAGGCCCCGAAGTTATGTGGGTGATGGCAACAGCCACGAGGCCCTCTATCAGAGAATAGGCATCTTCGCGCATCACGTGGCCCAGGTGCATTGCAGCCTCGTAGCACAGAATCGCTTCTTTGTGTCTCCCCTTCTCTCTGAACTCCTCACCGAGCCCCACCAGGGTAGCAGTTAGGGACTTTAGTCGGACAAATAATGGGAATTCACCGGCGTGCAACGCCATCGCTACCGTTGGCACCAGGGTCTTGGCCATATGGGTAGCATCCATTAGGTGCAGCAGGCCAGTGGCTGCCTCTTGGCTGGCAAAATCCCAATGTGGCTTCTCTGTGGCCGCTTGCAGCGCGGCGAAGGCCTCCTCATCCCTATGCTCGGCCAGATAGATAGAGGCCAGCAAGTAATCGCACGCCGCATTTTCGCGGTCTAACCTTCGCGCTTGCTTCAGCAAGCTCTCAGCTTGACGCAGGTTCCTAACCTCGGGCCTGGTAAGCTGGGGTTCTTCCTGCCGCTCGGCGCCCCGCTCTTCCTTGCGATCTAAAAAGCCGCCACCTGCCAGGAAATGTAAGGCATACCGCAGATAGGGGGCTGGTGAACGAGGCGAGATGAGAATTGCTTGCTCGTACGCCTGAGTTGCTGTCCAGGTACTGCCCTCATCCCAGTCAGGCACATGCGCTCTTGAAACCTCCGCTAGGTCAGTATCTATGGCCTGGGCAAACCCCAGCCAAATTGCTGCATCCTGCGGATGGGCCCGAGCGATCTTCTCATATTCCAGCTTGGTGGGCAATGCCTTGGTGCCTGGTAAGTTGTAGGTCCGATATGCTTCCACCGCCGCCTGCCGCACTGGCGGCACTGCCACCAGCACTATCACACCGAGAGCCAGCAAAATCCCGGTCAGCCATCCGGTCCGCATCATCCATCGTCCTCCCCCACAACGCCCTACGGCAGCGAACTTGTTTCCTGGTCACCGACAGAGTTCATACCAAAGTACCGCACTTCGCCCTGCTGGATTTTGGCCCGCTGTTCAGTGCGCCAGGGCACCAGGCTTTGGCGGGCCGGCCACAAGGAAGCCACCGACAACAGAAACAACGCTGCCAAGGTCAGGGGCAGCAGCCGGCGTAGGCTTCCTATATAGATGCGCACTTTCCCCAGGCGTTGGTCAGGTGTTTGCCGGGCTCGTTTGAGCAGTGTCAACACTAACACCAGGACCAGCCAGCCCCCGAGTATCCCGGCGATACCCAGCAGAGCCGACTCTACGTGGATCGGATAGGGATAGAAGGGCGAGTATACCAGCAACTCCTCCCACGGGACCAGCAGGCGCAGGCTTAGGAGAACAAGACCCACCAGTACCAGCCACTGCCACCATGTCCACGTGACCCCGGTCTTCTCCTCGCGCCAGTATCGGCTTATAACTGAAATCAATCCCACCAGCACCCATAGAACCAGCAACAGACCCGTTTGTAGCCACAGAAGCCGACTGTAACGCAGCCACCCATAAAAGAAAACACTCAGCGGCACATCCCTGTCTAGTGCAGCCCGGCATCTCTCCTTCCACTGATTGGCGGCTTGGATTTCTTTCCGGTAAAGCTCCCCCAGGTCGGGGCGGCCCTGCTCTTTCATATAGGCACCAAAATTAGCGACGCGCGTCTCCTCATGCCGTTTTAGGCGCACCAAAACTCGGTCACGCTCTATCGGACCCGCCGTGATGGCCATCTCCTTTTCTATCTGCTGCCGTTCCTCTTCGGATAGGAAAGGGCCTCCAGTGACATGGGTAATGGCAAGGGCAACCAGGCCATCTATTAGGGTATAGGCATCGCGCCGCATTACGTGGCCCAGATGCACACCTGCCTCGTAACACAGAATCGCTTGCTGGTGCTGCCCCCTGGCTTGGAATTGCTCACCGAAGCCGGCGAGAACTACGGCTAAGCTACGCAGTTGCCCATAAACGAAAGGCCTCTCAAATCCCATGCTGATTGCATACGTCTCAAGCAGCGGCGAGGCGGAGGCAGTGGCCTCCAGCAACCTCAGAACCGCCTTGGTCGCCGCCTGGCTGCCCAGGCTCCAATGAGGCTTGTTAATGGTTTCCCGCAAAAACGCGAAGGCTTGTTTGTCCTGGTGGCGGGCTAAATGTATGTAAGCCAGCAGGTAATCGCAGGCAGCATTGTCGGGGTCTAACTTTCGCGCCCGCGTTATCATCCCTTCGGCCTGGTGCAGATTCTCCATCTCGGCAGCAGTATGCTCAGGTTCTTCTATGTCAGCATGCCACCCCTCCTTGCGCCCCAAAGAACCCCAATCGGCCAGAAAATGCAAAGCATAGCGCAAATGTGGGACAGGTGAATTGGGCGCCAGCGCTATAGCCCGCTGGTAGGCTTCCTTGGGCGACCAGGATTGGTCCCACGGGTAGGTCGGATTCCAGTACCGGCCTTCGTCGTATGAACCGGCCCCACACTCGGCGAAGCCCAGCCAAATCTGCGGGTCTTGGGGATTCTGCTGGGCCACCCGTTCCACTTCCGCTTTACTGAGCCACGTGCCCTGCCCACCTATAGGGTTGTAGCGGAGGAGGTCCAGCGAGTCGCGGAGTTGGGGCACGGCCACCAGCACTATCACACCGAGAGCAAGCAAAATACCAGTCAGCCATCCGGTCCGCATCATCCATCACCCCGAGCCAATCATGACCGCTCCCCCGGCATCAACGTCGTCGGGTGTTAACTGCTTATTGTTATTCCTCTGGAGCCACCAGGGGCACGATGCCCAGCATAGTCAGGGCATGATCCAGGTAGGTTTCGCAGTCGTGGAAGTTGCCGGCGGCGAAGGCCATTCGCGCTGCCTGGAGCAACTTACCGACCGCCTGGGCAGTCTGGGGGTCTTCAGTAGCTAACTGTTGGTAGGGAACTCGCGTGTACTGGAACTTGGCCTTAATCCGGTGTTTCTGAGGCACTTTGATGTAGGAAGGGTCATCCTCATGTCCCTCGGGGATACCGGTGGTGGCGGTGATGCCTGGAACCGGGATATAGGTGGGGGCCGCCTCCAGGGATGGGGCAGGTGCTTCTTCCTCGGCGAGCGCAGGTACTTCTTCCACCTCAACCGGCCGGGGGAATACCGGTGGCCCAACTTGGGGCCGGCTGGTAATGGGAGCGGGCACCTGGGGGACCTCCGGGGCCTCGGCGAGCTCGGGCAGCGCCACAAAAGGCCGAATGTTCTTTATCAAGTTGGAGGCCACCTCTTCGCGCTTGTCCAGGTAGTCGTCTTCAGAAAGGTTGCGGATGATATTGAAGGCATCCACTGTCAGCAGCAGCGCGGCACTGCGGGGTATCTCTTCCACTTCCACCGGCGCTGCTTCCGCAACGCTGGGCGCTGGTTGGGCCTCAACTGGCGGCGCAGGTGGGGCTTCTTCGGGCTCTGCGGGGGCTGCCGGAACAGTGGCCAACCGGGCTCCGGTGGCCTCAGCGGGCATCCGGGAAACGGGGGTAGCCAGGGGCAATCGTTTCTTGATATTGTTAGCCCAGATGGCAGCAAGCTGCCGGCCAGTAAGACCATTGGCCGCCGCTTCCTGCGGCTGTACCCCAATCACCTTCACGGGGCCGGTGAAGACGTGCCAGACGCCGTCAACTTCCTGGAGGCTGACCTGGGGGTTCTGGGTGTCCTGAGTGGAAATGACTTCAGCAATAGCTTGATCAATAGCTGCGGCTCGCTCCTTGAGGCTGGTGTAGGGGCCGGCGGTGCGGATACGGGCCACGATGCCACCGGCGATAGAGATGTCTTCAGCCGAGGTCGCCTCCAGGGCCGGTACTGCCTCAGTTTCCTGGGCCAGCACGGGGGTGGTTATCCCCAAAGCCAACACTACTAATACTATCCAGCAACTGGCTGTGGTCCTGAGCATCTCAGACACTCTCCTTAGAATTGTGGAGTTAGGGTACAGTACACAGTATTCAACTAAACTATAGCCTAATGGCTATCTGGGCGTCAAGTTGCCGGACCCGACGGTGTGTCCTCCTGGTCAGTGGGGGCAAGTTCTCCGGCTGCTGATAGCTGGGCGGCACGGCGCAGGCGGGCCACCACGTCTGACTGCTCCAGAAGCTCCATTAAATGAAACAGGCTGGGCCCGATGGTGGTACCAGTTACTGCGGCGCGGCAGGGATGGATTACTTGGGCCGCCTTAATATCCATCTGTTCGGCCAGTCCCCGCACCGCTGTCTCAATAGTATCAGCGTTCCAGTCCGCCAGGGCCTCCAGACGGTCGGCCAGTGTCTCCAGCTTGGCGGGTGTCTGGGAGTCATCCAGCCACTGGCGCCGAGCGCGATTCTCATACTCAAAGTTATCAGTAAAGAAATACCGGGCCCAGCTACTAAAGGTAGAGAGCAATTTCACCCGGCTCTTCATCAGGTCAACTACCTTCACCAGCCACTGGCGCCGCTGCGGGGTTAAATCTTGCTCTATAAGGCCTTCTTCCTGGAGCAGCGGCAATACCAGGTCAGCCACATGCTGGACATCAGCGTTGGTTATGTACTCGCCATTCATCCATGTTGCCTTCTCCACGTCAAAGACGGACGGGGAGCTGCTGCAGGCTTCCAGGGAAAATCGGTTCAGAATCTGCTGCCGGCTGAGGATTTCCTCTTCGCTGCCCGGTGACCAGCCCAGCAATACCAGGAAATTAAACATTGCCTCCGGCAGAAAACCCTGCTCGGCATAGTCGGTAACGGCTACCGCCCCGTGGCGCTTGCTGAGCTTGGTGCGGTCCTCGCCCAGGATCAGCGGCAGGTGGGCGTACTGGGGCGGCTTGATGTCCAACGCCTCCTGGAGCTGGAGGTGTAGCTGGGTATTGGGCAGGTGCTCGACGGCCCGAATCACGTGGGTTATCTGCATAAGGTGGTCATCCACCACCACCGCCAGGTGGTAGGTAGGATAGCCTGAGGTCTTGCCGATGACCGGGTCGCCAATCAGGGCATTGTCATAGACAACCTGGCCCTGAATAATATCATTGATGATGGTCTTGCCGGTTTCTTTTACCCGGAAGCGAATGCAGTTCTGGCGGCCCTCGGCGTGGAGGCGCTGCTTGTCTTCCTCAGTCAACTGGCGGCAGCGGCCATCGTACTTGGGAGGAATGTCCTGCGCCCGCATGAGCTGGCGCTGCTCCTCTAATTCCTCAGGGGTGCAGAAACATTCATAGGCCCGTCCGGCATCCATCAGCCTCTGCACATAGGCCTGGTAGATGTCCAGGCGCTCGGATTGTACGTAAGGCCCATAAGGCCCCCCAACATCCGGCCCCTCGTCCCAGTCTACCCCCAGCCAGCGCAGTCCCTCGTAGATGACCCCCAGCGCCTCGTCGGTGGACCGCAATTCATCAGTATCTTCTATACGCAGTACCATCGCCCCACCCTGGCCGCGGACCAATAGCCAGTTGAACAGGGCGGTATGAGCATTGCCGATGTGCATATATCCCGTCGGCGCGGGAGCAAAACGAACGCGAGTCTGTTCCGTCACATTATGGGCCTCTCTTTCAAATTATCCAACGCACACGAGGGTCGCGGTGTTAGCTATGCATGCAAACAGCATACTATACTAATCTAAGCACAACAAGATAAAGCAGGGCGCCAAGTCCCAAGCCAATTGCCAACGCCCACCAGCCACTCAAGCCCACCGCAGGCCTTTTTGTTACGAGCGGTTTGACAATCCGAATGAGACCGTCTATCACGCAATAGAAAGCCACCACATCCAGCGTGAGCCATACTAGGATCAGTAATGTGTCGCGCATAAACATGCCGCTCTTGGACTTAGATCAGTCATGTACTTCAGCTTCCAAATCATGAACCTGTGCCTCACTTACCGTGGCCCAGACGAAATTCCCCGCCTCAATCTTGGTAGTATGGTTGTCCTTCGCGGGGATGATTACCTCCCCGTCTATCTCCGGGGCATCCCGATAGGACCGACCTACCCATGCTTCGCCGTCCTCCGATTTCCTCTCCACGAGGACCCGGAGCCTGTGTCCGATGAATCGCTCATTATTCGCGAGCGAAATATCCTCCTGGACACGGTACAGCTCTGCCTGGCGCTCCTCGGCCACTTCTACAGGTACTCTGTCTGGTAGCCGTGCCGCCGGAGTTCCTTCTTCGGGCCAGTAGCGAAAGGCCGCCAGGCGGTCAAAGCGGGCCTCAACCACAAAATCAAGCAGTAGCTGGAAATCCGCCTCTGTCTCACCGGGAAACCCCACAATGAACGTGGTGCGGAAAGCCGCCTCCGGGATTATCTGCCGAATCTGGCTGATCAGCTCAAGATACACTTCTGCATTTCCCGGTCGGCCCATTCGCCGCAGCACCGCTGGGGCCACGTGCTGGAGGGGGATATCAAAATAGGGAACTATGGCCAGGTTCTGGGCCATGGCCTCAATCAGCGGCTCAGTCACTCGGTCGGGATACATATACATAAGTCGTACCCAGCCGTCATAGTCGTGTATAGGTAGAGTGTCAAGAAGCTGGACCAGGGAAGAGGGCGGCTCCCGGTCAATGCCGTAGTTGGTAGTGTCCTGGCCAATTAGGCAGATTTCTCGGACCCCCTCCTCGACCAAAGACGAAAACTCCTGACATATATCATCCAAAGGGCGACTGCGATACGGCCCGCGCAGGGAGGGTACGGTGCAGAAGGTACAGCGATTATCACAGCCCTCAGCTATCTTCAGATACGCGCTCCACGGGGGCGAAGAGCGCCAGCGGGGCGTTTGGGCGTCGTATAGGTAGATGAGCGGTGCTTGTACTATCTCCCGCTTGCCGCTTAAGGCTAAGTCTACAGCCGTCACGATCTGGTCCACGGCTCCGGGAGTCAGGAAGACATCTACCTCGGGCAGTTCGTCGAGAATGCTGTCAAGATGACGCTGTGGGAAGCAGCCCGCGCAGATGAGTGCCTTGAGTTGCCCGGTTTCCTTCAGTGCCGCTACATCCAGCAGGGCCTCAAGCGCCTCCTCCTCGGCAGGCTGGATGAAGGCACAGGTATTGACAATGACCACCTGCGCCTGCTCGGTATCCTCCACAATCGGATAACCGGCCTGCTCCAGCAGCCCGAGCATTACTTCCGAATCCACCAAATTTTTCGGGCAGCCCAGGGAGACCAGGGCTACCTTCGCTTTTTCAGTCATTCCGCCTATCTTTTTGTACGAGTTTGATGCAGCGATGCAAGATGTGTCGGGGCACCCTTCGGCAAGCTCAGGACAGGGTGGATGCCCCTCCCACGGTAATTAAATTCATCTGGCTTACGGGCCGGGTTCCCGCCTTCGCTGCAAAAACAGCTTGGGCGGGCAAGCACGGCGTTCAACCGGCCCCTCCAAACGGCAATTAGATAGGCTCACCACAGGCAGGTCGGGGCACCCTTCGGCAGGCTCAGGCCAGGCCCTTCGGCAAGCTCAGGTCAGAGAGGATGCCCCTCCCCCAGGAGTTATAGCCATCACTGGTCGTTCCGGAATATCAGGCAGTAATGGTGGTGGTAATTGGGGACGAAGACTTTGGGGTAGCCCCAGATGCCCAGGGGCTTGGTATTCTGGCACCAGATACGCTCGCCCTGGAAGCTGAAGGCGCGGCTGATGCGCTTCTGCAGATCCCAGGCCAGCGGCACCACGTAGCCGTCGGCCACCCGCAGATTCTGCGCCACTACTACCATATACTTGTCCGGCTTCAGCAACTGCTGACACTGGTCAAAGACCCCGCCGAGGGCCTCGATAAATTCGTCATAGTCTTTGATATTGCCCAGGTCATTTTCGCTTTCCGAGTAGTGAGCGTCCAGCCCTTTCTTATTTCGCTTTTTGTGGGTAGACTCCACTCCTCCTCGGCTCTTGCGCAGCATATTCCAGTACGGCGGGGAGGTGATGATGAAGTCAAACTGGGGCAGCCCCCCATCGCTACATACCAGACAGTCGCCCCATAGGTCCGGGTCAGTCAAGTGGCGGGCATCGGCGGCCAACACCTGGGCATTGCCCACTGTCTCCAGTCGCTGGAGCCGCTCCCGTGTTATCTGCACATACTTGGGGACCAACTCCACCCCTATGGCGCTGCGCCCTTCCTCCAAACACGCTATCAGCGTCGCGCCGCTGCCGCAGAAGGGGTCCAGCACCCATGCCTGGGGTTTGGTGAAGAAGTTGACAAACTCCGCCACTAATTCCTCGGGATAGCGGGCGGGATGAAGCTCAGTGTCTTTGTTCTGGTGATAACGGGGTGAATCGCAGACAAACCAGGACTTGGTAGACTTAATCCACTCTTTTCCGGTCAGTTCATTGAGGGTATTGGCCGGATGCAGGTCAGAGTCAGTGGGGTCACTGGCCTCAGCAGATGACAGCTTTCTATTGGGCACAGTCATCAGCCTTAATCAGACTAGTCATCCTCCTGCAGTAGGCTGTCCTGATAGTCATCCTCGCTTAGCGTTCCTGCCAAAGCGGCATCAGCCATGCCTGGCCCCACCAGTACTTGCCGTGGCTTTGGCCCTTCATGGGGACCGACCACCCGGCGGCGTTCCATTATATCTATCAACCGGCCGGCCCGGGCATATCCCACCTTAAACCGGCGCTGGAGCATTGATACTGAGGCCTGCTGTTCGGCGACTACATACTCTACGGCGGCGATGTAGAGTTCGTCGCTGGTGTCCACTTCCGCGGCAAAGTCATCTTCATCCTCAGGGGCGTCGGGTATTATCTGGAAATCCGGCTCGCCCTGCTGGCACAGATAGTCCACAACTTTCTCAATATCCCCCCGCGGCACAAATGAGCCTTGCATACGTATCGGTTTGGGGGCATCCAGGGGCGCGTAAAGCATATCACCGTTTCCAATTAACCGCTCGGCCCCCTGACCATCAAGGACAGTGCGCGAGTCGTGCATTGAAGCCACTGCCAGAGCAATCCGCGAGGGGAAATTGGCCTTGATATTACCGGTGATTACCTTAACTGATGGCCGCTGGGTAGCCACTACTAAGTGTATGCCGGTGGCGCGAGCTAACTGGGCAATGCGACAGAGAGAGTACTCAAACTCGGCCCGCGCCTGGATCATCAGGTCAGCTAACTCGTCAATAAAGATAATCACATAAGGTAGGGGGTCGAACTCGTCGGTAACCTGCTCTTTGGGCATGCGGGCCAGCTCATTGTATTCGCCGAGATTGCTTACTCCCTTCAGTGCAAATTTGTCGTACCGTTTTTCCATTTCCGTAATAATCTTGCGTAGTACATTAGCGGCTTGTTTGAGGCTGTAGACCACCGGCGAGATCAAGTGAGGAATGCCGTCGTAGATAGATAGCTCTACCCGCTTGGGGTCAATGAGCAATAATCTGACCTGCTCGGGCGAATGCTGCATGATTAAGCTGAGTATAGCCGAGTGCAGGCAAATGCTTTTGCCCGAGCCGGTAGCACCAGCAATCAGCAGGTGAGGCATCGGCACCAAATCAGCGATTATTGGCTGGCCGGCAATATCCCGCCCTAACGCGATAGGCAACTGCCCGCGAAAGTTCTGGAACTGGTCGGTTTCCATCAAGGCCCGGAGGCCAACCAGTGAACGAATTTCATTGGGCACCTCAATCCCGATAGCCGACTTGCCCGGTATGGGAGCCTCCACCCGCACGTCTACGGCGGCCAGGCTCATAGCCAAATCATCGGCCAGTCGCGTCACCTGATTAACGCGGATGCCTCGCTCCGGCTCTACCTCGTACCGGGTTAGCACCGGCCCGCGCTCAAAGTGAGTGACCTTGGCTGATATGCCAAAACTTTCCAAAGTGTCTTCCAGCTTGATGATGCTATCCGCGGTCTCCTGGTGCATCTCCTGGCGATCAGTCGGTTCCTCCAAATGGCTCAGAAGGGACACAGGTGGCCGGGTATAACCAGTCGGGGGCGCCACCAGATGCAATTGAGGCGCTTGGGCGGCTTCAGTATCCTGCGCTTTGCCGGCCTGAGCTGCATCGGTGGCCGCCGACGGTGCCGAAGTGTTGGTGGACGGCGGAGTTTTGCGTTTCACCGGTGATCCCACATCATCGTCCAGATCCACTTGAGGGCCGCTGGTCTCTACCTGGCGGGACTGGCTACGATGCCGAGTTTTCTCGGCTTTCCGCCGCAGGCCGGAACGTCGGGCTTTCCCCCGCTTTTCAGTGACGGTGCTCAGATATTCTCGGCCCCTGCTGGCTACCATGCCCATACCGCCCAGCAATTGTCCGGGTGAGCTCTGGGTAATCAGGATGATAGCTATCAGAGCAATTCCGCCCAGAATGATGTAACTGCCCACCGAACCCAACACCATCAGAAAAACCCAGGCTATCGCTGCCCCCGTGTAACCACCTGCCGCCCGCAGGGTCTCTGGAGCAAAGAACTCATTGTCAGTGGGGACCGGAAGCTGAAATAGGACAATAACTGCTACAAACAATAAAACCAGACCCAACAGGGCGGGGGCGGTTGCCAGGCGCTTCTGTTCCAGGCCGTATAGAATTGCCATTACGAATGCAGCCGGCGGCATCAGATACGCGCCTATCCCAAAAGATAGCAGCAATGTCTGGGAGATAACGAAGGGGAAAAACCCGCCAATTCGGGACCCATAGACCAAACTGGCCAGGAGCAAAGCTCCTAAGGTGGCAAATCCGATGGCGATGATATCGCGCTTAAGCCGGTCATCCGTGCCCTGCGATGCCACGGCTATCACCCTCTATTTCTGTGAAGTAGTCTGCATCTGGAGACGGGTGATGGGCCGTCTGTGACTTTATTATAGCACAAAACCGCCTCAGAGGAAAGAGGAGAGGCCGGCGTACCCTTCCATTCCCTGCTGACCTGAGCCGCGAAAACAAAGCTAACCCTAACTCCTAATCCTGTCTACTGCCGCCCGAAGTTCACAGTTACGGCCCCCCGTAACCGTTAATCCTTGGCGGGAGGGATTTGAGATTATTGGAAGAATGGTAATGAAACCAGATTGTTGCAGTCAAGTCCCCGGTATAGGGTAGACACTGTTTAAGGCGGAGCGTACAGCACGAACGGTGGGCTAACGGAGTGCAGGAGAAGTGGATGTCTACGATGGCCGCCAGAGCAGTTATTCAGTATAAGGGTTAGTTTGCACCCTACTTTCAGGCCCAATGTGTCCCAAACGACTTGGCGAGGCCCAATCAGTTTGCAGTGGGCACCGGGCAAGCGAGGTATCGGATATGAGAACAATCAGGCTCCCAGCCAGCTACTATCAGCAGTTTGACGCCGACTACAGCCGCGACGTCCCGGCGGAGGGTTACGGCGGCTGGCAGAAAGAACAGATCGAATTGTCCCTCGACCACACGGCGGTGGTGGTTATGCACGCTTGGTACTGGGGTACATACGAGGAATACCCGGGCTGGTGGCGCACAGTTGAGTACATCCCTCGTTCCTATGAAATCTGCCAGACAGTATTTCCCCGATTGCTTGGGGCCGTGCGCGCTTCCGGCCTGCCGCTATTCCACATAGTTGGCGGGGGCGACTACTATAAGGAGTTGCCGGGCTATCAGAAGGCCGTCGAGTTGACCGGACCAGAGCCTGAGCCGCTGGAGCAGGCCGAATCCGATCCAGTCCTAGACGAACTGCGCCAATTCAAGGATCAGCGCGTCCATCCTGGCACGCATAACCAGCCCGACATCCAGCGTGGCTTCCAGAGAATAGATTTTCCGCTGGAAGCTCGACCTGTTGGGGACGAAGGTATTGCGGAAAATGCCCATCAGCTTTTTGCCCTCTGCCGGCAGGCGGGTGTTAATCATTTGATCTACTCCGGATTCGCTATCAACTGGTGTTTGCTGATGTCGCCGGGGGGCATGCTGGATATGCAAAGACGTGGCCTGATGTGCTCGGCATTGCGTCAGGCCACAACCGCGGTTGAAAACAAGGAGACTGCTCGACAGGAGCTGGCTAAGCAGGTCGCTTTGTGGCGGGTTGCCGTGCACTTCGGATTTGTCTTCGACGTCGATGACTTCATTGCCGCACTGCCAAGGGATAGCTAATGACCCGGAAGATCACCACTCACAAAGTACTTGGGCAAACTGGACAAGCCCCCTTCCTAGACCTATATCTCTTTCATCGATACCACAAAGTATCCTCCTCGCTGCGCCCGTAGAGGTGAGGCCAACTATAACTGGTCGGCTCGCCCCGGAGACTCCACGATAAAAGGAAACTGGCTGGTCGTGGCGAACCCTTTCTTTGATGTCAGTGCCGATTGACGACACAGAAGATAGTGCAGGAGGATAGCTGATGCGCGACGCTATCGCCATGTGGCGCAACACCAAAATGGTGGTGCTGGTGGCCTTGTCGGCTGCCCTCTATGCTGCCATCCTCATCCCCTTCAAGCCTATTCCCATAATCCCTGGCATCACCGAAATTCGCCCCGCGGCCGCCATACCTATCGTCACGGGATTGTTATTGGGGCCCGCCGTGGTAATTGTTCCTCAGCAATGGCTCAGGCTGCCCGAGATGGGGAAATCAATGGTGTAACCGGAGTTCTAATCATCACGTTGCGATCATCACGGCAGCTCCTGGAAGATTATGGGTCTTTCTTTCTTCACCAGCGTAAAGTCTACTCCCAGCACGGGTTTATCCGGGTCGAGGTGTACGGGAACTACACGCGGTGAAGTCAACTCGTAGTCGCCGGGCATTCTTTCAATATCAAATCCAACGACGTAGGGACCGGGCACAAGATTGTAAAATCCATAGGTGCCGTCACGGTCAGCGGCAGTGACCCGTCCGTCCACGTGGATAACAGCACCCTCTATGCCCTCGCCTTGGTCATATTCGCCATTACCGTTGGCGTCGCAGTAGACGCGACCTGAGATTGTAGACAGGGGAACTAATCGAAAGTCGGCTTGGATAGTCTTCCGGCGAGAGACTTGAATTGGCAACGGCGCGGTTTGCACTTCATAGAAGGTTGGCACACTGGCCTTATCAACTTGCACCTCATAGTTACCGGAGGGTAAGCCCTCAAATCTGTAATCGCCCTGCTCGTCGGTCACTGCGGCGTAGTTATCAACTTTTACTTTGATACCCGCGACTCCGTGACCGGCTTGGTCTGTAACCTTGCCCAGGATCGTAGTTCCTACCGCTGGGGTGGAGAAGTGGAAAGTTTTCTGGAGCATAAACTTGAAGCCCCGACCGGAGTAGTCGTGGCCGGGCCTATCCTGGTACGGAGCCACATAACCATACTCTACCAGTAGGTTAAGGTCCGGCTTCATCTTATACTGCAACTGCAAGCGGAGAAGCCGGTCATCGGCGACATCAGGAAAGCCAGTCTGTGCGCTCAAAGACAGGCGTGAAGAAGGCTGGTATGTGGTTAGGAGACGTTCCTGCGAGACTGTCCGATCGTACTGTTTCTGCATGTCCACCTGATAATTAAAGTACAACCGGGGGTCAGGAGAATAGCTCAGCGAGGATACTACGCTTTGGTAATCGCCGGTTATCAGCGTGCCCGCGAATCGATGACTTTCCCACGAGCTATCCTGGTAGCGGAGTAGCAGGCGTAGATCCCCAAGCGGCAATGCAGTCATAACACTGTGAGTCGTGTGGCGGGAATCATCATAGGTGCTTTCCGCTCGCTCCAGCACTATTGGTATTTTCTTGGTCACGGGGAAGCGCACCGCCCATCTTTCGCTGCGTCCTGGTGTTTCTTGCCGGGGGCGGGTCTCGTTACGGTTGTAATAGAGGTACACCTCGTCAAAAAGATTGTAGGAACCATAAAACCCATAATTATGCCCGCTCTGGCTGTGGGTATCGCGGCGGTAGGAGTACAGGTTGAGCCGTTCGCCCTTATAGCCCAGTGCCGCATAGTATGCGCCGTCCGTGGCAACTTCACCGACCAGCCGCAGTTGGGGAGTAAGGTCCAGTGCGTCGCTATAAGTCAATACTGACGCGGCATTGCCTACGTTATCACCGTTTACATATAGGCCCAAATGAGCCCAGCGCTCTTCGCCTAGCTTCCAGCCGTAACGGGCACCACGGACTCGGCCCCAAATGTCGCTGTTCAAATCTCCCCCTTCTATGGAGTGGCCGCCGGCATCATCTAACCATCCCAGGTGGCTGTACTCTAATGCGGCACCATGGCTGGTCAAAGAGAAGATAGTAGAGAAGTCGGTGTCACCGCCAAGGAATCGCCCCGTGGCGCTGAACTCCTGAATCATCTCCCCTTCCATCCATCCCAGGCCAGTGGTGAGGCGCAACTTATCCTGCTTTTGCCATACTGAGGGGAGTAGTTCGGACGGGAGAGATGGGGCCAGGCGTTTTGCCTGCTCCTCCAGTTCTTCGGGCGACTTTTCTAGGGTGAAGGTTTGCAGGCCTTCGTCAATCTCCGTAGAGGACTCGGCTACCCCCCATACTGGCACGAGCAACATGTAGATAACGAAAGTCAGCAAAAGTTTACCATTTGTGTTTCTCATTTGCCCCCCACGCTTTCAACGCGTTATAGTGATTTGCTTCTGGGCACCTACATAATGATCCAAGCCAAAGTCGAGTATGCTCCTGACCAGATATGTTCCATCGGGCAATTCTTCGGCGGACGGCAGTAGTGACGAGTATTCAGCAGGGTTCACTGGTACGGGCAGCGATACGCCCGGAGTGAGGGCTGAGGTGGTTAAGGGTTCTTCCTCACCGGGTCGCAGATATTCTATATGACCCCGGACGGAGCACCAGGTATTGCCGATGTTCTCTATCTTCGTCCATATATGCTGGCCGTCGCAGCGCAGCCCAATTATCTGGGCGCTGCGTGTTACCGGCGGTATTTCTACATAGATGGCCACCGATACCGACGCATAAAAGCGCACGGTGATGCCCTCAGGGCGGGGCTCCAGCGGATCGGCCAGCTCGCTGACAGTGAGAGCTGCCCAGTAGCCGCCCGGCTCAACATCTTGGGGGACGGCTATGGTCACCCGTACCCTTAACGTCTCGCCGCCGGAGACGGCCGTTTCTACCGGACTAATACTGCACCAGAGGCCACAGGACTGCTCTACAGTGCCCGGCGGACGATAGAAACTCTGCCGTCGGTCGGCGCTACGCCACCAGTCCTCTATTGTTGCCTTGAAGTGAACGCTCTTCTCCCCCTCCCTCAGAGTTAACTGGAAGGTCCGATTGACTATCTGCCCCGGGCGCGCCTGCACCCTCATAGTCATCGGGCTAAAGCCAAACTTCAGAGCATAGGTAGGGCTAACCAAGCCCAGCAAGCAAGCTCCTAAAGCAATTGCTATGCTAAATCGTTTCATATTCTTCTTCCTTCCTGTCTTTGTCTAATTTACTACGGTGTGAAACTCTCAAACTTCCAGGTAGCGCTGAGACTATGCTCCCCCGCCCGGGAAACCGTTGACTTGGCCGCTAAGGTAAATACCAGGTTACTGGTACTGCAGGAGGTCGCATCCACATCACTACGGGCAACTTCATTGTAACCAGTGTTGCTCAGTGTACCGCTGGCTCCCGAGCCGTTACTCCAGGTGGCGGCATTCCAGGAGATGTTTCCGACGGACCAGGTGGTGGCACCACCAACCGGGGGAGTGAAGTCTGGGGCGTCAGCCTGCAGGGAGATCTTCAAAGCATGACCAGCGTCAAGAGTAATGTCAGTGACGCTTACTGACTGGTTAGATGAATTAGTGGAACTCCCAATATCATAAACGAAGAAGTTTACAGTTGCGGGCACGGTTACATCGGCTGTTTCTGCTGCGAGGATTTGAGCAGACATAAACACAGCCATAGCAACCATTATTGGCTGTATGACCGACGATTTCATCTGTACTGCCCCCCTTCTTGTTGTTTGGGTAGAAGCAGGGGAGGGGCAACCTCCCCTGCCTACTATGTGCATCCCGTCTTCGTCTTTACGGCGAGTAGCTTTCGAACTTCCAGGTGGAAGCCAGTGTGTGGTTTCCCGCCCGGTCCACGGTAGCGTCCGCCGCCAGCGTGAAGATCAGGTTGCTGGTCGCGGTCGAGGCCGCGTTGGCGTTGGTATAGGCAACCTGGGTGTAACTGGTGTTGATCAGGGTACCCACGGTTCCGGTACCATTAGTCCAGGTAGCTGCGTTCCACGAAACGTCGCCATCCTCCCAGGTGTTCGTGCCGCCAGTGGGCTTGTCGAAGCCAGCCGCACTAGCCTGAAGCGAGATCTTCAGCGCGTTGCCATCAGTCAGCACGATACTGGTCGCACTTGCTGACTCGGTGGACTCGGTGGCGCTGGATACGTCGGTGACAGCGAAAGTCACCGTAGCCGGCACGGTCACGTCGGCCTGTTCGGAGACAGTGGCCGTGAAGGTGGTGATCTGTCCCTCATTAGGCAGAACGACCACTCCGGCGTTAGCCAAACTGGCAGTCAGCAGCACTACGGCGACTATCCAGATTGTGTTTCGCATTTTCATTTGGGTTTTGCCTCCTTTCGTTGAGTTATACGTTGTCCGTATACCTGTGCTTCTCTCATCTCATTACTACGGTGTGTAGCTTGAGAACTTCCAGGTCGCCGCCAGGGTATGGGCGCCGGATTTTACTGCCGGGCTTGCTGCGGATTTGGCCGCCAGCGTGAACGTCAGGTCGGTGCTGGCGCACGAGGCAGCGTTGGCGTCACTATGGGCGACCTCGATGTAGGTGCCACCCGTCGCGCTTAGGCTCGCCGCGTTCCCCGTACCGTTGCTCCAGGTAGCCGTATCCCAGGAGACATCCTCTACATCCCAGGTAGTACCTCCGGCCGCAGGCGGAGCGAAAGTCTCGGCGTTGCCCGTAAGCTCGATCTTCAGTGCATTGCCGTTAGTAAGCACGATAACGGTTGCGCTTACCGAGGCGTCGGCCGTGTTGTCGGTGGTACTGGTTACATCGTCCACTGCAAAAGCGATAGCAGCGGACACGCTCACGTTGGCCTGTTCGGAGACGGTGGCCGTGAAGGTGCTGCCCTGTCCCGTATTAGGCAGAGTCACTACCGTCGCGCTCGCCAGGCTGACACTCACCAGCAGCCCTACCACTACGGCTACCAGCCACATTGTGTTCGGCATTTTCATTGGGGTGTTCCCTCCCTTCTCGTTTGAACTGAACATCTGTTCTCTGCTCGGTGTCTTCTATCGGTATCAACGTCGCTAAACTTTAAACTTTATGCTACAGAACTGTAAATATTCGAATAATTATTCCGCCCCACTGTTGGTTATAACGGCATTTGAGGCATAATCTCTAGCCGCCGCAAACAACGTACGGGGCATACTGGTGCCCGGTGGCGAGATGCCCAGCTTGGACAGATAGGCATTGGGGTGCTGAGGTTTCAATAGGAGCTGGTTAACAACGACTTAGAGGGTGTGCTGCGGACGATAAAAAAAAGCGTGGGCCGGCCTCAGCAAATCCGGGGGAGCAGCTCACCGGCGGGCATGTCTACGATGCGGCTGGTGCCGATGGAGGTACGGAGGCGCACCTGAGCAGCATCGGCAGCCACTACCTCGCCAATGATCTCGCTTTGCTCACCCAGCGGCGTTGATTTCATAACCGCCAGGGTTTCTTCAACCGCCTCGGCAGCGACAAAAGCGATTAGCTTGCCCTCGCAAGCCACTTGCAATGGGTCCAACCCCAGAATCTCGCATATTGCGGCCACCGGGGGCTTTATGGGCAAAGCGTCCTCGTGAATCTCGGCAGTGATCTGGGCCTGTTGGGCAATTTCGTTGAGAGTCGCGGCTACTCCCCCGCGGGTAGGGTCGCGCAGGCAATGGAGCTGAGGCCCCACCGCCGCAATCATATCCCCGACCAGGCCGGCCAGCGGCGCCGAGTCGCTGAGCACTTCTCCGGCCACTTCCAACTCCTCGCGGGCGCACAGCACCGCCACCCCGTGGTCGGCGATGGTTCCATTGATGAGGATAGCGTCGCCCACCTCGATGCGGCCCGGATCAACCTGCGCCTGGTCATACACTACGCCTAAGCCTGAGGTATTGATGAACAGTCCATCTGCCGCCCCGCGCTGTACCACTTTGGTATCGCCGGTAACTACGTCCACCTGCGACCGGTGAGCAGCTTGTTGGATTGAGGTAGTTATCTGGTGCAAATCATCAGTGGCAAAGCCTTCCTCCACGATGAAGGCCAGGGACAGGAAACGAGGCTGGGCACCCATCATCGCCACATCATTGATAGTGCCATGCACCGCCAGGCTGCCGATGTCGCCGCCGGGGAAGAACAGCGGTGAGACGGTAAACGAATCGGTGCTGAAAGCGAGTTTGACGCCATCAACTGAGATGACGGCAGCGTCATTGAGCGCCTGCCCGGCCGCGGATAGCAGAGGCAAGAATTCCTGCTTGATGAGCTGCTGGGACAGCAGCCCGCCAGCGCCGTGGCCGAGGGTTATAGAATCAGATATTTTCATAGGTTATTCGCCGGCCTTGGTAGCCTGGGGTTCCTGGTCGCCTGCAGCTTGCCTTTCATAGCGATACACTGCCGCACAAGCACCCTCGGAGGAGACCATGCAGGGGCCGATGGGATGGTCAGGGCGACACGCCTTGCTGAACAGGCCACACTGAGTAGGGCGCTTGGCTCCCCGCAGGATGGCGCCACATTCACATCCGGGTGGCTCAGGCACCGGCGGCCGATCCAACTGGAATCGCGCCTGGGCGTCAAACTTGCGGTACGGGGGGCGTATTTGCAACCCGCTGGCCGGAATCTCCCCCAACCCGCGCCAGCGACAATCCGCCGGCTCAAACACCTGGGACATCTTGGCTAATGCAGTGGGATTGCCTTCCGCTCTTACCACCCGCCGATACTGGATGATTACCTCTGACTTCTCGTCCCGCCGCATCTGGGCCAGCTCGCGGATGGACTGGAGAATATCAGTCGGTTCAAATCCCGCCACCACACACGGGGCACCCGCGGCGGCAATTGGCTCATAAGGCCGGGAGCCAATAATTACACTGACATGTCCCGGGCACAAGAAGCCATCAATATGCACATCAGGTTGGTCTATTAGGGCACTCATGGCCGGCGGGATTAGCTTGTGGGCTGCCAGTATGGTGAAGTTATCCAGACCTAACTGCTGGGCTTCTAACAAGCTGATGGCAACACTGGGAGCCGTGGTTTCAAAACCAACTCCCAACAAGACTATTTGCTGGCCGGGGTTGTCCTGCGCCCACTGTACCGCCTGCATCGGCGAGTAGACTATCTTAACTTGTCCACCCTGCGCCCTTACCTCACTCAGGCTGGCCTGGCTGCCGGGCACCTTCATCATATCACCAAAAGTAGCCACCCATACGCCATCTGCTGCCAGGTCTATGGCGGCGTCAATGACCTCCGGCGGGGTCACGCACACCGGACAGCCCGGCCCCGAGATAAGGCGAATGTTATCAGGGAGAAGCTCCCGCAGTCCGTAGCGGGCAATGGCATGGGAGTGGGTCCCGCAGACCTCCATAAAGCAGCTGGGAATAGTGGCAATCTCGGCTATCTGCTGGGCCAGCGCTTGCACTTTTTCGGGGTCTTGGTATTCGTCAATATACTTCATATCGCAATAACCTGTCTTTACCATTGGATTGCTTGTAGCAGCCGCAGGGTCTCCTGGGCCTCTTCTTCGTCAACCTGCTGGATGGCGAAGCCGGCGTGGACCAGGACATAATCGCCCACCTGAGCCTCCGGCAGCAGATCCAGGCGCATATTGACGGTGCTGCCGCCCAGCTCCCCAATACCCCGTTGGCCTTCTACCTGCACCAATCTAACCGGCAGAGCCACACACATGCTACATCTGCCTTTCTGCCGCCACGACTGCCTGCCCCAGGGATAGCCCTCCGTCATTGGGAGGCACCTGCTTATGAATGAACACTTCCAGACCGGCTTCGCTGAGGCGGTGGTGTAGACCCACCAACACCAGTTCATTCTGAAAAGTGCCGCCAGAGAGGGCAACCTGCTTCAGGCCGGTCACACCCGCCGCCCGCACCGCCGTGTCCGCCAACATCGTCACGAAACTGTTGTGAAAACGAGCCGCGATGTTACCAGTATCCGCGCTGGTCTGCAGGTCAGCCACTATTCCAGCGAACATAGGCCCCGGGTCCATTATTATCAGATCATTATCCTGGTAAATATCGTAATCATAAGTACCGTCAGCCTCGGTGGCCGCAGCTTCCACCATCATGGCCCCTTGGCCTTCATAAACGTTGATGTGCTGCAAGCCCAGGACGGCCGCCACCGCATCAAATAGCCGGCCGGCGCTGGAGGCCAGCGGTGAGTTTATGCCCTTGTCCATTATCTGCTCCAGCAGCCGCCACTGGTCCCGATCCAGATTACGGCAGAAGGCAATATCCGCATCCAGCAGATCCTGACGGGCCAGGTAGACTGCCGCCATCCGCCAGGGCTGGCGGATGGCCTGCTCGCCGCCGGGCAGGGGGACGTAATTTAGATGGGCCAGACGGCGGTAGTCGTTATAGGTTGCCGCCATAATCTCACATCCCCACACACAGCCATCTTCGCCGTAGCCGGTGCCGTCACAGGCGATCCCCAGGACCTCATTTTCCCGGCCATTTTCGGCCATACACGAGGCAATATGGGCGTGATGATGCTGGACAGCCACTGGCTGCCAGCCGCGCTGTTCGGCCAGATCCAGAGCGTAGCGAGTGCTCAAGTAGTCGGGATGCAGGTCGTGGGCAATGAGGTGCGGCTCAATCCGCAGCACATCCTGAAGATGGTCAATACACCACTGGAAATAATTCAAAGTTTCGGCGGTATCCAAATCGCCAATATGTTGGCTCAGGAAGGCGTTGTGGCCGTCGGTGAGGCAAAAAGTGTTCTTCAAGTGCCCGCCCACGGCCAGCACATTCCCTAAATCTTTTTGGGTGGAAATGGGAAAGGGGACATACCCCCGGGCGCGGCGCATTATTATCGGCTCCAGAGAAGTAGGCCGGATCACCGAGTCGTCGCAGCCGATCTGGATATCGCGGTTGTGCAGCAGGAAGGCATCGGCGATGCCGCCCAGGCGCTGCTGGGCCTCGTCATTATCAGTAGCCAGCGGCTCTTCGCTCAGATTGCCGCTGGTCATTACCAGGGCCAGAATCCTCTCATCGTCCAGCAGCAAATGATGCACCGGAGTGTAAGGAGTCATAACGCCGTGGTACTTACTGTGAGGAGCTACCGAGTCGGCGATAGGGGAGGCGGGCTTTTTATACAGCAAGACTATGGGGCGAATAGGTCCTTCCAGAAGCTCGCGGGCGGAATCGGTGACCTGGGCGTAAGTCTGGATGTCGGCCAGCCCCGCCGACATTATGGCCAGGGACTTCTCCTCCCGGTTTTTCCGTCGCCGCAACCTTTGCACCGCTTCCTCATTGGTAGCGTCACAAGCCAGGTGAAATCCGCCCAGGCCTTTCACCGCCACGATTTTCCCCTCAACTATCAGCTCAATAGCCTGCTGAATTGCTGCCTCGCCGCGTTGGGGGGCACCGCTGCCCACCAGTGTAACCTGCGGGCCGCAGATGGGACAGGCATTGGGCTGGGCATGGTAGCGGCGATTGTTGATATCCTCGTATTCGGCCTGGCACGGCCCGCACATCGCGAACGGCTGCATGGTGGTATTGGGGCGATCATAGGGCACAGTCCGGATGATGGTAAACCGCGGGCCGCAGTTGGTGCAGTTTATGAATGGGTAGCGGTAGCGGCGGTCATCAGGGTCAAATAGCTCGCGGACACAATCGGCGCAGGTGGCTACATCGGGAGAAAGAAGTATAGTTCCGCCGGCCGCCTCGCGGCTGGCAGTAATAACAAACTCGGTATCCCCCCGGACATCTAACCCAGAGACTGAGATATTTTCTATGCGGGCAATAGGAGGCTTCTCCGCGGGCAGGGCGGCAATAAAGGCCTCTACGTCTTCCCCTTGCCCTTCGGACTCAATGATTACGCCGCCCGTGAAATTGTGCACGCTGCCGGCGATATGATGCTGGCGGGCCAGACGATGAATAAAGGGCCGGAATCCCACCCCTTGCACTATCCCCTCAACGGTGACCCTAACCCGTACTAACTTGTGGTCGGGGCAGAGCGCTGTTTCCTCAACCATTCACACAACCTCGCAATCCCCACTCCGCTCTGGCACGAAGTCTCAAACTGCGCCGCCTCCGGCTGAAGTTGACGGCACACACTCCAGAATCGCTCCGTATCAAAGTCAACATTATCTAACAGGTCGGTTTTGTTCAAGATAACGCCCTGGCAACCGCGGAAGGCTACCGGATATTTCTCCGGCTTGTCGTCACCCTCCGGAACGCTGCTGACTATCAGGCGGTGGTGAACTCCCAAATGAAAAGCCGCCGGACACACCAAGTTGCCCACGTTCTCAATGAGCAGTACGTCGGTGGCCGTCAGGTCAAGTTGGGAGATAGCCTGGCGAATCATCATTGCGTTCAGATGACAGGCACCGCCGGTATTTATCTGGAATGCTTCGGCTCCGGCCTCCTCGATACGGCGGGCATCGTTAGCGGTGGCCACGTCACCTTCAATGACCTGGATGCGCAGGTCATCCAGCGCTCGCACCACTCGCTCCAGGATGCTGGTCTTACCGCTGCCCGGACTGCCCATAAAGTCCAAGGCCAGCACCCGGTTAGCATTAAACAACTGGTGGTTCTCGGCCGCTACCGTGTCATTATCACCGAGCAAGTTTTGCATCAATTCAACGCGCATTGTTTTGGTATCCCTATTGCTTACTTCCTGATAAGCAGGCGCCATTCCTCCGCGCCCGGTCCAGCAGCGCCGGGGCAGCTTGATTGCCGGCAGGTCATGGTGCTACAATAGGCCGCAGTCGGTGGGTATAAACTATGCACGAGTTCTCAATAGCCAGTAACATTGTCCACAGCCTGTTAGATTTGGCTGAGGAGCACGGTCAGGAGGTCATCGCTGCTACTGTGGCGGTAGGGCCGATGAGTATGGTTGTCCCCGAGCTGCTCACCTATGCCTATGAGGCGCTGACCAAGGACACCCCGCTGGCCGGCTCGGAGTTGCATATCCAGCAGGTCCCGATTACCGCCCAGTGTAATGAATGTGGTGCCGAGATCACCAGCTCCCAGCCATTTGTGAAGTGCAGTGAATGCGGCAGCCTCAACTTGAAAATAAAAGCGGGCTATGAGTTGCAGTTAGTCAGTGCGGAGTTAGGCGAGAGCGGTGAGATAACACCAGATGAGACCCCAAGCTGATGTGGGTTAGCGGGCCTCTGACTCCATAGGTACTGACTCGGGCCGGTCCAGAAGCTGCTTGAGGTGGACTGATTCGATTTGCTTCTCTGCCAGTCCCAGAGCCACCGCAACCCCGTGCAGAATAGCCTCGGGCCGTGGTGGGCAGCCAGGAATGTAGTAGTCCACGGGCAGAATGGTATCAGCGCCGCCGACGATGTTGTAGCTATCAAACCACATACCGCCCCCACATGCGCACGACCCAATGGCGAGGACTAGCTTCGGGGCGGGCACCGCATCGTAGAGGCGCTTTAGGGCAGGGACCACCTGGCGGGTTACCGGCCCGCAGACCAGCAACACATCAGCATGGCGGGGGGAGCCCACCAACTTCATGCCAAATCGCTCAATATCGTAGTAGGGCGTCAGTACGTCAATTACCTCAATGTCGCAGCCATTGCAGGCACCAACATTGCAGTGATATACCCACAGAGATTTGGGAAAGGCCTTCTGGCACAGCTTCTTGAACATCATTTTCCTCCTGGTGAAGTTGTCGCCCTACGTCGCGTAGCGTAGGTTCTCAACCTGCGCTACCGGGCAGCGGGGTTAGAGAACCCCGCCTACACTGGTTCGTAAGGAGAGTCGTCCCCGCCCCGCTTGATTTCGTCATCGCGGAAGCCTGGCTGCATAATCTTATCCAGAGCACTGGGCGGCTTATAGCACTGGCCGCAGCGCTGGCAGGTAGCCATAAATACCTCACTTTCTACCTCCAGATCGTCCCGTACTTTGTCCGTGGACAGTTCAAACTGCTTGGTCATGGTGATAGCGTCCTCGGGACAGACATCGGCGCAGCGCCCGCAGTATATGCACCTTTCCAGCAGACGGACAATCCGTCGGGTATTCTGGTCAATATCCTGAATCATTATGGTGCGGGACGGACAGACGGCCGCACATCCCCCGCAGCCGATACACTTGTCAATATCAACCTCCGGATACCCCCGGAAGTCCCCCTCAGGGGGATGAGGTGCGAAGGGATACTTGAGAGTAACCAGTCCGGTCCTCAAACAAAGAATTGCTTCCTTTAGCTTGCTGGCAATCACTTTATGTGAACCTCCAATGATACTGCCTGTTCACTGGTGCCTTGGAATATTGAGCTTCCCCGCCTCTTAGGTATTCTGACGCCGATAGTCCTTATTCAATATCTCGTCCTGACTATAGACGCGTACTTGCCCTGAGTTGACATCCACCACTTCCATCCTATCGGTGCAGGAAAAGCAAGGATCAAAACTACCAATACCTATGGGAACATCGGCCAAAGCATCTCCCTGTAGCATGGGGGGCACCGACTGCAGATTAGCATAGGTAGGGGCGCGCACCCGCCAGCGCTCCGGGCGATTTTCGGTGCCGGTGAGCACCCAGTGGAAAACTTCACCCCGCGGCGCTTCTACTGCCCCCACTGCCTGCTGGCCCGGGGGAATTTCCTCATCAATTTGTGCCATTATCTCGCCCTCAGGCATCTCCCGCAGCGCCTGGCGGATTATATTGATTGAATCCAGAGTCTCATCTAACCGTACCAGGGTCCTGGCCAGACTATCGCACCCATCATAGACACATTTCTTGACGTCCAGTCGATCGTAAGCAGCATAGGGATGGTCTATCCGGACGTCAATGGCTAGACCCGAACCGCGTGCGGTTGGTCCTACTGCCCCCAGATCACGGGCCGTCTGGGTGGTCAGTATGCCGGTGCCCTGTAAGCGGGCCATCAAGGTACTGTCGCCAGGGATAGCATCATACAACGCCCGCCATTCGCGTTCAATGTCGCCAATGACCTGCAGAATATCATCATACATCTCCGGCTCAATATCCCGGCGCACTCCGCCGACCAGATTCATCCCATAGGTCTTGCGGTTCCCCGAGATTCGTTCGCACAACCACATCAGCGGCTCGCGCATCCGCCAGGTCTGCATCAGGACAGTATCAAAGCCGATGATATGGCCAGCAATGCCCAGCCAGAGCGTATGGCTCTGTACACGCTCCAGCTCCAGCATAATGGTACGGATGTATTCAGCACGGGGCGGAACTTGAATTTCTGCTGCCTGTTCAACTGTCTGGCAATACGAGCAACTGTGGACAAAGCCACAGATGCCGCAGATACGCTCGGCAATGAAGGGTATCTGATTGTAGGTCAGTACGCTGCAGCCCAGCTTCTCAATGCCCCGGTGATTGTAAAAGCCGCGGTAATCGGCGCCCACCACTTCTTCACCCTCAACGAACACGCGGAAATACGCGGGCTCTTCCAGCACCGGGAAATAGGGGCCAATGGGCACTACACTGGCGCCCTCAGGGGGCTCCAGACGCGGTGGGGCCAGACCCTCAACGGGCGGAGGCTTGATCCCGTGTTCAACGTCCCACCGCAACGGAAACAGGTCTTCAGGCCAATCGTCGGATAGCACCAGCCGCCGGGGATCGGGATGGCCGACCGGCACCACTCCCACCATATCGCGCGTCTCCCGCTCGCTCCAATTGGCTGCCGGCACCGAAGGAGTGATGGAATCCACTTCAGGTTGATCCGCGTCCACCTCCGTATGCAGGGCAATATAAATCTTCTCTTCGTCTTGGGCGAAGAAGTGGGTTATCAGGAATTTGCCGCGCTCGCGGCGGCGGTCAGTGCCGCCATTGATGACAAAGCGACAGCCCAGGTCTTTATTCAAGTATTCGGCTACCGCCACCAGACTATTGGGGGTAATGGTCACCAATAGCTGGCCTGGGACCAGCGCGTTGATGTCTAAAACTTCATCGCCAAATTGTTGCTTGACGCTCTCACCCAATTGTTGGGCACTCATGACATGTTCTCTTTCTAAGAAATGTTCGTTATCTGTTAGTTGACGCTGAATGACCGATGAATGTTTAGTAGGGCATTCCTATGCTAGTCAGCAAAGCGCGGACCACATTATATTCCTCATCGCTGGTTGCCACGAAGCCCCGCAGCCCTGTCTCAAGCAGTATCTCCTTGTGCGCCACATCGCCGCCCGGGGGCTGGGCCCACACGCCAGGGACTGCGCAGGACATTGTCAGTCCGGTGAGAACTGCCCATAACCACCATCTTTTCACCTTTCATCACCGCCGACAGCATATATAGACACCTAATGGCCCGGTATTGATTCAGTACGGCGTGCGCAAACTTGCCAGCAGCTCTCAGCCTACATGGTAACCCTTTTCGACGCCACAAGTCACTTTATTGTCGTCACTTAGCGTGGCGGCGCTAATGGGTGATGCCACCGCCGGCTTGATAAACCGCCAAGATGGACTCGGTACCGCGATGTAGCAGGGGATGAAGTAGTTGTGGATAGATGCCGATGACCAGACATAGAATAGCCAGCACTACCATCCCTATCCAGATAGAGGCGGGAACTTCTTTGAGGCCCGGGTTACCGGCCGGCTCAGTAGTCGGATGGCCCCAGAATATCTTGTAGCCGGCGTGAACCATACAGGCTAAAGTCAGGATGCTGACTATTATACCTATGGCTACGGCCCACCATAGATGAAGCTGCCCCCCGGCTATAAATAGAGTTAGTTTGCTCATAAAGCCGTTAAACGGCGGCAATCCACCCATAGCGATAGCCCCAATGAAAAAGCAAGCCGCGGTTATGGGCATCTTGCGGCCCAGGCCCTTAAGTTGGCTGATGCGTCGCACCCCGCCGGTAGCGTACATTATCGCCCCTACACTCAGAAACAGCAGCGCTTTGAATATCGCATGGTTTACCAGGTGAAACAAGCCGCCGTATATACCCAGATACGTGCCAAACCCCAACCCTTCAATTACGTAGCCCATCTGGCTGACGCTGTGGAAAGCCAGAAGCCGTTTGAGGTCATCCTGAGCCCAGGCCATAAAGATGCCGATTAGCATACTGGCCGAGGCCATAATGGCCACGAAGATTATTACCGCGCTATAATGAGGTGCAAAGATAGAAATGGTACGGGCCAGGGCATAAGCTCCTACCTTGATCACCAGGGCGGAGAGCAGAGCACTAATGGGGGCCGGAGCCTCAGAGTGAGCATCAGGCAGCCAGGCATGAAACGGCACCAGTCCCGCCTTCATACCAAAGCCTACGATGAAGAAGGCCACCGCCAGCAGACTAACTTCGCGCGGGATGTGCGGGATTATTCGCCCCAGTTCGGTAAGCAGTAAGGCGGGCACGCCGGGCGCGTATTGGGCTGCGGCTGCGTACAACAGCACGGTGCCAAACAGCGCGAACATCATTCCCGTCAGGACCAACAGCAGATACTTGTAACTGGCCTCCAGTCCTGTCCGGTTCCAGTAGAAGCATACCAGCAAGGCAGTGGCCAGGGTAGTGCCTTCTAGGGCTACATACAGCCAGATCATATTGTTGGTCAGACACACCCACATCATGCCCGCTTGGAACAGCATCACCAGGCCGTAATAAGCTACCAGTCGCTGCGCGGTGGTCGTCCCCTGCTCGACCTGGTGCTGCATATACTTCAGTGAGTACCCGACGATGATTAAGGTGATCACACTGACCAGCAATACGACCAGGCCGCTGAGGCCATCGGCGCGCAGATTGGCTGGACCGCCTTCTAGAGGCCCAGCAGTGATAACGTGTCTGGCGGTAAGCACTGCCAGATATACAATCAGCAGCGTGCCGCCGAAAGCCACCCCCTCGCGACACAGCCGGCACGTACGCCCCAAAGTGAAGATAATGGCCGCCGCGATTATGGGCACACCAATTAAAGTTATGGGCAGGAATTCTGCAGCCATCAATTCGTACACTCCTGATTATTGGCTATGTAAATTGGTGCCAATTGCTATCTTTAGCCGCGCAACTCAGACAACTTAAGGGTATCGGGTTCCCCGATTATCTCGTAGACTCTGCTTGTTATGTAGATGAGCATGCACGCAGATATTACTATGCTAGTTGCGACACCCAATAATACAGTTTCGGGTAGACTGGGAGCTAACACCACCAGCGATAAATGGGCCCCATTTTCCAGTAGACATATGCCAATGACGTTTTTGATCGCGTCCCGCCGAGTAACCAAGATATAAAGCCCTAAGGCAAATATAGTGAAAGCAACGGCCAAATTAGAGCGAGCTGGCTCCAGGGTGGCAGCCTCGGTCGGGGCGATGAACTCCAAATCCATGTAGGTATGTACCAGTTTGAAAAAGACAATCAACAATACTAATAATATGACTAAAGAGAGTCGGAAACTCAACATCGGGCGCAGTTCAGTGGCAGGATGTCTGCTGATGTACCAGCGCAGCACCAGCGGGATGAAGATGACCTTGGTCAAGACTGCTATCAGTGCCCACCAGTACAATTGCGGGCTATTTGTCACCACAGCGACCGCGGCAAAGGTCCCAGCGAGGAGCAGTGAGTGCACCAAGTAAGCCCACGTGGAAGCCGTCAAGTTCCGCAGCTCGGCTGCCACTACTCCTGTTATCAACACGCCCAATGTCAGGGTCAAGATTGGACTGTAGAACATGTTTAGCTACTCTCCTTGTCCACGGCTGGCTTCGGCTAGGCCCCCATTAGCGCCAACGCCATAGCCACTACCGCGAGAAAGACGACTCCAAAGAAATATGACATGGCCTGGTCTATTCGCAGCCGGGGGTTAACTACATCTATGAGGCCCACTACTATGATCACCACTGCCACTTTGACCAGGTGGGCGCCCAGATTCCACGGGAAAGCGAAGTTCAGTCCCCACGGGATGAAAATAGCCACCAGCACCGAACTGTATACTATCTGGCGGGCAAAGAAGGCCCACTGAAACAGGGCTAACTTCGGCCCGCTGATTTCAACGAATGGGCCGCCCATTATCTCGGTCTCGGCTTCGGGAATGTCAAAGGGCAACTTACCTACCTGAGCCTGTAGCGCCAAAAACAGGGCAACGCCCGCTATGATCATGGAAATTGATGACCCGTTCACATAGTTCCAGGCCGCCATGTCCCACATAAGCAGCGAACTTGCCTTAATCGCTGCGGTCACCAAGCAAATGATGAGTACCGGCTCGACGGTCAGGTGCATCATCAGCTCGCGGCCGGCCCCGATCATAGAATAGGGGCTGGAGGAAGATAGCCCCACCATAACCACGGCCAGGCCAACGATGGTGACAAAGTAAGCAAAAACTATCAGATCCCCATATCCGCTCAATGGCGGGCGCAGGCCCATGGGAGTCAGCAGGGCAGCAGTCAGGATTGCCGCGAAAGCCACCAGTGGTGCATATCGGATGACCGGGCTCGGCGAAGACTCCAGGTCCTCCTTACCCAGCAGCTTAAACAAGTCATAAAAGGGCTGCATAATAGGCGGCCCCTGACGGGAATGGACACGGGCGCGCACCACTTTGCGCACGACTCCCGCCAGCAAGGGGCCTACCAGTAAGGCCAGTCCAATGTTGATTGCGAATGTCATTGTCTCAATCCTTCTTTTCTTTCCGCCAACCCATTGTCGCGTAGGCGAGGTTCTCTCCTTCGGCAGGCTCAGGACGGTGAGCTTGTCGAACCGCAACCTCGCTCCCTGTGAGCCGCGCAGGCCTTGGCCTGCGCTACGCGGCTGGGGGGACTATGGTCCGCCTCCCATGCTGAATAGTACGATTACTGCCAAGACCGCACCGATAATCACCCACAGCATATAAAGCTGAGGAAAGCCCGCATGGGTGGCACTGAAGACGCGAATAATCCGCTCTCCCAGCCGCAGGCCCGGATAATAAAGCCACTTATCAACATCCAGAAGCCTCAATATGGCTGCCGGCCGCGGCAACTTGGGTATAGGAATAGACGGGTATATCTTGGCAAAATACTGATTAAAGGGCAGCAGGAAGCTGTGCACCGGGTACCTGACTTCGGCGAAGTCGTGTTCCTCCCCGCACAGCCACATAGGCACCTGGCGTCTCGTAGCTCCCCCCATCCTGAAGATAAAATAGGCCAGGGCCAGGCAGCCGGTAAAGGCCACTAAGACGACCACCGGCCCCCAAGCGCCGCTGACCACTCCACCCAGGCTGAGGTTAATGGTGAGAGGTGAGGTGCCCAATAGGGAAGCGAACGTTGGCGAGTAGCCGGCCGGCAGGATACTGCTAACCGCAGTGTACAGATGCTTCATAGCCAGGATGGGCAGCACTCCAAATAACACGCAGAAGACACCAATGATCACCTGGGGAATAACCATGCTAACCGGCACCTCGCGCCGCTCTACCTCCGGGCCAATGTGTAGCTTGCCCACAAACAGCATGCCCAGGAACTTCAGAAAAGAGGCCAGCGTTACTGCCGAGATAAAGATAGCGATGATCCCGAGAAAGACAAATAAGGGGATTTCAAATCCGCCGACGATAGCGCTTGAGAAAATCAGCCATTTACTGGCGAAGCCGCTGAACGGCGGTACACCAGCAATGGAGAAGGACGCAATAATGGCCGTTGCTGCCGTCACTGGCATTATCTGCATCAACCCGCCAGCCTTATTCATATCGCGGGTTCCGGTTCGGTACAGACTGGCGCCCGCGTTAAGGAACAGAAGCGACTTATAGCACGCATGGTTAACAACGTGGAACAGACCAGCCAATAATGCGACGGTCGCCACGGCAGGACTAATGCGTAGCAGGGCCAGGCCAACGCCAACCGCCAGGTACATATAGCCTACCTGACCAATGATGTGAAAAGACAAAAGCCGCTTGGAGTCGGTTTGCTGCAGAGCCGTGAGAGTGCCGATGAAGATGGAAATGGTACCGAGAATGGCAATCAGGATTCCCCACGTACTAACGAAGTGTGACACAGGCAATAAGGCCGTAAAGACTCTAATGATTCCGTAGACGCCCAGCTTGGTCATGGTTCCGGCAAAGGCGGCCGAAGCGGCAGTAGGTGCGGCCGGGTAGGCATCGGGCAGCCAGAAGCCGAAGGGCAGAATACCCGCTTTAGTGGCAAAGCCAATAACAAAAAGTGCCAGGATTAGATGAACCATAGCGGGACTGGTGGCTATTAAACCGCCCATCGCTGCCCGCAGTGCGGTGAAGTCAAACGAGCCGGCATGAGTATACAAAATGATGGTAGCCACTAAAATACACATGGTGCCGATATGAGTAGCTATGAAATATCTCAGTCCCGCCCGGCTCGCAGCAGGATTGTCGGTCTCGAAGACTACCAGTACATACGAAGTCAGGGTCATAAGCTCCCAAAATACCAGGAAGAACAGCATATTATGCGTTGACAGCACACTGATAACGCTGGCAAAGAACAGCAGCAACAGGGGATAGTATCTGGTCAAGCTGTAACGCTCGTAAATCTGAATATAGCGGATGGAGAACAAAGTAGTGCAGACGGCAATCAGTGAGATCACCAGCAGGAATATCGCGCTTAACTCGTCGACGGTAAAGGCCAAAGAGCTACTCAGTGTGCCAATGGTCACCGCCGGAACTTTGGCGACTACCGGACCGACAGTGAGGGCTTGCCACGCCACCATCGCCACCCAGATAGAAGCGATGAGCACAATCACAAACGCCACCCAGCCACAAAGCGTGCGATGTTTGGCTATCGCAGTGGTAATGATGGCGCCCCCAACCAGTAAAAGCAGGGCGGCGATTAACAAATCAGCACCAGCCATCACTTGCTCACATCCCTAAGGGTATATGTTCAATTACCGGAATCGCAAAGAAGTGGATAGTCAGGCAAAGGACCGCCAAGATAACGACCACGACCTCCATTACCCCAACTGAAGTGTTGTGTACCTGGTCCATGGCAGCAGACGGCTTGCCGAAAAACACTTTATGACCTATCCACAGGAAGAAACCAAAAACAATCATGCTTTCAATGAGCAGCAGCACCGCAATCACGGCACCCAGACCACCCAGCTCCATCCCCCCGCTGATAATGAAGAACTTGCTAAAGAAACCGGCCATAGGCGGGACACCAGTAACCGTGAAGGCACCCATAAAGAAACCCAAGGCCACCAGCGGCAGTTTAGCTCCTGCCCCCGATAGCTCCGAGATCCGTCGGGTCCCGGCGTAGTAGCTGAGCATCCCCACCGACAGGAACAGCAGACCCTTCCCGCAACCGTGGGCCGCGATATGCAATATCCCGCCCTGGAAGGCAGTGCTGGAACCCCAAATCCCAAACGCGCAACCAATCAGGATATAGCCCAAATGGGCGATAGTAGACAGGGCCAATATCTTCTTTAGGTCATCCTGGAACAAAAGCAGGAAAACCACGACGAAAATCGTCGCCAGCGCCATTAGACCGGTCAACAACCCCACTCCATAAGAGAGGCCATAGGTGGCTGATGTGACTCGGGCCATCAGGAACACTCCGGCCTTGACCATAGCCGCGGCGTGCAGGTAACAACTGACCGGGGTCGGCGCAGCCATGGCGCTGGGTAGCCAGGTGAAAAAGGGAATCTGGGCGGCTTTGGCCCAGGCAGCAATCAGCAGGAATACAAATATCGTTGTTTGCAGGGCAGGGCTGACTCGGGTCAGAGCATCAAAGGCAAAAGGATCGTTGGGTACGTTCAGATAAAGGAGTACCAGGGCCAGGATGAAAAACAGGCCGCCAATAGCGGTCATAATCAAGGCCTTGAATCCAGCCTTCAGGGATTCCTCGTTCTGATAGTAGGAAATAAGCCCCCAGCAGCACACTGTAGTAATCTCCCAGAATATGAAGAGCTGGAAGAAGTTACCAGCCAGAGCCACCCCCACCATCGCCGCCACAAACAGCAGCATCCATCCGTAATATCTTCCTTTGCCCTCGGTAACTGGATGCTCGCGGTTTTTGGCACTCAAATATGCCGACGAATAGATGACCACCAGGAATCCGATTACGACGACTACAAACAGCATCACCGCCCCCAGCGCATCTATACCCAGTTCAAACACCAGGGGTGGTAGCTTCCCCTCGCCGGCAAGGGCCGGCAGGGTGCCCAGCGGCAAACTGATAACGGCACCTGGGTGGCGCAGGAACAATCCTATTGCCCCCATACCCAGTAGCAATGTAAGGGCAGCAAAGATGCCGGCTACATAGTCGCTGAGGCGCTTTTTGAGAAATATGCATAATAGTGCCCCGATGAGGGGGGCAGCTACCAGAGGCACCAGGAAGTCAGTTGGCGATAGTGATACACTCATTTATCTACACTCTACAGTTGGGCTGGGCTACAATGACGGTGCTCGGTGTTCCAGCCAGTACCCGTCTGCGCCAGTGGCGCCCGGCCCTTATTAGGATTTGGTACCCTCACGTCGCCCATCTATATCAGCGATCGGCAGCAGTCTGACCGCGGTCAGTATCATCATCAGGCACGGTAGTCACAAAATCATCAATGGCCTCAGCAATGACTTGGCTGAGCTGATGGCCCCACCCGAGACTATTCGGCTGGATTCCCAGTACCATCATGCGCTTGCTGGCTGCTTTTTCCAGCACGGTGGCCAGCAAACTCACTGAGCAGTTATGGGTGGAGATACTCTCGCCGGACAGTTGCTGGGGCGAGACCAGGTCAATATATCCGGGAGCAGCCCCGAAATCAACCGCATCCACTATCAGGATACTATCTGCCTCGCTATCTATCATCTCGGTTATATAATTCTCAGGAACTTCCTCACAGCACAGATAAGGCAGGTGCAGCTTAGCGGCGAGTTTCTCGCCCAGTACCAGCCCGGCTGCGTCATCGCCCCGCAGCGGATTACCGACACCGGCTATTAGCAAATGCTCACTTAAATACTGTTCCAGTTGGTTCATCGTTCCTACCGTGCTATTGGACAAGCAGGCTGGTGACCTGCTCAAGCAGTTCCTTGATCTTGATAGGCTTGTCTATCCATGCCTGGACAGGCAAAAACTCGCCCGGCTCGTAGGTTCCGTCGCTCTGGTCGGGATAGAAGCGCAATTCGGTTGTTTCATGAATACCCGTGGCCATTATAATGGGAACATCTTTTATTGCCTCGTCTGCCATCTGCCGAATCTTCCACACTAAGTGAAACCCTTCCGTTCCCTCCGGCATCATCACGTCCACGATCATCAGATCGGGCTTGTTAGCCACCACAACTGCTTCGGCTTCCTCTTTTGACCCTGCGGTGAGAACCTCATATCCCGCACTCTGAAGGGCAACCTGAAGGACCCGGACAATGTTTGGCTCATCGTCTACAACAAGTATCTTTGCCATAAGCATATCTCCTCAGGCGGTCTGGCCGCGATTGCGGTTCGTACGGTCCAGCTTTGCTGTCAGTTTTATGCCAGTACCGACGATTCGCTCCCTTTTCAGACCGGCTGGCTCTGCTCCTACTCGTCCTGCATCTGTCGCATCTGTGCGTAAGTGAAGACCGGCCCATCCAGGCACACGTACTTGTCCCCGATGGTACAGTGTCCGCACTTGCCCACGCCGCATTTCATATGTCGCTCCAGCGAAAAATACATATTCTTGTCCTCAATCCCCTTATTCTGACACTCGGCCACCACGAAGGGATACATTACGGCTGGCCCCACAATTATCGCAGTGGTCTGCGGCCCGTCGATCTGGAGCAGCTCGAATAAAGTCGTGATGACGCCCACGTGGCCATCCCACGTCCCGGCTTCATCAGCTATATCAACCGTCTCCTGGCACACTATGTCGGGTGACCCTTCCCATATCCCTAAATCGTCTTCGTAGACCCGATCCGCCGGTGTGCGGGCTCCGTACAGTAAAGTCACATTACGGTAATCATCGCGGTGATCGAGAATATACAGTATACAAGCGCGCACGGCAGGCAGCCCAATACCACCAGCGACGATAAGAATATCTCGCCCCTCAAACTCCTCCAGCGGGAAGGGATTACCCATTGGTCCGCGCACGCCCACATAGTCTCCCACCTGGCGTTCGTGGAGCGCCGAGCTGACCATTCCCTCCGCGTACTTCCTCACGGTTATTTCTATGGCATCAGTTTCGGCCGGCGAAGAGGCGATACAGAAGGGGGCCTCACCGGCTCCTAAGATCGAGACTTCGACAAACTGGCCGGGACGAAAGGTGAACGGTTCGCCATCGGTAAACCGCAGGGTGAAGCTTTTCTCAGTTAGCGTCTCGGGCCGAATACTATCAATGACGACCGGCCGGGGAATATAGTCCTCTGACGGCATCGTGGCTCCTTGTACTGTCATCAACTGACCTTTTCTGCTTCAGGCTGGCGTACCAACTTACAAACGGTAGGCATACCTATATCGCCGAGGCAGGTGATAATACAGCGCCCGCAGCCGACACAGCCATACCGGGCTTGCTGCTCGTAGTAATCGTGACTAAGCTTATGATAAGCATACCAACGAGCCCGAGAGGCGGCGGTATCCCGCGGGATATGGCCGCTGGCCTCTCTGGTAAAACCACCCAGTCGGCAGGAATCAGTCCGCCTGACGCGGACGCCGTGATTGTCATCGTAGTTGATATCTACTACGTCATAGCAGGTGCAAACTGGACACAGATACGAGCACCCGCCACAACTATAACAGTCGTGCCCGACTGCCTCCCAGACTTCAGGGTTAACTGCATCGGCGGTGATACGGCGGATGGCGGCCGCCAGATTGGCGTCCGGACCGGTTCGGGCATAAATGGCCTGCTTCTCCTGAGCATCGCGTGCCTCTACTATCTCCTGAGTAGCCGGCGATAGCAGATCATCCCACAGCTGGCAAATTCGCTGTCCCTTTTCCGTGGCAACCTCGACCAGATACTGGCCCTCCACCAGGCTTAACTGCACGTCAAAGCCTTCTCGGGCGTATAGTCCGCCTCCTTCACAGCAGGTACAAAAACAGGTGTCAGCCACAAACTCCGGGCAGGCCAGGGCAATCAGCGTTGTCTGCTGGCGGCGAGCCTCATAGAGGCTATCAACCGGCTCCCGCTCTATAAAGAAATTATCCAGATATTGAATTGCGGCTACATCACAGGGACGAATGCCCAGAATAATCTGAGGCGACGGGGGGGGTGGTGCCACAATCTCGGGTGGGCCCGGTTCGCGTTGGTGGTACTCAAAAATGACTTCTTCGCTGGGCACTATGTATTGCACTGGGGAGACCAGAGAATTGCCAAAATCTAACTCTACCTCGGTCGCACTGCTCACCGGCTGAAAACAAATATCACCTCTGGGCGCAGTAGTGGGAGCGATTACCTGGTCGGGAAGCTGAAAAAGGCGCTGAATTGCCTCCTGCAACTTCTCCCTGGGCAACACATGTCGCTGTATATCAGTCATTGCCTATCCTCTTTTCACCGCTACCGCGACCGGGCCACGATATATAGCGCTGCATTCTTTATCATACTCGCCAAATCCGAGGAGCCGCTGGAGAAACTTCAACTGATGGGCGGGTAGTATAATGACCCCCTCGGGTATGCCCGCCAGCGGGTAAATCAGCAGTCGGGCGCCACCGGTCGCAGTCTGAAGGACAGCCGATCGCCCCGGGCGGACTCGCTCCTTTTCCATATCTTCCGGGTTCATCAAGGCATAGCCAGCTTCCAGATCTCTGACCTCGCGGTACAAGGCGGGAATGGCTCGCACCCGACCGTCATATATCCACCAGTTGGCGTCATAACGGCTGCGCAGTGTATAGGGCCTTTCCGCAGTTGTCTCTACGCTGGGCAGCTCAATATCCTGATCCACTGGACCGGTGCGTTGGGTCAGAGTTGTCTCGCCCAATCTCACGGGGCGATTAGCCCGCAAGTCAGCGGGATCAATATCCTTATAACCAGGGATCTGTTGATTGATTTGCTCCCAGATGGTATCAGTTTCCACGGGGAAATCCTGGTGACCCAGTTCGCCGGCTATCTCCGCGAATATCTGAGGTAGATAACGGCATCCGTCTACCGGCTCGACCACCTGCCCCGACCAGCGAAGTGTCCCATCTAAGCCCGTAAAGCTGCCTTCTTTCTCACCAAAACCGGCCATGGGGAAAGCGACATCGGCAATCTCGGTAGTGGGCGTGTGTAAACTGTCCAGCACTATCAGACACTGCAACCGCCTCGCCAGGGCCTCCAGCCCTGCCTCTCCCAGCCAACCACTGAGTTCTTCGCCAATCACAATCAATCCATCTATATCCTGCTGATCGTGAGCTAATATCTCACCGACAGCCAAGCCCGGTGGTGACTGGTCGTTTCCGTCACGGGGGGCCAGGCCCATGTGAATCAAGCCAATGCAATTAGGCGTGCCGCCTATGGCCAGGACCTGGGCAGATCCCGGGGCGGTGGTATTAATCTGTTGGGCTATCTTGCCGGCCATCATGGCCGGTTGCGGGATAGAACAAGCTCGCGCCGAAAGCACGATAGCTACACGAGCTGCCGAGTTAATCATATCGGCGGCCTGGTGGAGGCTCGCAGTGATGCTCGCGGGGCCAAGGTGAACTGATTCTAACGAAAGCTCCGGTTCTCCCGCCAGGATACGGGAAAGCTGCTCCAATACGCTGGCCCTGGTCCGCACTGCATGCTGGATATAGACATCGGCATCAGCACCCAGGCCGTGGTCGGCCTCGTCAATTACAATCAGCTTGCTCCCCGCCTCCTGGGCCTTCTTAACCCAAGCGCCGGCCTGAGGGTTCAGCTCCCGTAGATTGGAATTAAGGCATACGATCAAGTCGTAGTTAATCAAATCATTAAGAGGGGGGCGGGTGTATGGCTGCTGTAGGCTGTACTGCAGGCCCCAGATAGTCGGGCCATCTACCATACGCCCGAAGTTATCCAGATGGGGAGTGTCCAGTACCTGGCGGCCAAAGTAACTGGCAGCAAAAGCCTCCTCATTGGTCAGGTGGCCGGCCGCCAGTATCGCCACCCGGTTGGCCGGCAGTTCTCTGAGGCTCTGGGTAGCGGCCGCCACGGCCTCGGCCCAGGAAACTGCTGTTCCGTTTATGAGCGGAGAAGACAGTCGTTGCGAGTTGCGCACCAAAGCTGCTAAGTGCCAGCCCCGGATACACAACCGGCCCTCCGATATCGGATCGGCGCGGCTGGGAAGCAACGTTATCATATCTTGGCTCTGGTGCTGCAAGTATATGCCGCAGCCGGCTCCACAAAATGGGCATACTTCCGGAACTAACTTACTCATCACTATCTATCCTTAGGCCTCATGGGGCAAAGGTGGCGAAACCTTCACACTAATATCCCCCGGCGTCAACCAAATTCCTTCCTGATGGTGGAGTTTGTTGAAAGCAGGCAAAATTTTTTCAAAAGCTCTTGCCTACTTTATGAGGGGATAAAGCTTGTGGCTGAGAGTCACCAACACTTCACTACTGCGCCCGCATCTTCGCTACCCTGCACAGTGTTTGTCAATCAACTGTTGTAAGTATAACACATTCCAGCATAAATTGCAAGCCCCCCCTGCCCGGAGCTTTTTGGTCCTGTCGCCGGAGCGGCAAATCCGAACACAGCAACCGAATGGGGCGGCCTCAGCAACAGCAGAAGGATTATACACCCTTGGCAAGGAAAGACTAAGAAGTTAGAAGCTGCCCAGCAAACTATGGGCGCTTTGGAAACCCAACGCGCTGTCCGCTCCCTGTTGTTTGAATAATATCCCGGTAGCGTAAAACTCGGCCTGACAACAGTTAGCATAGCGTCAGAACTGTCAAACACCGGCTCCCGGTATATCTTTGTCACCACCGGCAATAAAGGGTTTACCGAACAGGACGGGGAAGATATTACGCGGGGCTTGGCTAAAGTAGCCGCTTACTACCGCAGAAAGTGAGGGTAGCTCTGACTAATGCGTGATGTAGCCTCTGAAGCTGACCAGCGGGGCATTACCATTGACCGGGTGGGGGTGCGCGATATCCACCTGCCCGTTATGATTCGGGAAAAGGATGGGGGAATGGCCCGGGTATTGGGACAATTTGATGTCAGTGTGGAGCTGCCTCAGCATGAGCGGGGCACCCATATGAGCCGCTTTGTGGAGATCCTGTCTCGGTGGAGCAAAAAAGCGGTAGCGACCGATGAAATCCGGCAGATACTGGAGGAAATTTGCGCCGCCTTTGATACCCAGGCAGCTCAACTTAGCCTGCAATTTAAGTATTTCCTGCCTAAGTGTGCCCCGGCATCTGGCCTTCCATCCCAACTGGACTATGATTGCCTGTTTGCCGGGCAAATGCGCGGGGATGACTATACTTTTACCCTGGGTGTCACCGTCCCGATTATGACCTTATGCCCCTGCTCAAAAGAAATTTCCGACCGGGGTGCCCACAGCCAACGGGCCGAGTTGACGGTGCGCCTGCGTTCGGCGGACGGTTTTATCATCTGGCTGGAGGACCTGGTGCCCCTGCTGGAAGCCCAGGGCAGCAGCGAAGTCTTTCCCATCCTCAAGCGGGCTGACGAAAAACTAATTACCGAGCAGGCCTATGACAATCCCAAGTTCGTCGAGGATGTGGTCCGCGATACTGTCCTGCAGGTGCGACAACTTGCCGCAGTAAGCTGGTTTTCGGTAGAATGTAATAGCTACGAGTCAATTCACAATCATCTTGCTTATGCCTACGCAGAGGGTGGTGGACAATGAAGGAAATTGTTATAGCGGTAGTCCTGGTCGGGGTAGGAGTGTGGTTATTGCGATGGGGACAGCAGCTGTGGAATACGTTTATGCGCCGCGCCCAGGTGGGTACAGAACCCGAGCCGCCGACTGCGGAAGAGCGGGAGGTCAGAGGCCCGGCGGGAGTTGACGGACTGGTTTTCCTGTTTGCTCACCAATTCGTAGTATCCCCCCCGCCCACCGGTGCCGCCTCCCCGGACCGAATTGCTTCGGCCCCGCTGACCCAAGAAGCAATAGATGGCCAGGATTGGGCCAATCAGCTCATCTATGCAGTGTTGGCTGAGCAGTATCAGAACGGCTGCATAGAATTCCGGGTTATCGAGCGCATCCCCACCCTGATGCCACCCTTTGCTCAGAAATGCTGGGAGCTGCAAGTCAAACAGCAGCGCCTGTTAGCCGCTTCGCCCCTGGGTGAGTGTGTCAACACTGCCTTCGAGATGCTCCACAAGCGCCAGCGGGCAAAGCAGGCCAGTCGCGGCGATGAGGGTGAGCCACTGGAGGGCTGGTGCTGTCTGGATGAGCTGATTGAATGGGTGCTGAAGACGGTCCGCGCTGAGATCAGCTTCTGGCAGCGCCAGGGAGTCTATCAGGACCTGCGCAATTATGTCCAGGAATCCCTGGTCGCTGCTAACTACCTCATTGAACAGCCCCGCAACACCTGGCTGGAACGGATGCGCCCGCGCCAGTTCCGGCCCAACGAGTCAGCTATTGATCCGCTCCACGACGAGGCCGAGGCTCTTCGCCAGCGGCTGAGGCAGTTCCGCGAGCAGCATGGCTCACCCCAGGCTCAGCAGGATGACGATGATCAGCCGCGGCGCATTGAGGAGACGGTCGCCCCTGACCTGATGAGTCCCGAGGGTTCGCTGGACGAGTTACCCCTGGAAGATTGTCTGCGGATCAGTATCTACGAGGCGTTGATGGGGCTGCGCGAGCTTGAACCCAAGCGAGGAGTGTGAGCCGATGCCCCGCGCCGAGCTAATTGAATGGGCAGTGATGCTGGCCATCATCGTCGGCTGGTGGCCGATGGTTTTCTTAGGCTGGGGACCGGCCTATTATAAATACCCTCTGTACGCTGTAGCTTTCATTGCCCTGGCTATCATCTTCGCCCGCCGCCTCCGCCGCACCCGTGAAGGCCTCGCCGAAAGCGAACGCATGAAACAGGCCGCCCCCAAATCAGAGGCTGATAAGAAGCTGTAGGCTTCGCAGGCGTAACCTGGAAAATGGACAAGCGCAGCTCGCTCAGTATGCAGGTTCACAACTCTGCGAAGGAGGCAGTGATTATGAAGGCTCGATGCGTCTTGGTAGTACTAGGAGTGACGGTCATGTTGCTCGTCCTCTGCTCGTGTGGAAGGTCGCGGCCACCAGTACCGGTTAGGCCAGTGCCACCTTCTGCGCCAGTGGCACAGGAGAAAGTGCCAGTACCGTCCGCAGACAAGGCGGTAGTTGAAGAGCAACAACCCGCTAAAGAGCCAGTAACACAGCCGCCACCGAGTCCCCCCAAGCCAAAAGTCCAGAAGCCACCACCAGTCGCCAGGACTAAGACTAAAACGATGCAGGGGTGGATGAGAGAGATACAGGGAATTCTGGAGGAGGGCATGTCTGGCGACAAATGGTCTTTTGACTGGGAGCTAGGGGAGTTGGATGTGAAATATCCTAGTGTAAAGATAGAAGTCCGCAGACCAACTAAACGCTCAGCCCGTGATTTGGCGAGAAAGGTCGGTAAGTCGTTTCTCTCGGAATTTCCAAAGAAGCGCATTACGGTAAGTGTTTACGATTGGGATACCCTTGAGAAAGTATATTGGGACACTTACTTGCTGAAATAGATATTGCACCGGTCAATACAGCGAACATGATAGTACCATGTCAGGTCTTAAACTGAACGTCTAGCAGGTCTGCAATTCTGGAAAGGAGGCATTGAGAGTAATGGACAGCAGCGCCTTAACCCTAAAGATTCAGATGGCCTCAGCCGTCGTTGCTTTACTACTGGTCATTGTCACCGTCGTTTACACATGTGCGGCGCGCAGGATGGGTGCCGAAATGCGTAAGCAGACGGAGGCCGCAGTTGTAGCAGCAGAAGCTTCTCGCACCTCGGCGCAAGCTTCCCAGCAGGCAGCCGCTGAGATGAAGTTATCTCGCGCAGCCGAGTTCGTGCCCTTCATTGTTGAGGACACTGCAGTGTCACACCCAACCAGCGAAGAAGATATATTCGTGTTTAAGAACATTGGCAGGTACTTGGCCAAGGAGATATTCGTATACGCGGGCTTTGGCTCTATGGATTCTAAGAACTATTACTTTTGCTACACCTCTCCGGTTACTGCAAAGCTTTTTCTCGCCCCTGGTGCTAAAATCGGTATTCCGCAGCGTTCTCTTGACCACGTTCGGTCCCGCTATACGGACACTTGGGAGGAAGGGTATCACTTCTTCGTCGAGTTTGTATACAAAGACATCTTTGACACCACATACCGGTCGGTGGCAGAGTGCCGGACCCGTCTAGACGCCGAGCAGCCACCCCGGGCGATTACTTATGTTTGGAAAATACTATCCCCGGAGGAAGTCGCTGAGCGTAAAGAGTGGCACGGGTTGGTGCAACGTGAACAGCTTTAGTCCGTGCCGGGGGCCGAATAGGGCATTGACAACATAGACAAGTTTATGTACAATACAATGGACAATAGCCCAATAGAAACGAGAAGGAGGTGGTGGGGTGGCTACTAATCTGGAGACCAACAGATTCATTCCGGAGAGCCTGTCGGTAAGCGAGGCGCGCCAGCATCTGACCCAGTTGCCGGAGAAACTGCAACAGGAAGAACTCGGCGCCCTCGCCATCACCCGGCGGGGCGAGCCGGTAATGGCCATTATGTCGTGGGAGCTGTTTGAGAGCATCACCGAGACCCTGGAGGTCCTCGGGGACGAGAAGCTGATGGCGGCTTTACGCAAAAGTATCCAGGCCATTCAGGATGGCAGGACGTTCACTTCCCAGCAGGCGCGGCAGAAATTAGGACTATGACCTACCAGGTACGTTGGACGGAGCCGGCCTTAGAGCTGGTGGGGGAGATAGCCGACCAGCGGATTCAGCGCAACCTGCTGGCGGCTGCCGAGGAGTTGGCAACAGACCCCGAGAAGCGAGGTCGCCCCTTAACGGGTAACCTGGCGGGTTACCGGTCGCTACACTGGTCACGTTACCGAATCATTTACCTGATAGATGATGAGAGCGAGATGGTATTTGTGGTGGCTGCCGGAATGAGACAGGAGCACAAACCCAGGGATATCTACCAACTGGCCCAAAAACTTCTGCGACGGGGGCTGCTTGAACCGCCCACCGAATGAAGAGGAGTTTCCAAGTAACGCCTGATGCAAGTAGAAGACTTCCTACAACACATAACTAACAGCGTAGACTACGGTGAGCAGATAGTGCGGGTGGAGCGGCTGGGGGCACGGGAGGCGCAATTCGGTGAGCTGTCGGAGCCGCTGTCGCCGCCGGTCCGGGAGATGCTGGCTCAGCGGGGCATTGACCGGCTCTACACCCACCAGGTTGACGCCGTAGAGGCGGTGCGGCGCGGGGAAAGTGTGGCGGTGGTCACCTCCACCGCCAGCGGCAAGACCCTCTGCTACAATATACCGGTGATTGAGAGATTACTGGCCGCCCCAGCCAGCCGCGCTATCTACCTGTTTCCCACCAAGGCCCTGGCCCAGGATCAACTGCGGGGGCTGGAGAAATTCGTGGTGGGTTGTGAGCAGTTAGAGCTAAAGGCCGGGACCTATGATGGCGATACCCCCACCAGCCTGCGCCGCAGCCTGCGGGACGAGGGCAACGTCATCCTGACCAACCCCGATATGCTCCACTGCGGTATTTTGCCCAATCATTCCCGCTGGGCCCCCTTCTTTGAGCGGCTGGGGTTCGTGGTGATTGACGAGATTCACACCTACCGGGGCATCTTCGGCAGCAATGTCGCCAATGTCATCCGCCGGCTGCGCCGCATCTGCCGCCACTACGGGACTGAGCCGATATTCATCCTGGCCAGCGCCACCATCGGCAATCCCGCCGAACATGCCGAAAAGCTGATTGCCCAGCCGGTGACACTAATAGACAATGACGGTGCGCCCCGCGGGCCGAAAAGTTTTGTGCTGTGGAACCCACCATATATTGACGACAGCCGGATGGCGCGCCGCAGCCCCAACATTGAGGCCCAGCGGCTGATGACTTCGCTGATTGCCGACGAAAATGTCCAGACCATTACTTTTGCCCGGGCGCGGGTGACTGCCGAGCTGCTATACCGGTACGTCCAGGACGCCCTGCGCGAACGGGACCCGCGCCTGGCCGAGACCATTCGGCCTTACCGGGGTGGCTATCTACCTGAGGACCGCCGCGCCATTGAGCGGCTGCTATTTGAGGGCGAATTGATGGGGGTGACCTGCACCAATGCCCTGGAGCTGGGCATTGACATCGGCAGCCTGGATGCCTCGTTGATAGTGGGCTATCCGGGCAGCATCGCCAGCACCTGGCAGGAAGCCGGCCGGGCGGGTCGGGGCAGCGAGGAGTCGCTGGCCGTACTGATTGCCGCCAACCGGCCCATTGACCAGTATCTGATGCACCACCCGGAGTATTTCTTCGGCCAGAATCCCGAACGCGCGGTGGTGGACTCCGACAACCCATTCATCCTCTACCGCCACCTGCGCTGTGCCCTCCAGGAGCTGCCCCTGACTGGCGCCGATGGCGAGCTATTCGGGGAGAATACCGGCGGTATCATCGAGATCCTGGCTGAGGAGGGCCAGACGCGAGAGGTCAAAGGGGCGTGGTACTGGACCGGCCCCAGTGCCCCGGCCATTGACGTTAACCTGCGCAATACTGATGATAATAACTACGTTATTCAAGACCTTAGCAATGAGAACCAGGTTATCGGCCAGATAGACGAGTGGGGCGCGTTTTCAATGCTGCACAATGAGGCCATTTACCTGCACGGCGGGCAGACTTATATGGTAGAGGAGCTGAACCTGGCCCAGCGGATAGCCTATGTGCGGTCCGGCGACTTTGACTATTATACAATGGCGGTAGATCGCACTGACATCCGCCTGTTAGATGTGCCCGAGGAGCCGCCCATTGAGAAATCCTGGCGTATTAGCCCAGTGGGCTACGGGCCGGTGGAGGTCACCAGCCTGGTCTACATGTTCCGCAAGATAAAGTTCTACCAGCAGGATAGTATCGGGTTTGGCAATCTGGACCTGCCCGCTCAGACGCTGGATACGATGGCGATGTGGATAATCCCCCCGCGGGAGGTGCTGCGGCGCATCCGCAGTTTCCATCGCGACCCGGCGGAAGCGCTGCTGGGGGTAGCCAATGCTTTGGCCGGGGTATTGGGGCTATACGTAATTTGTGAGAGCAGTGATGTGGGCACCACTATTGATACCAGCAATCTGCTGTCTCCGGCCATCTTCATCTATGATCGCTACCCGGGTGGGTTGGGATTTGCCCGCAGGTGTTATGATTTAGTGGAGGACATCTTTGCCGCTACTCTGCAGCTAATTGAAGAATGTCCCTGTCAGCAGGGCTGTCCGTCCTGTGTCGGATCACCTCTACCCCGCTTCCAGCCGTCGGCTGAGGACATAGATACCCGGGGACAGGTGCCGGACAAGGAGGCGGCCCGCTGCCTGTTGCATGATATGCTCCAGCGTGAGCCTTACCAGCCACCTGTGCCCGCCGGTTATGCTGAGGCGGCCCAACCGGTGGCTGCGGCGGCCGATACTGGTGCCGTCTCCGGGCCGCCCTTAGAGATCAAGCCGCTGCCGGAGTATGTGGCCCGCAAGATCCGCAGCCAAATTCATGATCTGCAGCAGCGTCGCCGCCACCAGTAAGCCATGCCCGAACTACCCGAAGTGGAAACCATCCGCCAGGACCTCACTCGTACCATCGTGGGCCATACTATAACTGCTGCCGAGGCCTATGATGATATGATACTGGTCAATACCAACCCCGATGACTTTGCCCAGCGGCTGACTGGCCGAATCATCAATGATATTGCTCGGCGGGGCAAGGTTCTGCTCTTCCGGCTTTCCGAGGACATCTGTCTGTTGGTACACCTGCGGATGACAGGCCGCTTGTACACAATAAGCGACCAGGAAGCTCTGCCTGAGCACACCCGTGCTGCCCTCAGCTTGGATGACGGTCAGCGGCTGGTGTTCGTCAATCCCCGCCGGCTGGGCAGGTTGGAGATAGGCTCCAGCACCGACTTAGGCTCTTGTCGGCTGCTGACCAATCTGGGAATAGATGCACTCAGTCCAGAGATGGACGGGAGGGCGCTGGAAGAGCTGTTGCAGTCTCATCAGATAGCCATTAAGCAGTTTCTATTGAACCAAAAACACTTGGCGGGGATAGGCAATATCTACGCCAGCGAGATACTGTTTCGCTCTCGCATCCACCCGGACAGGCCTGCCAATTCACTGATGGCGGCCGAACAGCGTAAGCTATTGAGGACAATGCGGCGGGTACTGAAAGAAGCTATTGATTATCGGGGGACAACGGTATCCGACTATCGGGACGGGGAAGGGAAGAGAGGTAGCTACCAGAGCCAGTTACAGGTCTATGGCAGGGAAGGTGAGTCCTGCTGCCGGGCGGGCTGTACCGGTACAATTGTACGGGTAAAGCATGCCGGCCGCAGCACTTATTTGTGTCCGGAGTGTCAGCGACTGAGTTGACCCAATAGCAATAGCCGCGATGCCCAATCAATGGTAATAATGAGGCATTTGCGAAACTGAAACGCTAGACGGGGCGTGGGCTCATGGCGACCCTAAGAAACTTTTACCCCAACGGCGCAGGATTCTTACCTCAATTTTGGCTCCCAACCCCCTTGACAAGAGTCAATTTGGGCTGTATAGTAGAATAGATGGCGGAAGGGAACACTATGAGCACGACCCTCGTCGAGACTTTGAAGAAGCCTCTTGATATTAACTTCCATCCCACATGTGACTGCCCTGAGTTGGAAACACATCAGCAGAATCGGACTATCTCTGCCGTGATATCAGTGAAGCGCACCCTGTGCGAACGATGGTCCGAAGTCGCCGAAGAGCTCTTCAATCTACGATCACCAAATGTATTTCTGTTCACCGCGGATGAGAATGTTACTGAAACTCATGTAGAACGCATCTGCGGCCGATATAATATCCACCTAGTCGTGTGGGATGACGTGAAGGCGGATAGATTCGCCGGTAAGCCATTGGTCCTTGGGTACACTGCATGGGCTATCGAGCGCCTAGCGGTTCTTCGCCACTATTGGTAGCCAGACTCAGCCGGTGTGTGCCAAAATCCGAAGTTCAGAAGCAATAACGCGAGAAGGCGAAAAGGCCGAAGCGTTGAGGCTCCGACATTGATAGACACCACAAGCACCGATGGTTATTGCATATCAGTTCTATAGTTTCTGCCGAAGGAGGCATCCGGATGACGCAACGAGACTTGGTTCTGGCATGTATGGCTGCAGCTAAGGGGCGCGCATACGAGCCCGTGCAGATACAGAAGATGCTGTTCATCCTCCAGGAGAAGCTTAAGGACTTCGTGGGCGAGCCGTTCGAGTTTGTCGCCTACGACTACGGCCCGTTCTGCCCGGAGGTCTACTCTACACTGGACAGTCTAGCACAGGAGAGTTTGACGGAACAAGTAGGCGATATAGGGGGGCCTCGCAGGGAGTACATAGGTACTGTTGATGGAGTCGAAGACGGTGATGCGATAATTGAGGGGCTTCCGGGGGACGCCAAAGACTACATCGTCCGCCTGTCTGACTGGGTTCGCAGCCAGTCGTTCCGCCAACTGATAGTGGCTGTCTACGACGCATATCCAGACATGGCCCGCAACAGCGTCTTGTATCGGAGGTAATTGCGTGACCGCAATCGTCGGTGTCCTTTGTAGCGACGGAGTAGTTGTCGGGTCTGATAGCTCCACTACATTTACTAGGGGCCCACAGCGCACAATTGAACAGGAAACAAGAAAAATAGACATCATTGATGACCGCTTAATCGTTGCGGGCACCGGACCTGTCGGATTCCATCAGCGCTTCTGTAACGTCATACGGTCCAAAGCCGATGCAGGGACACTGACCACTAAGCCAGACAAGTGGGTCAAGGACATTACTTCCGCGGCATTGCGGGACTTCGCAGAGACCAAAGTTGTGCCGGTCCATCCAGGCACGCAAATACCGCCGGGTTATCTGCCAATCGACTACGGTGCTCTGGTTGCCTTTACAGATGGAAAGAAGTTCTATCTATGCGAGTTTGCACTCTGCACCCTACAGCCAGAATTCAAGGGTGCTGATCCCTCCATTTGGTATGCATCGCTGGGTAGCGGGCAAGTGATAACGGACCCATTCCTCGGGTTCATCCGGCGGGTGATCTGGCACAGTGAGACGCCGAACGTAGCAGTCGGGACATACACAGTTGCATGGACACTACGGCACGTCATATCCCTGAACCCGGGTGGCGTGGGTGGCCGGATGCAAATGGCCGTAATCTCAAGCAGCGAACCGCCATCTATACTTGAGGCACGAATGCTAACACGCTCGGAGATACACCAGCATGAAGAGGCGGTTGAGGCCGTAGAGCAGTATCTGGGGGATTATAGCTCTTCCGGTGGCACTGAACCCGAAGGCGAACCCAGCGCTACTGAACTGCCTGAGTTTGGGACGCCTGAATAGCGCAGGAACTGCAGGAGGGGTCCGGCGAATGCCAGCGGGGAACCATACCAAATCACTGCTGGCGCGTCAAGTATATTATTACCATTATTTAGACAAAGCAGGTGCGCAAGAAGTTTACTGCAGTGCCTGATGGTAAAGCGCTTCCACCTCCCTGACCAGCCGTTGCACCCCATAACGGTTCAGTACTGCCTGGGCAGCCGAAGCTCTGACATCTCCCCGGGCGGGCGAAGCAGACCATTTTTGGTGCAAATCATACGAGCGCAGCGACACCAACACGTCTTCCGACCGCAGGCGGGTCCCAGTGGCACTGACGGTTTCATATTCTGAGTCATCACCGGGCACTGTCTCCAGCAGCTCCATCATAGCAGCGGTCATTGCCGGGATATCATGGGGATCCACGAGCTGAACCGCAGGCAGAGTGCCTAAAATCTCGACCAGCGCCTCGCTATTGGCGGCTATAACGGGAATATCAGCGGCTAAGGCTTGCAAGCCATAGATGGGGGTGGCGCCGGCATCGGTGAGCAGGACCACCAGGTTCAGAGTTAGGACCAGTTGGGCTACGTCGCGCTGGTTGCCCAGGAAAACGCAGGCACCGCTGATGCCCAGATCATGAGCTACCTGTTTCATCCAGGATTTCTGGCTGCCGGCCCCAATAATAGCGAACTCAATGTTGGGCAACTGGGTGCCAACTTCCGTAGCGGCCTCTAACAGGCTGCGTATGACTTCTTCTGGTGCTGGAAACCCCAGTATGCCCACTATGGCAGCGGCCCCATGCAGCCCCAGATGACGCCGCTGGGCCCCCACATCGTACAGCCGGTCTCTGCCGGTTGATCTGACAACGGGATAGACCACATCGGCGGCTTCTGCCACTTGAGGAAAAGCCAATTGGAGCAAGGCTTGTTCGGCGCGGGAATGGACTATTAGGCGACTACAATGGGTCAATGTCCACTGTATAACCCTGCGTCTGACCCACGAGCCGACGCCACCCTGGTCAGTTAACCCGTCCACCTCATGCAGCGTGGTCATAATCGGCATCTGGCGGCCTCGGCCGGCCAGCAGCGCGGTCAGCGCTGCAGGCAAGGTATGGGCATGAATCAGGTGAATTGGCTTGCTGTTCAGGAGTCGTTTTACCTGGCGGGCTACCCGGCCACAGCCGATCAGTGAGTTGGTGGCGGGCAGAGGCAGGTTCACCCACCGGACTTGCTGTTGGCTCAGGCGTTGGCGAAAATAAGGCGGCAATGGCCCGGCCACCGTCACCTCATAGTAATCCCGACTCAATCCGCGCGCCAATGCCGTCACTTCGTCACCAGCATACGGCTCGGCGGGGTCAACCAAATGTAGAATTCCATACTTTTGGGGCATAGCTGGGTTCTCAGTACAGTATGTTAGGGTCTCAATCGGGTACGGGCCGAGAATCTATCTTTAAAGTACCTTAGCCAGGATCAGTCCCCCCATTACTATGAAGGCTATACCAGCTGCCCAGTGCAGCAACTCACGAGGTAGAGTAGCCGCAAAAACTGTGCCCAGTACCACGCCCAGCCCGCTCACCAAACCCAGTGCCAGTACTGCCCCCAATAGCACCATCCATGGCGCATGGGTGAACTTGGCAGTTTGAGCAATCACAGCCAGTTGGGTCTTGTCACCCATCTCGGCCACCAATAGCAATAAGAATGTAGAAACAAACGGTTGCCAATTCATAGCAGGGAGCACCTTTCATTAGGCTTTCGCAGCTAAATCTCACTTATGGGGTGTAATAACGACCTGTCCAGTCCTGATTGTCCAGGTACCGCTTGGCGTGGTTAATCCGGTCATTATTGCCCGGATGGGTGGCAAACATTATCGCCAGGTCGTTGGGGTCACGCCCCTGGATCTCCTGGAACATCTCCAGAACGGCTACCGCGGCCGTAGGATCATAGCCTGCTTCGTGGGCATAGAACATGCCCATCCGGTCAGCTTCATACTCCTTATCGCGGCCGTAGTCCAGCACGACCAAATCGCTAATCAATCCAGCTATCTTAGCTACGTCCTTTTTCTCCCCCAAGAGCAGTTCAATAGCGATCTGCTGACCTAATTGCCGCTCCAGGCGCCGCACCGCATGCTGGCGGGACACGTGAGTTGTTTCGTGAGCCAACACCCAGGCCATTTTGTCTGGATCCCCCTCCAGCGCCTCCACCATCCCCCGGAATATGTAGATCCGGCCCCCGGGAAAAGCCACCGCATTGGTCTGGCTGTCGGCCAGTACGCGGTACTCATAGGGGTAGTTGGGCGGCTGGGCGACGCGGACAATATTGGCGCCAATTCTGTTGACCTCGGCGCGTACCTGTGAATTGGGGTCCCGCCCGTAGCGGGCTTCAAACTCATCACCGGCCTGGCGGCCGATGCGTATCTCCTCATTGCGACTGATAAGCCGCTTGCCCTTACACCCGCCCAGAGCACCTAATAGCCCCACCAGCGCCAGGATGATGAACAGGTTAAGATAAAGCTTGCGTGTCATACCTATCCCTCCTATCTTGAAGACCGAGGTCCAGAAGTATTGGGTTTATCTATGAGAATTATGCCGCGCAGTGAGGTAACTGTCAAGGTTGGCGAGGAGGGAGAAGGGCTGGAGTGAAAAGAACGGGCAACTTTAGGTTCCTGTCAGATGGACAATTAGGCGAAGAACTGGCAGACGGTGGTAGCGACGTATCTGATTTGCTCGTCGGACAGGTAGGGATGCAAGGGCAGTTGGATGACTTGGGCGGCGGCCAGGTCCGTCTCGGGTAGCCCCGCCTCATTGAGGCCGAAGGAGCGACTGGCAGGCTGAACGTGAGGTGGGTAGTGGTAATGACGAGCAAAACCGATATCCTGTTCCTCCAGATGGCCAGCCAGCTCATCGCAGCGATCAGTTCTAATCGTATAAAGGTGATAGACATGGTGTGCTCCGGGAGCTTCGCCGGGGAGGATGGCTGGGCAGTCGGCCAGCAGCTCATTATACAGTGCCGCCTGCTCGCGCCGGCGCTGGTTGCTCCAACCAAGCCGATTAAGCTTAACCCGCAGGATCGCCGCCTGGATCTCGTCCAGCCGGCTGTTGTAGCCCATGAGGTGGTGCTCATATGGGGCCGTTTGCCCATGGTTGCGCAGCAGGCGGATCTGCTGGGCTATCTCCTGGCTATTGGTGGTAACCATCCCGCCCTCACCATACCCGGCCAAATTTTTGCTCATGTAGAAGCTGAAAATAGCGCAATCCCCCAGATTACCCGCCATCTTGCCCTGATAGGCGGCCCCGTGGGCTTGAGCGGCATCCTCGACCACTGAAAGATTGTGGTCCCGGGCGACCTGGTTGATGCGGGCCATGTCAGCCGGATGGCCGAAGACATGTATCGGGATTATGGCACGTGTCCGCGCGGTGATAGCTGGCTCAATCAACGCCGGCTCCAGGCAATAGGTGTCGGGAGCAATATCTATTAGTACCGGCTGCGCACCTACATGGACAATAGCTTCGATGGTAGCTATAAAGGTCCAGGCGGCGGTAATAACCTCATCGCCGGCGCCCACCCCCAGGGCCTTCAGACTGAGGATAAGGGCATCAGTGCCACTACCCACTCCAACAGCATAATTGACTCCGCACAGCTCGGCCCACTCCTCTTCCAGGGCCTGTACGTTAGGTCCCAGTTTCAGGTTCATAGATTCCAGGGCCTGGTCCACCGCCGACAATATCTCATCCCGCAACTGGCGATATTCGGCTTTCAGGTCCATCAGGGGAACTTGCACTGGCCGACTCCTCAAACCCGCCTGAAGGGTCGCAAATAGATAATACTTTAGGGGTTAGATACATACAGGGGGCAAAAGTTGCGGAGGCTCGTGAGTTGTGAGTAGGATTGACAGAAGTGGGACAGCATCAATCGGATTATTACTACGTAATAATCCGATTGATGCTCTAACCTTACTGCTAATCTTATTACACGTTAGTACCATCAAACTGCGAATGACCCGATATCACAAGGCTTTCCTCCAAATAGCGAGTCAATAGCTTCTTGTAATCTTATAGCTAATCTTCTAGTAATCAATAACTGTTTTTGCTCTTGTAGCTAATGTTCTAGTACTAATAGCTGGTTTATCACAAATCTAATCGATCGCTGCTTGTAACCTGGCAAAATATACCGTGTGCTTCGCCCTTTCCCTCCTCTAACGAGGAATCCCCAAACCTGCAGCTGCACTCCATACCTGGTATTGCTCCTTCCGTTACTCCTCAGCGCCCAAGAGCCAACTGACAGTGAGGCCGTGCTCCTTAAAGCAGCGTTGTGCCGGCTCTAGGCTGTTCGTGCGCAAGCTAGCGAAAATGTCCGGATCTGGATCCATCCAGAGCTTGTGCGAAAAGAGCTTCTGGACCCTAATGCGAATGCGATCCCAGTCTTCCTCGCCTACGTTTCTGAATAGGAGTTGCGCTTTCTCTTCGTCAGTATAGAGCTGCAGGACTACCGCAATGACGTCGCGTAACAAGCGGACCCAGGCTCGGAACGCCCCCCGTAGGTAGATGCGTTGCGCCTTACTGTGCTCCTCGTTGTTGGCCTTGGGGTTCCAGCGCCCAATGAGTGTCTCTTCAGCGATGATATTCATTAGCATCACCACATTGTTCTTTTCGGCAGCCCGATGATCATCCGGGCCCTCCAATTCGACAGCCAGCGGTGGCTTCGCTGCGAACAGTTTCAGAAGGTGACTTTGTGCTGCGGCCACGGTTAGCGGTTTTTGCTTGCCTCTCCTATCCGCCATGAAGTCTCTTAGTTTGTTGTTTTTATCACTAAGGATATCATCGTAAATTGCCGAGATGATTCGGTTTACGGCCGTTGTCTTGGACAGGTTCTTGGCGTTCATCATGAATTGGACGAAACCGATCTCGGTTTTTGCGCCCCTTGTCTCGATGTACCCTTCCCACTCTTCGCGGAATAGGTCTGCAATTTTCGCGGTGAACGTAGAAGTGTAAAAGGCCATCTGACGTAGCTGCTCATGGGCTAGCAAGAGCGTCTCTTTGAGCCTTTGTACATCCGGGTTAATGTACACTTTGCACTCCACCTCATCTCTGCCACACCAAACCTGGGCCGCGGTCTTGTGTTGTCCATCCAGTAGCAAAATCTGATCATCCTTGAGGCGGCAAATGGCTGGAGATAGCTGCGTCTTACTTCGAAAGTGGTGATAGAGGTCCCAAACACGTTTCAATTGGAGGGGCCGCGGTTGTATCTCTGAGTCATTATTGATATAGCGTACCGGCAGGCACGCGTAAAAATATAGGGTATCTGTTACTGGACATTCATACAAGGGGAAGTCGGTCGCCTTGTCACCAAAGTACAAGGTAATTGATGGCCCGTCCGAGTTGAGCTCAGTAGTTAGAGGCCGGCCAAAGCCGCGGGCCCCGAGCTTTTCTTTCAGGAGATTGTCGAGTTTAGGGGGTTGCCCTTGAAAAAAGTCCTCCAGATTTATCTTGTCTCGGAATTGCTCCAAAGAAAGGATGCCAATCCTCCGATGGTGGTCATAGCATACTGGTGCCATGTTATCAAGCGACGTTAAACCGCCTTCAGAAAAAGGCTTGATATGATGGTGGCGTATCGCGGATTCATCCTTGATTGGTTCACCGTTGATAAAGCATCGGACATATCCGTCATCGCCACGATACTTCTCGTTCAGCTCCTGCTTCTCGGTTTCCGTAAGGTTACGCTTGGCCACAATAAAGCTCTCCCTTGCTCTCTATCTATTTAGACCGGCCATCCGGGGCACACAACCCCCGGAGCTATATGGTATTACTATGATTCAACACCTGTTGTAATATTCCTTCTGCCAGGTGCGGCCATCCTACAGTTTTTAGCTCTCGCTGTCCACCTGCCGGGCGCTGACGACGTCAATTAGTTTCTGGAGACGGTCAATGAGCTGTTCCAGGTCACGGCGCTGGTGAATATCTAAGGTCAAGTGCAGGCGGGCGAACTCGCCGGAGGTGGCGTCGGTGGTGGCCGCGGCGATGTTGATGTCACAGTCGCTGATTATAGCGGTAATATGGGACAGCAGTCCCACCCGATCGCCGGCTACTATCTCTATATCCGTCCGGAAAGCGGGTTGTTCAGGGCCAGTAGCCCAATTCAGCGGCACAATGCGGTTCGGTTCCTTATCAGCCCGATACAGCAGATTCTTGCAATTGCTGCGGTGGATGGTCATACCTCTACCCCGGGTAATGTAGCCGGCAATGTCATCGCCAGGTAAAGGATTACAGCATTTGGAGAGGCGCGAATGCAAATCCCGCATCCCATCGGCGGTAACCAACATTCCCTCCCTGACTCCCGGGGTTGCGGGCACCTCAGGCAGATGGAGTTGGACTTCTTCAGTTAGAGTCCGTGGGCGGTGATGGAGTTCGTCACCCCGGAGGTGACTGATGATCGTGTCGGTCTGTACTTCTCCGTAGCTAATAGCCGCCAGCAACCCATCGGCATCAGCATAGTTGAGGTGCTGGGCTACTGCCGGCAACTTGTCCTGATTGAGCTGCTCGCGGTGGGCGGCAGGAAGCTTCTGCATAGCCTCCTGTAGTTGGCGGCGCCCGATTTCGATATTCTGCTGCTGGGTCTGGTCACGGAGGAATTTGCGTACTTTGGCTTTAGCGCGGCTGCTCTGAATAAACCGCAACCAATCGCGGCTGGGCTGGGCACTAGAGGAAGTGACAATCTCGCAGATGTCGCCGTTTTCCAACTGGTAATCCAGAGCTACTACCTGACCATTGACCTTAGCCCGGGTGCAGTGGTAGCCGACTTCGGTATGGATATTATAAGCAAAATCAACTGGGGTGGCCCCGCGGGGCAGGTCAATGACGTCTCCGTCGGGAGTAAACACAAATACTTGATCCTGGAAGAGGTCAAGTTGCAGCAGCTCCAGGAACTCGTGACTCTCCTGCAGGTCGGTTTCCAACTCCACTAACTGGCGCAACCACGAGACCTGCTGGTCAAGTTCAGGGTCAACATCGCCCTTGTATTGCCAGTGGGCAGCCACCCCATATTGGGCCCGCCGGTGCATCTGCTGGGTGCGGATCTGTACTTCCAGCGGCTGCTTATGGGGACCAATGACCTTGGTGTGCAGTGACTGGTATCGGTTGGATTTGGCCTTAGCTATATAATCAGTAAACATCCCCGGGACCGGCATCCATAGTGAGTGCACCAGGCCCAGAGCCGCGTAGCAGTCGCTTACTGTCTCAGTGATGACCCGCAGGGCCATCAAATCGGCAATCTGGCTGAAGTCAATGTGCTGGTGGCGCATCTTCTCGTAGATGCTGTAGATATGTTTAGCCCGGCCCTCCACCTGGGCCGAGACGCCATCATGGTCCAATGCTTCTTCCAGCCGGTGGCGGGCGGCTTCTAATTGCGCTTCCCGTTGCTCCCGTGTTTGGCCCAGGTTTTCTACTATCTGCCAGTAGGTGTCCGGCTCCAGGTACTTAAGGGCCCTGTCCTCCAGTTCCCATTTCAGCCGCCAGATGCCCAGGCGATGGGCTAAGGGGGCGAAAATGTGGAGGGTCTCGGTAGCCGTGGCCTGCTGTTTTTCCGGAGGAAGGGGAGCCAGAGTGCGCATATTGTGCAAGCGGTCGGCCAGTTTTATCAGGATGACTCGGATGTCATCAGCCATGGCCAGGAACATCTTGCGCAGGTTGCGGGCCTGCTGTTGCTGGCGGCTGGAGAAGTCCAGTTTCCGCAGTTTGGTCACTCCCTGGACCAATCGCCCTATCTGCGGTCCAAAGCGCTGGGTGATGTCCTCCAGGTTGGTGTCGGTATCTTCGAGGGTATCGTGCAGCAGAGCCGCCGCCACAGCCGTGGGATCCGCCTGCAGCATTACCAAGATATTAGCCACCTGCAAGGGGTGAGTTATGTAGGGCTCACCGGTTAGTCGCTGTTGATCCTGATGCGCCTGAGCCGCAAATTGGTAGGCATCAATTAGCGTATCACAATCAGCCGCCGACCAGTAGCCGCTTACTGAGTCAATTATAGTGTCAATATCAGTGGCCATCTCGCCTGCTTCTCTTGGTGACTGCATCCTACCTACAGTATACAGCAGTTGGAGGTTCATTTCAACGAAAAGAGGGCTGAGGCGGAGACACGAAAACGGGCTAATAGCGGCAGGCTGTGTCGGTCACGGTCAAACGATGGTGAACGGCTAAGACCGGGAACTGGCCAGTCTACAGTCCCAGTGCCCGGGCCTGGGGTGAGTGATTTTCTGGCCCGGTTCGGGCTCGCCAACGCCCGGAGACTGGCAGTCGCTTAGCCCCTACAGTGTGAGCTTGGGGCAGAACTACCTGCAAGCCGATGTGCTCTGCCTCCAGAGGTTCCACGTAGCCCTGGTGGGCGGTGATGATATGATCCACCGCGCTCAAGGTAATCGTCTCCCAGGCAGAATTATTTAGCAGGTGCAGGTTTGCCTGCCTTTCCGGGCTGGGCTCACATTTGATACAAACTGCTATCGCCGGTCGGCCCGTGTGGGTGGTAATATGGCTAACCGCTACTTCAATCTGTGTGTCTTCGGCTATCGTGCGCAAAATGTACTCCAGACACCCACGCACTGCCTGAGTGAGCCGAATCTGACTGCCGGCGGCTATGCTGGGGATGGCGGATGGCGTGAGCTTTACCGATATGGAGCGCTGTCGGGCCAACGAGTTAAGGCAGCGAACAGCTTCCCAGACGACAGCATTGATATCCACTATCTCGGTGGCAGTCGGTTCAACATCAGTTTCGTAATCGGTAATAGCGATAAAATCGTCCAGTAGATGGGCAATATGCGCAGTCTGTTGGGTGAGTACTGTTGCATAGCGGCGCCTTTTGCCGTCGGGAGGTGGCTGGTCGCCGGCCAGCACTTCCGCGCAGATTTGGGCCGAAGCCAGGGTCGAGCGGATCTCGTGGGCCAGCTTCCGTATCAGATTGCGCTGCTGGGTGCTCCACGGATCCGGGCTCGGGACCGGAACGCCTTCATAGGTTAACTGCTCTGTGTCCTGAATTGTGCGCATCCAGTAAGCCCTCCGCCACAGGATGTGGGGGCTTTTGAAGTTGGACTAAGCTCAATAACTGTATCGGCACTGTGGCTGTTGACTTGAGGAGTAGTTCAGCAAAAAAGCGGTGAAGGACACCGAAAGCGAATCAACTAAGGGGTATCATCTGTATCGCTTCGGCCGGGCAAACCGCAGCACACAGCCCGCAACCCTGACATGCAGCCGGGGAGATACGGTATGTGTCTTCCTGTCGGGTGACGGCGTCGTAGATGCACACGGTCTGGCAGGCATCACAAGCGGTACAGTAGGCGGCATCAATCTGGGCCACACAGTCCTGGGCCCGCTGGATTTGCTCATTAGTTCGGATGCGCTCGCAGACCTTGCCCCGGAACTCGGCCAGCGCCTGGTAGCCTTTTTGCTCCATGAACTCGTGGAGCTCGTCAACCAGCCGCCCCACGTAATCGTAACCACGCAACACCACTGCCGAGCAAGTCTGCACCACGGTAGCGCCAGCTAACAGTAGTTTAGCCACATCCTCACCAGTGGACACGCCGCCGGAGGCAGCAATAGGGATGTCCACAGTAGGATAGGTGGAGGCTATCCAGCGCAGGACATAATGCAAAGCCCAGGGCCCGCCGTGGCCGGCGTACCCGCCGTGCATAACGGGCTGCTCGGCTTTTAGATCAATCTCCAAACCAGTGAAGCGATTGAACATTACCACCCCGTTAGCACCCGCCTCGGCCAGCGCCCGTACCGTAGCGGTAGGGTTGTCAAGCTGAGGAGAGACTTTAAGGATGAGGGGAATCTGTCCCGCTCCTTGACGGGCGGCATCCAGCGCCTCAATCATAAGCTGGGCCGTGTCCATCTGGCCCATCGCCTGGGGGCCATGGGGACAAGAAACATTAAGCTCCAGCCCGTCAGCTCCGGCCTGCTGGCAGATGGCCGCCGCTTGCTGCCAGTGCTCCAGAGTCACACAAGCAATGCTGCCCAGAACAGGCATGGTGCAGCTTTCTTTGGCCCGGCGTATCTGGTCGGCGTACTCGGCCAGTCCATAGCCGCTGGCCTGTTCAAAGGAATAAAGAGTAGCAGCTTGGTAGGGTCCCAGGTAGCGGCGGATGAGCCTAAAACGCGGAGTAGGGGAGCGGCGCAGCAGTTCATGCTCAAAATAGCTTTTCATCACTGCCGCCCCCGCCCCGCCATCCTCACATCGCTTAATACGGTCGGCAGTCTCAGTGATACCCGCCGGCGCCACCACCAGCGGATTGGCCAGGTTAATGCCACAGAAATCTACGGTCAAGTCTAACATTGTGGTGGTGCAGTTAGCTTTCCTGATGGGCAAGCATCCAACGAACCGAGATTACCTACGCCTCCATCTTTTCCAGGATCTCATCGGAGATCTCGAAGTTGGAGAAGACATGCTGCACATCGTCGTGGTCGTTCAGTTCGTCTAACAGTCGCAGTACCTTATTAGCCTGGTTATCGGGCACCGGGGTAGTAGTTTTGGGTACCATAGTCACTTCGGCCCGCTCGGTAGGAATGCCGGTCTTGTTCACTGCTTCATAGACTGCGTCAAAGTCCTGGGGCTGGGTTCTGATCTCCCAGGTGTCGTCCTCCTCCAGGATATCCTCGGCTCCCGCTTCTATCGCCACCATAAACACGGTATCTTCGTCGGCTTTGTCCTTGGGCACCACAATAACGCCCTGAGCGTCAAACATCCAGGTGACGGAGCCGGCGTCCCCCATGCTGGCATCCAGCTTCTTCATCAGGCTGCGAATCTCGGCGACCGTGCGCTGCGCATTATCAGTGAGACAATCTATCATCAGGGCTATGCCCGCGGGCCCGTAGGCCTCATAGAGCGTGTGCTCAAACTGCATCCCATCCATCTCGCCGCTGCCCCGCTTGATAGCGTTTTCAATATTGTCCTTGGGCATATCAGCGACTTTGGCTTGCTCAATAGCTGTCCGCAGTCGGGTATTATGCTCGGGATCCCCGCCTCCCTGGCGGGCCGCCACGATAATCTGGCGGGACAACTTGGCAAACAGCTTCCCGCGCTTCTTATCCTGACGGGTCTTACGATGGACTCGATTGGCCCATTTGGAATGGCCGGCCATGTTACCTCAGCCTCCCCGGTAGTGGTGGAATGAGACTACTGAAATTATACCACGCCTGGGCGGGTTTACTCAAGCTGCAGCAGCCGGCTACCGCAGTGACCAGGTTGACGCGGGGGGTAATGTGGGGTATACTATATCGGCAAAACTGGGCTGGCGGGGCGTAGCGCAGCTTGGCTAGCGCGTCGGCTTTGGGAGCCGAAGGTCGCCGGTTCGAATCCGGCCGCCCCGACCACTACACCAGCGACAGGCCGGGAGGTCATCGCCACCGCGGGCAGGAGGGCGGGAGTAGCTCAGTTGGTAGAGCGTCAGCCTTCCAAGCTGAATGTCGCGAGTTCGAATCTCGTCTCCCGCTCCAAATCCACCCGTCGGTTAAAGCTGAGTAGCACCAGGAAGCCAATGCGCCCGTAGCTCAGTGGATAGAGCAGCGGCCTTCTAAGCCGCTGGTCGCCCGTTCGAATCGGGCCGGGCGCGCCATAGTTAACGGCAGGCTCAACGACAGGTCTAACGACAGAAAACGACTTAACTTGGTGCCAGCACCGGTTGTTGATTGCTTAATGCTGGAATAAATGGTGGGCGTAGCTCAATAGGTAGAGCACTTGACTGTGGCTCAAGTGGTTGGGGGTTCAAGTCCCCTCGTCCACCCCATTTATTCAGCGTTCAGGGCGCCGGGTGCAGGGAAAAGGGCACGGATGCGGCCAGTAGGTGGCGCAGGCGGGGGCTGAGCGGGCAACCTAACCATTGCGCGCCTGTAGCTCAGTGGATGAGAGCACCGGACTTCGGATCCGGGTGTCGGGGGTTCGAATCCCTCCAGGCGCGCCATTTAACGGCAGGAGAACGGTAGCAAACGGCAGCGAACAGCAGCTAACGGCAGAGAACGGCAGACAACGACAGAGAACGACAAACTAACTGGGTCGTTAGCTCAGTTGGCAGAGCAGGGGACTCTTAATCCTCAGGTCGCAGGTTCGATCCCTGCACGGCCCACCAGAAAGCAAGTGGACAGTAGACAGTTGTTAGTGGACAGTGGGGGCGCGTGATGGAATTGGCAGACATGCATGATTTAGGATCATGTGGGGCAACCCATGGGAGTTCGAGTCTCCCCGCGCCCACCATCGCGCTCATATCAAAAACCTGCCCGCCCATCTATAATTCCTCCCCGGGTATCTGCCCGAGGTCTGTTGGTGGGTAATCATAACAAATAGGAAGCGGTATTGACAGTGAAAGTCGAGACAAACGAATTGCCCGGTAGTAAAGTAGAAGTGCAGGTTACGGCTGACCCTGAGGATATGCGCAATATCTTCGCCAAAACTTATCAGCGTCTGGCCCAGCAGGGTCAGGTGCCCGGTTTCCGACCGGGGAAAGCTCCAGCCGCTGTTATCAAGCGCCAATATCCCCAAGATGTTATCCGGCGGCTGGCCTGGGGGCTGTTTGTGGAGGACATATACGTGCCGGCCCTGGAAAACAGTCGCCTGCGGCCGCTGGCTGGGCCACAGTTTCCGGACCTGGACGAAGTGGAAAACTTCGCCGAGGGCGAGACGGTGGAAGTGAAGACGGTGTTGACCGTCCATCCGCGACCCAAGCTGCCTGATTATAAGTCGCTCAAGTTGCTGCGCCCAGATACCGAAGTTTCTGACGAAGACGTCCAACAGCAGTTGGAGCAACTTCGCGAAGCGTACGCGGAGGAAATTGAGGTAGATCGCGACTCAGTGGCCGAAGGGGATGTGGTTCAGGCTGAGGTGCAGGTTTGCCGGGCTGATACCGAAGAAGTAATAGAGGAGACCACCGCGCGATTTATCGCTGACCGGGACAGCGACCAGCCAGTGGCTCGCAAGCTCTCAGGACACATGGTCGGCCAGACAGTAACTGATGAGACGACTATAGCAGAGGGCCACGCAGACGAGGAGTTAGCTGGCCAGACTGTCATAGTCAAGGCTACCATCAAAGAAATCAAACAGCGGCAGCTTCCCGAGCTGGATGATGAGTTTGCTGGCCAGGTGGATGAAGAGTTAGAGAGTTTGGAGGCGCTACGCGACCGGATACGAGAGCAGCTCACGCGGAGCCGGGAGGCGGCGGGTGACGAGGCCGCCAGGAACATGGCGATGAACGTGGTAGCGGCGGCTACTGATATTGACCTGCCTGAGGAACTGGTCAATAGCGTCACTGCTGATCAGGTTGAGTCATATATGCAGTACCTCCAGCAGGAGGGAGTAAGTACCGAGCAGACCCTGGAGGCGGTGCAGCAAGACGAAGAGGGGGTGGTCAGCGAGGCGGCCTATCGGGCTCAGCAGGGGCTTAAGCTCCATTATATTTTCCAGGAGATTGCGGAGTTAGAGGAGTTAGAGATTGCTGACGAAGACCTGGATGATGCGGTAGGCAGTTATGCTCAGGATAATAATCTGGATGAGCAGATGGTGCGCCAGGCGATCCAGCTCCACGAGGAAGTGGCCGACCAGGTCCGTGACTATGCCCGGCGCCACCAGGTTATGCAATTATTGGTAGATAATGCCGAAATTGAACAGGTGCCGTGGGATGGCTTTGCCGTCCGGATGCGTAAACATATTGAAGAGTATCCCGAGCAGCTCCGCCAGACACGCAAAGAGCTGGCTGAGCCGGCAGAGGGGTCTGCGTCTGATGCTCAACCGGCAGTGGCGCCGACTGATACCCAGGAGGATGAACAATAATGCTTGTGCCTATGGTAGTGGAGCAAACACCACGCGGGGAGCGCTCTTACGACATCTATTCCCGACTGCTGCGGGAGCGCATTGTTTTTATCGGTATGCCGGTTGATGATAATTTGGCCAGCGTGGTCATGGCCCAGTTGCTGTTTTTGCAGGGTGAAGACCCGCTGGAGCCCATATCCATGTATATTAACTCGCCCGGCGGCTCACCGACTGCCGGCCTGGCTATCTACGATACCATGCAGTATATCCGACCCGAGATCCACACGTGGTGCATTGGCCAGGCGGCCAGTATGGCGGCTGTACTGCTGACTGCCGGCGAAGTCGGCCACCGCTACGCTCTGCCTTACTCGCGGGTAATGATCCACCAGCCCTGGGGAGCATTGCAAGGCCAGGCAACTGATATTCGCATTCAGGCCGACGAGATTTTGCGAATTCGCCAATGGATCAATCAAATATTGGCCGATTGCACTGGCAAGCCGCTGGAAACAGTCCAGCAGGACACCGAACGAGACTACTATATGACTGCTGAGGAAGCCAAGGAGTACGGCATCGTGGATGCCGTGGCTCGCAAGCAGCCCGAAGACGCCGCTACTGCAGGTGATGACGCCTGAAGTGTAGTACCGGCCACAATAGTAATATTACTTAACTTACTGAGGTTGAAGTGATGGAAGGAAGCAAAACCAGTGACGACGAGCGCCAGCTGAGGTGCAGCTTTTGTGGGCGGGAAAAACCCACCCAGGTCAAGGAGCTCATCGCCGGCCCCGGAGTGTACATCTGCGCTCAGTGTGTGGAGCTGTGTAACGAGATTCTGCGCACGCGGCGCCAGCAACAACCCGCGCACGAGCGCCGGGTCGTGCCTACTCCCGAGGAGATTTACGACTATCTCAACCAGTATGTGATCGCCCAGGATCAGGCCAAGCGGGTGCTGTCGGTGGCCGTCTATAATCACTACAAGCGGGTCTACCTGGGAATGCAAGACGACGAGGTGGAATTGGCCAAGACCAACTGTCTGCTGGTCGGCCCCACCGGTTGTGGCAAGACCCTGCTGGCTCAGACCCTCGCTCGCCTGCTGGATGTGCCCTTCAGCATATCTGATGCCACCTCATTGACCGAGGCCGGCTATGTGGGCGAAGATGTGGAGAACATTCTCCTGCAACTGCTGATTGCCGCCGATGGCGATGTTGAACGGGCCGAGCATGGCATTGTTTATATTGACGAGATTGATAAGATCGCCCGCAAGGAAGAGAGTCCATCCATCACCCGAGATGTCTCCGGCGAAGGCGTCCAGCAGGCCCTGCTGAAAATCATAGAGGGAACCGTGGCCAATGTCCCTCCCCAAGGGGGGCGCAAGCATCCCCAGCAGGAATTCATTCCGATTGATACCACCAATATCCTGTTCATTTGCGGCGGTATTTTCAATGGATTGGTGGACATAATCCGCGCGCGCGCTCGCAAGCGGGCCATCGGCTTTGGGGCAGTTGCCTCTGGCGTAATAGATATAAGCGATGACGAACTGCTGGCTCGGGTTCAGCCCGAGGATCTGGTCAAATTTGGCATGATACCAGAGTTCGTCGGGCGACTGGCCACTATAACGTCCCTCCAGCACCTGGACATTGAAGCTCTCCAGCGCATATTGGTTGAGCCGAAGAATGCCGTGGTGAAGCAGTATCAGAAGACACTACGGCTGCTGGACGATGTGGAGTTGGTGATAGCTGACGACGCCCTGGAAGCTATTGCCCGCAAAGCTATGGAGCGGGATACCGGAGCCCGCGGACTGCGCAGCATAATTGAGGAAATTATGCTGGATGTGATGTTCGATATTCCCTCTATGAGTGATGTGGTTCGCTGTGAGATCATCGCCGATACTGTTGAGAAGGGTGAACGTCCTCGCCTGATTCATGCTGACAAGCAAGCGGCCGACCGTCAGCAAAAGACGGCTTAGCTGCCGCGATTCGCTCGCCGCGTAGGTAGGGCTGCCCGCTGTTGACACACACAGGCACTTAGGGTATAATCTGCACAAATCCACATAATACAAGCTATGACGGGGAGGAGTATGCGGGAAGCAGCGGCTCCAGCGAGCCGGCGGTAAGGTGAAAGTGCCGGCGCCACTGTCCGCAGAACGTCGCCCTTGAGCTGTGCTGCTGAAGCCAGTAAGTGGCACCGGGATGCGCCCGTTAACGCGTTAGAGTGCTGTCGGTCAGCCGGCAGAACTTGGGTGGTACCGCGGGAGCAGCAAACTTGCGCCTCTCGTCCCAATCGGGTCGAGAGGTTTTGTTATTTTGCCCAACGAGAAGAGGTATCAGTATGCCGCAGTTAGCCGACATGGACAAACCTTATGATGCCCATCAGGTTGAGGGTAAGTGGTACCAGTACTGGTTGGAGCAGGGCGTCTTTGATGCCGAGGTTAGTGCGGATAAGGAGCCGTATTGCATCGTTATCCCTCCGCCCAATGTCACTGGTGTCCTGCACATGGGCCACGCCCTGGACGAGACTATTCAGGACCTGCTGATTCGCTGGCACCGGATGCGCGGCTTTGAGGCCCTGTGGCTGCCGGGCACCGATCACGCCGGCATTGCCACCCAGAATGTCGTGGAGGCAATGATAGCTGAGGAGGGCCTATCCCGCCATGAGTTGGGCCGTGAAAAGTTTGTCCAGCGCATCTGGCAGGTCAAAGATGAACATCACCACCAGATTACCAGCCAGCTTCAGCGCCTGGGGGTCTCAGTGGACTGGCGCCGCGAGCGTTTTACCCTGGATGAGGGCCTATCGCGGGCCGTGCGAGAGGCTTTCGTGCGGCTGTATGAAGAGGGCCTGATATACCGGGGCGCGCGGATGATTAACTGGTGCCCCCGGTGTAGCACCAGTCTTTCAGACCTGGAAGTCGAGCACCGCCAGCAGCAGGGGCATCTGTGGTATATCCGTTACCCGGCTGCCGACGGCGGGCCGGGGCTGGTGGTGGCTACCACCCGGCCCGAGACGATGCTGGGCGACACCGCAGTAGCTGTCCACCCGGATGATGAACGCTATCAGGATATAATGGGTCAGACAGTAATTCTGCCGTTGATGAAGCGGGAGATTCCCGTCATCACTGATGACTATATTGATCCGGAGTTTGGCACTGGTGCTTTGAAGGTTACTCCCGCCCATGATCCCAATGACCTGGAAATCGCCCAGCGACATGACCTGCCATCGGTGGTTGTTATTGACCGCGAGGGCAAGATGACTGCGGAGGCCGGAGAGTATGCAGGTCAGGATCGCTATGAGTGTCGTGAACAGGTAATAGCTGATCTGCAAGCCCAGGGCCTGCTGAAGAAGACCGAAGACTATGTCCATACTCCCGGCCATTGCCAGCGCTGCGACACCGTAGTGGAGCCCCTGGTTTCCACGCAGTGGTTCGTGAAGATGGAATCTCTGGCCCAGGAAGGCCTAACGGCGGTAGACGAGGGTCTGGTCCAATTTGTGCCTGAGCGCTGGGCTAAAGTGTATCGGGACTGGTTAGAGAATATCCAGGACTGGTGCATATCCCGCCAGCTATGGTGGGGGCATCCGATTCCGGTCTGGTACTGTGAGGACTGCGGCCAGATGACCTGCCAGCGGGAAGACCCGGCCCAATGTGCTCATTGCAACAGTTCTAATATCCACCAGGATCCCGATGTGCTGGATACCTGGTTCAGTTCGGCGCTGTGGCCGTTTTCTACTATGGGTTGGCCCGACGAAACTGCTGAACTTGACTATTTCTATCCCACCTCAGTATTAGTTACCGGCTATGACATCATCTACTTCTGGGTGGCCCGGATGATAATGATGGGGATGCACCTGGGCGGCCAGCAGCCGTTCAGAGAAGTCTTCATCCACGGCCTGGTCCGCGATGAGCGAGGAAGGAAGATGAGCAAGAGCCTGGGCAATGCCGTTGATCCCCTGGAGTTGATAGATGAGTATGGTACCGATGCGCTGCGCTTTGGGCTTATCCAGCTTATCACGCACGGCCAGGACCTGACTTACACCCCTGACCGTATGGTCGGCGCCCGCAACTTCTGCAACAAGCTGTGGAATGCCGCGCGGCTGATACTGATGAACATCGCCGATGCCGCCGAGGTTGACCTGGAGGCCGCCGAGCTGTCGCTAGCCGATCGGTGGATTCTCGCCCGGCATAACCGCATGCTGGCTGAGCTGGACCGCCAGCTCTCTGATTACAACCTGGCTCCCGCGGCTGACCTGTTGTACGAGTATGTATGGGGAGAAGTCTGCGACTGGTACCTGGAGATCGCCAAGCTGGATCTATACCAGGAGAAAAACCCGGAACGCAAAGCCACGGTGCAGAACATCCTGCGCAGTCTACTGAGCGATATTCTCCGCGCCCTCCACCCGTTTATGCCTTTTATTACCGAAGAAATCTGGCAACGGCTGGCTCCGGAGACGGGTAGCATCGTGCCTCAGTCATATCCCCAGGCTGATGAGCGCTGGTTTGATGACCAGGCCGAGGATGATATGAGCCGGGTGCAGGCGGCGATTGTAGCAGTGCGGTCGCTGCGGGCCGACCTGAGGATTCCGCCCGGCCAGAAGGTGACTGTAACTATGACCGCTCCTGGAGAGGCAGATGCCCAGGCCCTGGACAGCCAGCGGGAGTGCATCTGTAGTTTGGCCTCAGTGGAATCGTTGGCTATCCGTACTGCTCCGGCTGAACCGCCGGCTGATGTGCTCACCCAGGTGGCCGAGGGTATTGAGGTCTATTTGCATCTGGCGGAGACAATTGACCCCGAGCAGGAAATCCAGCGCCTCCAGAAGGAAATCGCTGAGTTGGAGAGCCTGCGCCAACGCAGCCAGAAGAAATTGGAAAACAAAGATTTCCTGAATAAAGCACCGGCGAAGGTAGTAGCCAAGGAGCGGGAAAGGTTAGTGGAGGCCGAGAGGGATAGGGCTAAACTGGCGGAGCAACTGCAGATCTTGCAGGAAATGCTGGAGGGCAAGTGAGGTTATGGCCGTCCGACGGCAACGACGCCTGGACTACAATTTGCTGCTGACGCTAACTGCTTTTGGGATAGCGATGGGCTATCTGGAGGCGGTGGTGGTGGTCTACATCCGCCGCATTCTGGATATCGTCCCCACGCCCGAACATCTGGACCCGCAAGTCATAGCCCAGGTGCCCGACTGGCTCATCTCCACCGAGCAGACTCGCGAGGCGGCCACTATCATTATGCTGGTGGCCCTGGCTCTGTTGGCTGGCCGCACCCGCCTCCAGAAGCTGGCCGTCTTTTTATTCACTTTCGGCCTGTGGGACATCTTCTATTATGTCGGCCTCAAGGGGCTGATTGACTGGCCGGCCCAGTGGACTACTATGGACTGCCTGTTCCTCATACCTGAGCCCTGGTACGCGCCAGTCTGGGTGCCGGTGGTAATCTCGGTGGGGATGATAGCTGCTGCCCTGGGGCTATTTGCCGTGGCCCCGGCTTCCAGCCGGTGAATACCCACAGGCAGGGTGCCGGTGCCACCAACAGGCGCGTAGGCGAGGTTCTCCAACCTCGCACTGCGCTGCGCGGTTACGATGATTGTTGGCGTTCGGAGGGGCCGGTCGAGGCTTTGCCAAGGCCGGCCCTAACCTACTTCCGCCAGTGGAGCTTGGCGGCCAGAGGCACCTCACCGATAGCGGGCGTCAATGACTTCATCCTGGGCGGAGGAAGTCTCGGCGGCAGATGCCTGGCTGGTATCGGGGCAATCGGGTCGCAGTACGATGTCATAACTCAATCTGTCGGGCAGCCTGAGCGTCACTTTGCCTAATACGTACACGGTGAAGCGCTCGGTGACGACCTTCTGATCTGCTCCCGTCCACCGCACGGTGATGGGCACCGAAGTATCGCCGCGGTTGGTGAAAACCAGGTCGGCCTCCCCCTCGCCGATGGTCACATCCTGACCCGCGCAGCCCGATAGTCCCCAGGCCGCCAGGACCAGGAAGAATAGCGCGAGGCCAAGCACTGCCCGATCACTGAGTGTGAGCCGCTGAAAATTCATACCTATTCTCCTCTTAAGATGAATTAGTCCCCACCTTCTACATCTGCTCTGGTGCTGCTATCCCCAGCAGACCCAGCAGATTTTGCAGCACAATCTGGGTGCCCTGAACCAGTTTTAAGCGGGCTTGGCTGAGGGCGGGCTGGTCGGCATCCAACACTCGGCAGGTGGTGTAGAACTGATGGAAACTCTGGGCCAGCTCATAGGCGAAGTGGGAGAGACGATGGGGAGCCCGGTCCAGGGCCGCCCACTGGATGAGCTGGGGATAGTCAGCTATTTTACGCAGCAGCGTCAGTTCGTCGGGATGAGTGAGCAAGGATAGGTCTACTTCGTCCAGAAGCAGTATCTCAAAACCCCGCTGGGTAGCCTCATGGTGGATACTGCAAATGCGGGCATGGGCGTACTGGACGTAGTAGACGGGATTCTCCTCACCGTGCTGGCGAGCCAGGTCCAGGTCAAAGTCCAGGTGGGCGTCAACGCTGCGCATCAGGAAGAAAAACCGGGTGGCGTCACGGCCAATGTCATCAATGATTTGCTGAATGGTGATGATATTGCCGCGCCTCTTGGACAGGGCCAGCGGCTGGCCGCCTTCCAGGAAGCGCACCGTCTGGTAGATGATGAACTCCGCTTGCTCCGGCTGCACCCCTATTGCTACCAGAGCCGCCTGCAGCCGGGCCACGTAGCCGGCATGATCCGGCCCCCACACGTAGATGACTTTATCAAAACCTCGCTTGACAAACTTATCTACCGCATAGGCCAAATCTGAAGCTATGTAAGTGGGTGAACCGGTGCGGCGCACCAGTACCCGGTCCTCGTCATCACCGAAATCGGTGGCCCTCAGCCACACTGCACCATCTTTTTCGTAAGCCGCCCCCGACTGTAGCAGTTTGTCCACTTCCTGGCGGACAGCGTCCCGCTCGTATAGTTCACTCTCGCGGAACCAGCGGTCAAATTGGATACCCATATCCTTGCAGTCTTCGCGCAACCGTTCAACCATCCAGTCCTCCACTAGGTTGAAGAAATGCAGCGCCCCCGACTCATCGGTAGGCACATCAGTATGGGCGTCGCCGTCTTGCTCTACCAGCCGGCGGGCCAGGTCCACCACATAGTCGGCCTGGTAGCCGTCTTCGGGTAGTTCGGCGGGGACATCCAGCTCCTGCAGGTAGCGGGCCTGAACCGAAGCTCCAAACAGTTTCAGTTGGGTGTTCTCAGGGCCGTCATTGACGTAGTATTCTCGCTGGACATCATAGTCAATGGCCGCCAAGAGGTTGGCCAGTACATCGCCAAAAGGTCCGCCGCGGGCATTGCCGATATGAATGGGCCCCACCGGATTGGCGCTGACGAATTCCACCTGCACCTTCTGGCCGGCGCCATAGTCACTGCGACCATACTGCTCCCGCGCAGTCAAACACTGCTCAAGCACTTCGTGGAGCCAAATGGGGGCCAGATAGAAATTGATAAATCCGGGTCCAGCGACCTCCACTCGCTTGGTGAGCGGGCTGGGGGGCATGTTGTCCGCGATGGCCTGGGCCAGTTGGCGGGGAGGCTGGTCGAGGATCCGCCCCAGGACCAGAGCGATGTTGCTGGAGAAGTCGCCGTGGTCGGGATTATTAGGCGTTTCTATGTCAATGGAAAGGTCGGTTAGGACACTTTGCTCAGTGGCGGGCAGCGCCTTGCCAAGTGCTTTAGTTATTAGCTGTTGTAATTGCTCCTGTATCATCTGATCAATAATGCAGATACTGACTCCAATCCAGCCAGATATGCAGATGGTGATAGATCCAGCCAAAGAAGTACATTGCGGTTATAACGCCGGCAAACATCTGGACAAAACCCCGGTTCCACAACGATTGCAGCGGCGGGAGGCGCAGGTGAGGATTTCGCCGCCAGCGCTCCAACAGCAACTGCCCTGCCTCCAGGCCGGCCCGCAGTTGCCGGTCATTAGGCTCCTTGGTAGTGAACACTTGTTGGATGAAGCCGCCCACCTGGTAGCGGATCGTCCAGCCCATCAGGACGACCAGCACGGCCAGTGGCAGTGACACCGAAGCCAGAGGCACCGCAATTACCAGGGCCGGAAGGATCCCCGCCAGCAGCGTGGTGCCGCAGCGGTGGTGAGCGCGGGGCATATGTTTAGCCATCTCCCAGGTGGGGTATCCGTAGCGTTCTATGGCGTGAACCACTTTGTGCTCGGCTGCGTGGTAGCCCGATAAGGGCGAGAGGCGCACCACTACTAAGAACGATAGAAAAGTAAGCAGATTCAGCGCCAACTCCCACATAGCGTAATTAGATATTTCCCCGGGAGTAGCCACTTGCAGGTACAGCCCCACCAGGGGCACAGCGGCGATTTGCCCGATTATCCAAGCGATTAGGTAGGTCAGCACACTGGCGATGGCCCCCAGACACATCAGAGCAAATCCAGTGGCAAACAGTTGCCGACCAGAGCCGGTCCCCAGGGTGCGGGTGGACAGATGGACGCCCCCCATCATAGCCGTGCCTCCGATGCGAGGCGGTGCCGGGGAGATAGGGTGAGGATACTCACTTATTAGGTTCACATCAGCCATATCACTGAACCTTCAATCACTACTTGCTTCGGCGGCTGTTCTGTGCTAAGATATATCCGGCGAGCGAGATGAGAGACTTTCTCTCCCTGGACTTTGTGGTGGTGCGGTATTGCTCTTTTAGCAGCAACCAGCAGTGAGCACCGGGCAAAGCCTGCTCGGCATAGAAATTAGTTTACCCCAGCCTCCAATATTGCTATCATCAGGAGAGTATGGAAATGGCCAGAGTATGCGAAATTTGTGGGAAGAAAACGACCACTGGCTCCAATGTCAGTGACTCATACCGACACACCAAGCGCCGCTTCAAGGTTAATTTGCAGACTGTCAGGGCCGTCGTCAATGGCGTGCCCAAACGAATAACGGTCTGCACTTCCTGCCTGAAGGCCGGCAAAGTGCAAAAAGCCGGATAGTGAGTCAATTCAGGCTGAATACTGGCGACCAAGGCTAAGCCCTTGGTCACTGTTTTTAGCCGGCCAGCCGACCAATACGGATTATATCATAGCCGACCCCGGCCAGCAAGTGCCAGCGCCGGGGAGGAGTGCCGGTGAGCGGTATGGGCAGACAATTACTTATCGGGGTGATGTGTTTACTGGTGGCCAGCTCAGCAGCGTGGAGCTCCGACTGGACCCAGGACAAATTCGAGATTGGGCTCAGTATCGCCGAGAGTAAGGGCGACTCAGGCAGTTCGCGGGATTACTCCTGGAACTTTGATGGTCTGTGGACTCGTCACGGCCCCGCTCGTCTGTTTTCTATTACGGTTGACTCAGACTACAGCAAGGCAAGCAACGGTGGTTCAGAGGTGGACCGGCTGAAGATGTGGCTGCGCCGCATTTATCAGAATCGGCCCCCCGAGAAGTGGAATCCGGTCATCACTGTATCCACCGAGGGTGACCATGACTGCGATACCGTACTAACCCTGGTAGCCGGGGGCATGCGCAAGGAATTCCCCCGCGGTTTCCTTGAACTCACTGCCGGGGCCAGCAAAGACGTGCGCAGTGCGGAGAGTTGGGCCGGCGACATCGGCGTTCTGTTCCAGCACCAGCGCCAGTGGGGCCGGCTGGGTCTGACCGTCAATCCCGAAACCAGCTATGGGATGTTGGGTGAGTTTCGCCTCCGCCGCAAACGGCTGCGCTACACCTTTGACACCAGCCTGGACTACTCGTTGGGGAAAAAGCTGAGCCTCACCTACCGCCTCCACCGCAATAACTTCAAAGGCACCTCCCAACGGCATCAATACTTTGGCCTGACCTATGTTAACAACTAAGCCCCTGCTGCATGCTACTCAACGATCTCCCACCGTAGGGCCCCGCAAATGACCAATACCGCGGCGATCAAAACCCTGGGCTGCAAGTTAAATCAATTTGAGAGCGAGCAGATGCGCTGTCAACTGCAGCAGGCTGGCTATGAGATAGTGCCGTTTGATGGGCCAGCGGACGTGTATATCATAAACAGTTGCACCGTCACCTCGCGAACTGACCGGGATTGCCGCCGTCTGGCTCGGCAGGTCAAGCGCCGTAGCCCCGAAGCACTGCTGATAGTTACTGGCTGCTACGCTGAGATGGCCGCTGAGCGTCTGCAACAGATTGAAGCCATAGATATAATAGTAGGCAACGCGGCCAAAGCTCGGATTGCCCAGATAGTAACATCGGGTTGCTCATCTGGGCAGGTGCCCGGCCCCGATGAGGCCTATGGCGGCACCGGGCCTATGATTACCAGGCTTGCCGGTCACACGCGTGCTTTCATGAAAGTCCAGGAGGGCTGCGGGCGGCAGTGTGCTTATTGTATCGTGACCCAGGCCCGCGGCCCTGGTCGGAGTGTGCCACCTGCACAGGTCTGCGAGCAAGCCGAGCTGCTCGCTCAGGCGGGTCACCCCGAGCTGGTATTAGTAGGCACTCATCTGGGCCAGTACGGCAGCGACCTGGACGAGTCAATAGATCTGGCGACATTGCTCCGACGACTGGCAGCTCGGGACTCGATCCAGCGCTTGCGCCTCTCCTCGCTGGATCCCATGGAGATAACTGATGAGATTATTGAAATGATAGCCGCCGGTGGCCGGTCACTCCCGGCGCAAGCAGATTGGCCGGCTGGCGGGAAACTGTGTCGGCACGTGCACATTTCTGTGCAAAGCGGCTGTGACAGTGTCCTGGCGCGGATGAACCGCCCCTATACCACCGACTCGGTGGCTGAGCTGATCAACCAGATCAAATCTGCCCAACCAGCCGCCAGTATCGGGGCTGATGTCATAGTGGGGTTCCCCGCCGAGACCGAGGAGGAATTTGCCCAGACCCAGGCTTTCATTGAGGAGTTGCCCTTTACCTATCTACATGTCTTTACATATTCTCTGCGACCGGGTACTCCCGCGGCGGATATGCCTAATCAGCTCTCTGGGGATGTAAAGAAGAAGCGCAACCACATCCTCCGGGAAATCTCTGACCGCAAGCGCCGCCAGTTCGCCGCGCAGATGGTCGGGGAGACGCTGGAGGCGGTAGTGGAGCGATTTACACCGCCGGAGGGGGAGGAGTTAAGGGCCATCAGCGATAATTATTTACAGGTCGTATTTGAAGGTCAGCAAAAGCTGATAGGCAACATTGTGCCGCTGGCGGTGGATGAAGTGGCGGGAGCGGGTGTCCGCGGCCACCTGCCTATCCAGGTCGTGGTCTAATAGGGTGTGCACATAAGGTTCTGGCTTCTACCTGCTCAGTGTGAAGCAATAGTTTAAGGAGGTAAGATTTGTGCGCGAGAACGAAGGGGTGGCGTGGGGGTAAACTATTTGACAGGTGCGCGGTGGTCGCTTAAACTGAATTAGCGACGATTATAGCGGAGGGGTGGCCGAGTGGACGAAGGCGGCCGTTGGTCTGTGAGGCGTGAAAGGAGTGGGGAGCGTGAAGCGACGGGAGTTTATCAAGGCCGCGGCCGCACTGCCTGGGATGATGATGCTGAACACTGCCAGGTCGGCCGGAGCAGATATTCACCAACTGAGTGGGGAGATGCAGTATCGTCCGCTGGGCCGCACCGGCCATCACAGCTCGGTGATCACGCTGGGCGGCATCGTGGTGAGCAGCGAACCCCAGAGCGTGGCCAACCGCGTGGTGGCTCAGGCCCTGGACCTGGGGGTCAATCAAGTGGATGTGGCGCCTACCTATGGGGATGCGGAGGTTAAGCTGGGCGAGGCGTTGCGGGGCAAGCGCGACCAGGTCTTCCTGGGATGCAAGACCACCAAGCGGGACCGAGAGGGGGCCGCCCAAGAGCTACGTAGCTCGCTGCGCCGGCTGCAGACCGAGTACGTAGACCTGTACCAGTTCCACGCCCTGAACCGGCCCGAGGAGCTGGAGCAAGTGCTGGGCCCTGGCGGAGCGATGGAAGCCTTTGAAGAGGCGCGCGCTGAAGGCCTGATTCGCTTTGTGGGCATCACCGGGCACCGACCGGATACCCTCTCCGAGGCACTACGCCGCTATGACTTCGCCACCGTGATGTTCCCCCAGAGCTTTGTGCTCCACCACCATGGCTTTGGCCTGGATCTGCTGCGCCAAGCCAATGAACAAGGCGTGGGGATCCTGGCGATCAAGCCCATCGCGGAGCGGCCCCGGAATCAGGGCGAGCCCAAGACCTATCCCAAGTGCTGGTACAAGCCCTTCTCCACGGCACGCCACATCAACCTATCTATCCGCTACATCCTCTCCCAGCCGGTGAGCACCGCCATACCCTCGGGGGAGGTGCGCCTGTTCGAGCGTTCCCTGAGCGCGGCTCGGCACTGGCGACCGTTAGAAGACGAAGAGCGCAAGCAGATGGCCCAGATCGCTGCTGACCTCAAGCCGCTGTTTTCCGAGGCGTAAGGAGAATCCTCACCCACCTCGCAGTAGCACCGGTGCCAGCCCCCACAGAACCAGGGAGCTGTCATTCTCGTCTGCGCGCCCCGTATGTGGATTCCGAGTCAAGGTATATTGCCTACCCACCAGTGGGCCTCCGGGTTTGACAGCGAATCCCGGCTAATCTATACTGGAGTACATACATGCCCTATAGCGGAGGGGTGGCCGAGTGGACGAAGGCGGCGGTCTTGAAAACCGCTGTGCCGCAAGGCACCGGGGGTTCGAATCCCTCCCCCTCCGCCAGTGACGAAAGACGGACAACCTGGAGCGGAGCGCGGCGCTGGCCGCACACTAGCCGCCCGGGGGTGTGGGGGAAGTTGTCGCACACAAAGCGCGCCCAGGGCGCAAGGGAGGTGAGCGATGGCCAAGAAGAAGAAGGGAAAACGGCAGGACAAGCGGACTGAGCGAAGAGGGAAAGAGAAAGGGCGGCGGCATTAAAAACTGCTGTGCCGCAAGGCACCGGGGGTCCGAATCCCTCCCCCTCCGCCAGTTACAAAAGACGGACACCCTTGAGCGGATTGCAGCACTGGTGTACACTACTTAGGCGAATTGAATGAGGCTTGGGCCTCAGAATAGCGAAAAGGCACAGGAGGCCTGTAGACGGTCTGTTTTGACGAGGGGGAAGAGTAGAGGTAAGGGCAAATCGGGGCGTTTGGGCGGAAAAGACCGGAAGGGAATTGCCAGTTAGTGGACTACCCTACAACTCTATGAGGGAGGGCTTGATATGACTAGTAAACAGGCTCGGGGAGTACTTATACTGGCGGTAGCTTCGGTGTTAGTCGGTGGGGGGGTACGGGGTTGGTTGTTTACCAATAGTTGGGCCGCTGCACAGGAGCCGGACGCTACCCACACAAATGTTAAGCTCGGCCGCAATGGACTTTTACGCAATGTGCACGGCTATGATTTCAAGGGGACCACCCTGGTTCCAATACGCGGAATCTGTGCGTGGCTTGGGGCAACCGTGACCTACACAGATGGCAGCATCGAGGTGACCTTGGGTGACAAGCATGTGCTGTTAAGAGTCGGCAGCAAAAGGGCGAAGTTTGACGGGCAGCCGCTTGATATGGTGGCCCCTGTCACAGAGTTCTCAGGAGTCGCGTGTGCTCCTATCCGACCTGTAACTAACGCTCTCGGGGCGACTGTAGCATACTCTGTCGAGGACTGGCTTGGCTGGTGTTGCCCCCACGTTACCATTTCTCACCAAGGGCGAAAAGCGGTTATCATTGTTCACGAAGAACCACCACACATTGTAGCCAAGTTTATTGGCGATATGGAGCTCTCCGCCCAAGAGGACCGACATTCCATCAATGACGCGGATGCGTTCACGCTAGGGGAATACGGCATAGACTGGCTCGTCGACGTCCACAAGCTCACCTCTGACCGTCGGCATTTCGAGTCAGGATTCATTGCTTGGTGGGAAGAAGCCAACCCGTTCTACATAAACGATGGCCGTCCTGGTTTCGGCACCAACGCCGCCGGTATCTATGGAATTCGGAATGGGAAATGGCGGCTTCTCTTCGGCACCCAGGACACTGTGAGCATAGAGGTCTGTCAAGCAATAGGATTTCCCCTGGATATAGCGAAGGAAATGGGATTTGAACCTTATGAGAGCGGTGAGCACCTCATACCCATTCACCTGGCCACCTCTAGGGGAGATCTCGCCAAAGTAGAGGCTCTCCTACGAGATGGCGCGGCCCCCAACGCGGTGGCTAAATGGGGTAAAACGCCTTTACACGTTGCTGCTGAGAAGAACTATGCGCATGTAGCCCAAGTGCTTCTGGATTATGGTGTCACTGTAGATAGTCGGGATGAATTCGATGCTACCCCATTGCATACGGCTGCCACCGAGGGCAGCACCGAGGTCGCGGCGCTCTTGCTCGCCCACGGGGCCGACCCTAATGCGAGTAATGATACATCATTAGCTACGACTCCGCTCCACGAAGCGGCCAGGTGGGGACATTCCCCCACCGTGAAACTCCTTTTGGAGTGGGGCGCAAATGTTCACGCACGGGATAGCGGGGGTGGCACGCCGTTGCACAGTGCCGCATTCAGCGGTGATAGCAAGATGGCAGCGCTACTGATCAACCATGGCGCCGATGTGACCGCCCGAAACTCAGACGGCTGGACGCCCCTGCACGCAGCCGCTTGGGGCGCGCACGGTCTTGGAGGAAGTACTGAGACAGCCGAGGTTCTTCTGAAGCAGGGAGCCGACGTCAACGCACAGAATGCAATCGGCCAGACTCCCCTCGATCGTGCAGTTGAGGCGGGGTCAACCGAAGTGGTCGAACTTCTCCGTAGGCGAGGGGGAGTGGTCACCTCCGCGACTCGCCCCCCACCCCCCCCTCAGGTAGAAGAAATCGCTGCTCCCTCGCCCAGACCGCTGTTCACCGAAGCCGACAGGCTCACACCAGAAAACGCCCGCTATATTACCTACATCGGGAAGGGGTACTCCGTCAGTTCTTTAAGTTTTCGCAAGGGCATCGGCGTCAAAATCATGGGGCAGATCACCACACCTGCCTACGAGCCGACTTCAAAGCCCATCCACGTTGAGCTTTCCCTGGTGGCCTTCGATCGACACGACGGAATGCTCGGATCGGGGAACATTGATCTGTATTCCATCCCCAGTGGGGGCGCCACCGTTCCGTTTGAGGTCTCCTTGTTCGACGTCAGCTATGCTGAATTGGACTACGTGCGCATCACTCCGAAAGGAGCCTGGACTTATGGAAAGGAATAGGAAGGCACTATCGCGAGGCGAAATAGCCGTGGCCGGCCTGTCATAGCCCCAAATCGCACAGGAGGCCCGTAGACGGCCTGCGCACACCGTGCGGTCCCTCATAAGACTTGTTGAATAATCTCAGCCGCCCGCTCGCAGTGGGCCAGGAGCCGTCGGATCAGGTAACCCGTATCCCCCTCAGTCTCATCCACTTGTTCGTCCCCCCTAGGCTTCCCGCCGGGCGTAGCGCTTCTGCGGGTCAGACACATTACCGTGCTGGCCCAGGACAGGTCCTATCAGTCGGTTCCACCTTGAACAAGAGCTGGAGTTAGGTGTATAATTCTAAGTGGGACAACTGTTTAACTGCAAAGTGAGCGGGAAATGCTAACCAGTAGCGCATCAATGGTAAAGACCCAACTGAAGGTGGCCGCCTTCTCGCTGTTTCTGGCGGGATGTTTTTGGGTGGCTGACACGCTTGTATACCTCCGTGTCTCGGGCAGGGGCACATTCACCAGGTTGCTTTTTACTGATATTCCACCCGACCGGCTGATTATTCGGATGGTGGTGCTGAGCTGTTTTCTGGTCTTTGCCATCGTCATATCACGGGCGGTAGCCCTGCGCCATCAAGCCCAGGAGCGCATAAGCCACCTTAATGCCGTACTGCGCGCCATTCGTAACGTCAACCATCTGGTCACCAGAGAACGAAATCGCGACCGGTTGCTTCAAGCTGTCTGTGATTCGTTAATTGAGACAAGAGGATATCAGTCGTCATGGATTGTGTTGCTGGATAGCCAAGGCCAGTTTGCCGATGCGTTTGCATCAGGGTTGGACGATAGATTTGCTGCACTGCGCGAAGTCCTGGCCGGCGATACACTGGTTCATTGCATGCACAGGGTGCTTGATGAACCTGGACCGGTGGTAGTCGAAAAGCCCGAAGCTGCGTGTGGAGACTGCCCCTTGGCGGGGACATACCAGGACACGGCCAGTTTGATCACTCAGCTTGAGCACAACGGACAAGTTTATGGAGTGTTGAGCGTCTCCCTACCGGTGGCGGTGGCAACCGACGATGAAGAGCAACTGTTGTTTAGTGACGTAGCTGCCGACATTGCCTTCGCTCTTTATTCTATTGACGTACGTAGCCAGCGCGAGCGCATCCAACAAGCCCTGAGAGAATCCGAGACAGAATATCGCACCCTGACGGAGAACCTGCCTGATGTAGTGCTGCGGGTCTCTCCTGAAGGGATTATGTCGTATGTCAGTTCGGCCATAACCCGGCTGGCTGGCTACCAGCCCGAAGAAGGTTTAGGCAAGTCAGTCATTGACTTCGTTGCCGAAGACGACCGGCCCAGAGTTAAACAGGCTCTGGAAAGAGTGGGTCAGACCGGCGCAACTTACCGTCTCGAGTTTATGCTCATCACCAAAGACGGCCAGAAGATTCCGGTTGAAATCAACAGTTTTCCTCTTATGGAAGAAGGGGAAATTGTCAGCCTCCAGTGTGTAATGCGTGATATCAGCCAGCGCAAGCAGGCCGAAGAGGCGCTGCGCCAGGCTTATGAACGGAACGAGACCATTCTGCGCACCTCCATGGACGGTTTTTTGACTGTGCGTCCTGAGGGGATTATTGCTGACTGTAATGAGGCGTTTTGCAATATCGTCGGCTACTCCCGCGAGGAACTGCTGGGAATGAACGCCACTAAGCTGGATGCGATACAAACTCCTGAGCAGGTCACAGAGCGGATGCAACAGGTGATGGAAACTGGCAGTGGCCGCTTTGAGACTGCCTTGTGGCGCCAGGACGAAAGCCGAGTAGCGGTGGAGATCAGTATTACCTTCGTCGAGCTACCCGAGGACAAATTCTTTGTTGCCTTCGTCCGCGACATCACTACCCGCAAGCGGGTCCAGCAGGCACTGATAGGGCGGACCGAAGAACTTGATGAGCGCATTAAGAAACTGGACTGCCTCTACGGCATCTCGCGCTTAGTTGAGACCCCCGACATTTCCCTGGAACAGATACTTCAGGGTATCGTGGAGCTTCTTCCTCCCGCCTGGCAGTACCCGGAAATCACCTGCGGGCGGCTGGTCGTCGAAGACCAGGTGTACGAAACCAGTAACTACCGGGAGCCTATTGCTAAGTTGGCTGCCGATGTCCGGGTGCAGGACGAGCGGGTGGGTAGGGTGGAGGTCGGCTACCTGGAGCAGATCCCCGAATTGGATATAGAACCTTTCCCCCCTGAAGAACGTGAATTGCTGGACACCGTCGCGGAGCAGGTGGGAAGAATTGTCGAGCGCATGCGAGCGGAAGCGGAGCTGGCAAGGCATAGAAACCATCTTGAACAATTGGTGGAGGAGCGCACGGTGGAACTGGAAGCCGTTAACAAGGAATTGGAGTCTTTCGCTTATTCGGTGTCTCATGACCTGCGGGCGCCGCTGCGGGCTATGGACGGTTTCAGTGAAGCACTGTTACAGGAATATGAGGACGCACTGGATGCCACCGGTCAGGATTACCTGCGGCGGGTGCGGGCCGCCAGCCAGCATATGGATCAGCTTATTGACGATCTCCTCCAGCTCTCCCGGATTACCCGGGGGGACATACAGCAGGAACAGGTGAACCTAAGTGCTCTGGCCACGGCAGTGGCGGCTGAGCTTCAAGAAGCTGAGCCCCAGCGCCAGGTCGAGTTCCTAATTACTGACGGGTTGGTGGCGGATGGTGACCCTCGCCTGCTAAGGGTAGTTATGGAAAACCTGCTGAGCAATGCCTGGAAGTTCACTTCTCAGCAGCCATGTGGTATTATAGAGGTGGGGAAAGCGGAGCAGGACGGGCAACAGGTGTATTTTGTCCGCGACAATGGGACCGGGTTTGATATGGCCTACGCCGACAAACTATTTAGCGCTTTCCAGCGGCTCCACTCTGACGCTGAGTTTGAGGGCAATGGCATTGGTCTGGCCACGGTACAGCGTATCATCCATCGCCACGGCGGCCGGATCTGGGGCGAAGGAGAGGTAGGCCAGGGAGCGACCTTTTACTTCGCGGTTTAATCGGTTAGGAGGCAATAAGGTGGCGGAAAATACTATCTTGCTGGTTGAGGATAATCCGGATGATAAATTATTGACTCTCCGAGCCCTGCGCCGAAACCATATCACCAACGAAGTAGTCGTAGCTACTGATGGGGCTGAAGCTTTAGACTATCTGTTCGGCGCGGGTGCCGACACTGATCGTGACTTGGCAGCTCTGCCCCAGGTTGTATTGCTCGACCTAAAACTGCCCAAAGTAGATGGACTGGAAGTATTGCGCCGGATGCGAGCTGACCAGCGAACCAAGCTGCTTCCCGTGGTGGTCCTCACCAATTCAAGTGAGGAACAAGACCTTATTGCCAGCTATAGTCTGGGTGCCAATAGTTATGTGCGTAAGCCGGTAGAGTCTGATGATTTCAATGATGCTGTACGCCAGTTGGGGTTGTATTGGCTAATGCTAAACACGCCACCACCCGCCAGCGAATAGGTGTAGCGCCGATGAGCACGCCCCTGCGTGTGCTAATTGTGGAGGACTCCGAAGACGATACCATCTTGGCAGTGCGGGAGCTGCAAGGTAGCGGTTATGATCCGACATTCGTTCGGGTTGAGACCGCCGATGCCTTCAGCACAGCCCTCCAGCAGCAGGACTGGGATGCTATTATTTGTGATTACGCTTTGCCCCAGTTCAGTGCCCCCGAAGCCCTATCTCTGCTCCAGGAAAGCGCTCTGGATCTGCCCTTTGTCATTGTCTCGGGCGTCATCGGAGAAGAGACGGCAGTAGCGGCCATGAAGGCCGGCGCCCATGACTACATTATGAAAGATAATCTGTCCCGCCTGGTTCCCGCCATTGAGCGAGAGTTGCGCGAAGCTGAGGTGCGCCGGCAGCACCGACAGGCCCAGGCGGCCCTGCGCGAGAGTGAACAGCGGTACCAAGTGTTGGTGGAAACTATGGGTGATGGGCTTATCAGCGTTGACCGCAGTGGCGCCCTTGTCTATGTGAATGATGCTTTCTGCCGAATGCTGGGATACCCGCGCAACGAGCTTGTAGGAAAACCCTTGGTGAAACTGTGTGACGATGCCAATAAGGCCATACTCCAGGCGCAGTTAGCGGAACTGTTGAACAAGGGCAGGCAGGTTGAGTACGAGCTGTACTATACTGCCCAATCAGGACGGCAAATGCCGGTGCTATCCACGGCTATGTCCTTGTGTGATGCTGAAGGCGAAATTACCGGGAGCTTCGCGGTTATTAAAGATATCACTGAGCGCAAGGAGGCCCAGCGGCGCTCGGCTCACCTCAACTCGTTACTGCGGGCCATCAGTTGCATTCATCAACTCATCCTCAAACAACCCGATCCCCAGGGCCTGCTGCGGGGCGCCTGTGAGTGCATTCTGAGGACAAGGGACTACCTTTGGGCGTGGATGATGTTACGAGAGGAACAAGGCGGTGTGGTGGCTGCCTATCAGTCCGGCGTGGGAGAGAGCTTCGCCGCGTTTTGCGAGGCCTGCGAACAGGAGCCGCTACCCTACTGCCTACAAACTGCACTACGCGACCCGCAGACCCAGGTGATCGAAGAAGTAGCTGCTGCCTGCGGTGATTGCCCGCTGGTTAGCATCACGCCCGCAAGCACTCGGATAGTAACTCCTCTGGTACACGAGGGACGATTCTACGGGCTGTTGGCGGTGGCGACAACCGATGGGATGGCAAGTGCCGAGGAACAGGCATTGCTCAGCGATGTTGCCGGCGACATCGCCTTTGCTCTGCGGACGATTGAGATGGATAAAAAGCGCCAACAAGCCGAGACACGGCTACGGGAGACTACGGCTGAGCTGGCCCGCTCTAATGTGGAACTGGAGGAGTTTGCTTATATTGCCTCCCACGACCTCAAAGAACCCCTGCGCATCGTGGCGACTGCTACCCAGCTGCTGGCCCGCCAGTACCAGGACCAGCTCGACGAGGATGCCGACGAGCTTATTACCGCGGCCGTAGACGGGGCCAAGCGTATGGAGCGGCTGATAAGCGATTTGCTGGCCTATTCGCAAGCGGGACGGGCTGACAAGGACCTGGAAGAAGTGGATTGTGGGCTGGTGGTTGACGAGGTATGCCGGAGTCTGGCCGCGACTATTGACGAGGCGGGCGCGCAGGTAACCCGGGACGAATTGCCGACGGTGACGGCCAATGCGGCCCAGATGAACCAGTTGTTTCAGAACCTGATTGGTAATGCGATCAAGTTTCGGGCTGATACCCCTCTCCGCGTCCACATTAGCGCCACCCGGAAGGATGACTACTGGGTTTTTGCGGTCGCCGATAACGGAATGGGGATTGACCCCGAATATCAAGATCGCATCTTTACCCTATTCCAGCGGTTGGACAAGCAGGCGGGTGAGTCAGGCACTGGAGCCGGATTGGCCATTTGCAAAAAGATAGTAGAGCGCTATGGCGGTGAGATCTGGGTGGAGTCAGCACCGGGAGAAGGGGCTACATTCTACTTTGCCCTTCCCATCATGCAACAGACTAACGATTGAGGATTCAACTATGCTGCGGGCCGGGAAAGCCCAGGCATCACCGACAGTGTGCCTACTAATTCCAAGGAGTTGATCCAGAATCATTCAGGCAATAATCGCCGAAGATGACCGCGTATCGGCGCGGCTCCTCAAAGATATCTTGGAAGCCAGCGGCAAAGTCACCGTAGCCGGGGTCGCCGCCAATGGCGTTGAGTGTCTGGAACTGCTGGACCAGCACGATGTGGATGTTGCCTTTCTGGACATTGAAATGCCTGAATTGAGTGGATTGGAAGTGGCCGAACTTGCCCTTGATTCCGAGACCCCACCCCTAATTGTCTTCATCACCGGACACGATGAATACGCGGTGCAGGCGTTTGAGCTGACCGCCGTGGACTATGTGGTCAAGACCGATGACCTGGATGTGTTTGAGGAGCGGGTCAACACCGCCCTGGCGCGTATTGAACAGCAGCTTGCCGGTAAGAGACCAGACTATGAGCTGTTGCGCAAGGGTATCATGCAGCTTCTCCAGCAGGAGCTGCGTCCGTTGTCTCACAAGCTCCCCGTCAAAGACTATGAGGAAGGCACAGTCCGTCTGCTTGACCCCAAAACCGTTATCTATGTGACTCGTGAGGGTCGCCAGGTGGTGCTGCATACTGCCGAAAAAGATTTCCCCACCTATTTTACCATAACCAAGCTATCCGAACGGCTCACTGGGGCTGGCTTCCTGCGAGCCAATCGGGGCGAGATAATCAATCTGCAGTTTGTGGAACATCTCATCCCCAATGGCGATGGGTCCTACGACGCCATCCTCCAGGACAGCAAAGGTAATATCATCACCACCATTACCGTCTCGCGGGGGCGTTCGAAAGCGCTGCTCGAATCGCTGGGCATGTAATCTACCAGTGTTTAGCAGTTTATAGACAGTACAAGGACTGCTGGTGGCTAAGCAGTATCAGTGTTGTGCTTGCCCCAGGCAAGCGGTGACCTTTCATGGAGAGAGGAGCCACGGTGACCCCACAGACGGCGGGTAGGCCAGTAGAGATATTGCTGGTGGAAGATAATCTACTGGATGTCAGATTGACTGTAGAAGCTCTGAATGGCGGAAAGGTGCCCCCCAATATTACCGTCGTTGAGGACGGCAAGCAAGCTCTGGCTGTTCTGCGCCGCCTGGGCCAGTATGCCGACGCCGTAAGCCCGGACATCATCCTGCTTGATTTAGGGCTGCCTAAGAAGAATGGCCAACAAGTTTTAGCGGAAATCAAGGCTGATCGCCAACTAAGACACATTCCTGTGGTTATCCTTACCACCTCAGATGCTGCCGGAGATATCCTCCAGGCCTACGACCTCCACGCCAACTGCTACCTCACCAAGCCTACCGACCCGGACCAGTTTACCGCCCTGGTTCAGTCCATAGAGGAGTTCTGGCTATCTACCGTGAGGCTGCCATCCCGAGAATAATACTGGTTGGGCTGCCCACAAGCGCCGCGCGGTATCGCTCCAGCGCCGATAAAATAGGCAGCTTGCTATTGCCTCTTAAGTACTGGCTTCCACCATTGGGACCAGCAATCTCACTATTGGAGACACGCTCTATGGCTGCCATCGGGCATTGGGTTATAATACTACCAACTAATACCGTACATGCCGTACTCATGATATGCAAAATAGTTCCGCGCTATAAGTCACGTTGCCAGGAAGTGGGGCCGGTACCGCCGGCCCCATCGTCATTTATTTGCTTCTCGTACCAGGACCAATGATCCCAGAGCGGAGGGCGAGAAATGATACGCCGGCCAGCAGAAGTATTGTTAGTCGAAGACAACCCGGTGGATGTCAGACTGATTGTAGCAGCTCTTGGGGAGGGTCAGGTGGCCAGCAACGTTACTGTAGCCAGCGACGGGGAAGAAGCACTGGCCTTGCTGGGCCGGAGGGGCCGGTATGTAGATGCAGCACTTCCTGATATCATTCTTCTTGACTTGGGCCTACCTAAAAAGGATGGCCGCCAGGTGCTGGCAGCAATCAAAGCTGATAGCCAACTGAAACGGATTCCGGTGATTACTTTAACGACCTCCGAAGCTGAGCAGGATATCCTCGCTGTCTATGATCTTCAGGGCAACTGCTTCATAACCAAACCAACGGACCCGGATAAGTTCCTTAACATCGTCCGAGCCATCGAGAAGTTCTGGCTCTCCACTGCCAAGTTGCCGTCGCGAATTCAGTGCCAATAGTAGGCAGGCCAGACGCGAGCCGGGGATGAGTGGGACAATCCCCAGACGCCCACAGAAGCCGCGATGGATTGGGAGATGCCCCCCAATCTCTACCCTGACACATACCTTCCGCACGGTGACCGGTAGTGCGCACTGCGGTTTTCGTTGAGGATAGCCCGGCTGTCACCCTAATTTACCGCCTCTGGTTCCTCTATTCAAACACGAAATCCTCTATTGAAGACATCTCACCCCCTTGCGGGCCTCTCTGATATGTATACTACGGCCATAAGCAGGGAAACTGGGGTTAGTTGCCGTAGACAGAGTTCCGGCCAATTACTAAGTTTTGCAACCCGCTGCTCGAAGCCTTTTTCCCCCCCTGAGCTTCGAGCAGTGGGCTTTTTTATAGCTACACTAACTACGTAGCTGTGCCGAGCCGGGACAACTGACAGCCGCACCGGTCTCCACCGCCGACATAATTGCCATTAACAACTCCAACGATCACCCCTGTCTGATGATCCATAAGCCGTATTACCCACCTCCTATTGTCTTTTATGATCCGTAAGCATCGTTTAGGCAAAGTCGGGCGCAACAGGGTACTCAATTCCTCTATTCAGACAAGCAATCCCCCATTGATGACGTATGTCTGCTATGGTGATCTGCTGGGTGTGCTAAAGTATCCTCAGTGTAGTAATAAATAGCTATTGTTATTCTTGCTTGGAGGGTATCACGCACATCTTAATGTGAATCGCTGTGCTTTGTCTTTTAGGACCCTGGGTTAGGGGATTGAAGGGAGACCGACCATGAAGCAGGTTAAGGTAGGCGCATTTAGAGCAGTGGGGACAGTAGTAGTGGGGCTGTTGGTACTCGGCTTGGCTACTCCCATGTTGTCTGCGGATGTCAGCGGAATCTCGTTAGGCGGGGCCGCCGACTTCGCCGTGCTAAGCACTTATGACAACCTGGTAATTGATAAGGGTTATGTATACGGAGATGCGGGAGTGGGGCCTGGTAGTGAATTCTGGATTAACGACGCCTCATTCGTTACTGGCAGTGTATACGTACCTTCTATGAGTGCCTTTCACAAGAGCCTAAATGCCACTGTAGGCAGTGTAGTGGTAAGGGACCTGACCGATGTGATCTTAGATGCGATTGCCGCTGCCGACCAATTCGCCGCGGAAACCGGCACCGATTTGGGAAATATTACCAGCAGTACGACCATATTTGGCACCAGCGGGATGAATATTTTCCAAGTTAATGACTTCGTATTGGACAATGGTGACACAATCACTCTTTCCGGCCCATCCAATAGTTGGTTTGTGTTCAACGTAAGCAGTCAGTTCATTATGGATGGTTATGGCGTACACATTGTAAATGGTCCCATAACTGCTAGCCACATCTTATTCAATGTCCGGGGGACAGGGGACATTACGCTGGAAGGAAACAGTACTCTGGTAGGAACTCTTCTGGGACCGGACCGGAATATAACGCTGTCCAGTCCTAACGTGTCTATCACGGGTAGTGTTATAGGCTATGATATTCTGATGACTTCGGGCTCAACCATCAACTATATTCCCTACGAACCTGTTCCCGAACCAGCCACGATTGCTCTGTTTGGGTTAGGATTGCTAGGGCTCGGCGCCTGGCGCCGACGCCGGGATAAGGCATAACCGGTATCGCCCGGCCAATCACTAAGTTTTGCAACCCGCTGCTCGAAGCCTTTCTCCCCCCCTGGGCTTCGAGCAGTGGGCTTTTTTATAGATGGGTTAAGGGAATCTGATATTATTTCTGGTGGGGAAGCTGGGGTCAGCCGGCTTAGGCATAAGACTGCGCCGCCGCGACTAAGAATATCACTGTGTTGCTTCTCCTATATCCCTTGCCCCCTCCCGGCGGCAAGGGATTTTTTTATTGATGCCTGAATTTGCGGCAGCAGCGCCGAACCTAAAGCTCATAGAGGATTGTAGACACGTTAAGAGACATCACAAAGGAACAGACTTTGGGCAAATGGCATCAGCTTATCCGTATGCCCTAATACTTTGCAGTGAAACCGTGCCATTGCTGGCACGGACGACCTGTGCTATAATGTCCCCTGATGAACCCTGCGGAGCAGCCGGAAGTTACAACCGAGGACAAGAGCGGTCGGCCTGTGGTGATACCGGTACAGGTTATGCCGGAGGGGGAAGGCTTGCCGCTTCCCGAGTATCAGACTTCCCACTCGGCCGGTATGGACCTGTGTGCCGCTATCAGCGAGCCAATCACTCTCCGGCCCGGCCAGCGCCAGCTTGTCAGCACGGGAATTAGAATTGCTCTGCCGGCGGGATATGAAGCTCAGGTCCGGCCCCGCAGCGGGTTGGCTGTGAAGCACGGCATTACGCTACTTAATTCTCCCGGTACTATTGACGCCGATTACCGGGGGACGGTCAAGGCAATTCTAATCAACTTAGGCACAGAACCGTTTACTATCAACCGGGGCGACCGCATCGCCCAGCTCGTCATCGCTCCGGTAACCCGCGCTCAATGGCAGCCGGTGGCTCAGGTGGACGAAACTACCCGTGGGCCTAATGGCTTTGGCTCCACCGGCGAATGAGTTCAGGGGATACTGGCAGTTCGGTGTTGGAAAGTGACAGATCATGACCATCTACGGAAAAGAGTTTGCTACGGTTTACAACGACAGATGGCCATTCTGGGGCCCGAAGATGTGGCCGTTCCTCATCCAGGTGGTAGCCAAGCGCAAGCCGGATGCCCGCAACTGGCTGGACCTATGCTGTGGCACGGGTTCACTATTGGAGTTTATCTGTGAGCATGGTTTCTCGGCAGTTGGCTTGGATATATCGCCACATCAACTCAAGTACGCCAAGGAGAATGCACCGGAAGCCACCTTCGTTCGGGCAGATGTGCGTGATTTCTCGCTGCCCGACAAGTTTGATGTGGTTACCTGCCTGTTCGACAGTCTCAATTACCTGACTACCAAGAAAGACCTGTATCGAGCATTTCGACGTGCCCGGCGCCATTTGAGCACCAACGGGGTTTTCGCCTTCGACATGAACACCTTCGACGGACTTCGTAAAAGGTGGTGTCGCACCTCGGTTATACGAGAGCCGGGCCGCATCATAATCGTGGAGACATCCTTTGACGAAAAGAAGGCGCTGGGTCGCTGCTTGATAACCGGATTCCTAAAGGAGGGCCGTCTCTACCGGCAGTTTGAAGAAGAGCATATTGAGCGGGGTTACACACCTGAGGAGATCGACCAGTTACTGCAACGAGCTGGTTTTGCTTTTACCAAATACGATGTCAACACCCTCTCAAGGCCAAAGAAGAAGTCAGGACGACTCTTATACGTCTGTCACATGAAATAACATCGTGTGGAGCCCCAGTCATGCCCCTTTCTGAGCGTGAAAACTACCTGCGCAACCTATCCTCCCACACAGCCTGAGAATGTTGACGCCCTGTGTGGGGCTTTGGAGGACTTCCGCACCTACTGGTGGGACGGCCGGGGCAATTAGCGCCAGCCAGCGTTGCCGCCAGCCATAATAGACAGGAAGATAATGCCACATAAATTGGAGATATCTTGGTCGCAAATTCTTGCTGCTGTCCTGTTAGTGGTAGGGCTGGGGAATGGCTTGGGCAGCGCAGCAGCGATGCCCGGCGCTGTCACGTTTCCCGAGGAACTTAGTGCTTCGTTACTATGCGACTGCGAGCGCAGCCAGGACTTCTGCAGTGGGTCGTACCCCCCGACTCTCCGGCAGCACTATCGCCGTTATCGCCTGGAGACTACCGCTGGGGCCCGCGTTCAGGGGCGCAGCCTCCGCTGGCGATTCATCCCCCGGCGGACTACTGCCCAATTTGCCACTGTCTTCGGGGTCAGTCACCTAACTGAAGCCATCTCCTGCTGGGTAAAGAATCCGTATGGTTATCAGATAGACCTGACGCTGCGGCTGGTTGAGCTTGATGGGTCGGTGTATGAGAGTCCACCTGTATTTCTGGGTGACGAACGCAACTGGCGTCAAGTCGCCTTTTATCGGCATGACTTTTCCCTGGCGGCTGATAGTTTTGACCGGAATCAGCAATTAGACCTGCCGGTTCGGCGACTGGAGTTTCGACTAACAGGTCTGGAGGTGGGCCAGAGCTACGAACTGTATTTTGATCATCTGCAAGTTCATACCCCCAGGGTGGCCGCTATCATTGTAAACCAATGGCAATGCCCGGGCGTAGTCCAGGCTGGCGAAAGCCTGGACGTGCAGCTTGACGTAACGTCCTCTGAGGGTATATTGCTGCTTGGTGTGCTACTCCAATTGTGTTATGACGGTATTGTGGTAATGGAGGTACCGTTGGCGGAACTTGTTGAACCGCCGGGCTCGGCAGAACCGTCCGCCACCCCCCTGACTGCTCACCTTCCCCTGCCGGCGCACCTGCGCCGGGGCATTTACAATCTGCGGCTGGCTGGTGTTGACGGGGTGACGCTCACGGCTGGCCCCGACGTGGAACTTGAGCTGCAGGTAGGCATCACTAACACCCAAGATGCTCCGACCGTAGCCAGAGTGCTTATGGAGGGCGACCGGATAGATCTGGTGGTTGACGAGCGCCGCTATGAGCCGATTGTAGTGGGGCTTGACGGGCCGTCAGAGAAGATTTGCCGGCAGGCCGTTCAACAGAACCTGCATTTGTATGCCTTACCAATAGCCTGTGGGTTCGCTCCTTACGGTCGCTGCCCGGATACATGGACTTCAGCCCCGGAGATGGATTTTGCCCCCATTCTCCCCCGCATTGGGGCCGTCCTGCAGGCCGATCCTCAAGCACTACTGATTCTGCAAGTATTCATAGAGAGTCCGCTGTGGTGGGATGAACAGAATCCCAGCCAGATTATCCGGGTGCCATCAGGTCAGGTAGTTGCCGAGCGCAAGTCTACTCACGCTTCTTGGACCTCCCGAGCATGGCAGCAGCAGGCCGGCCTGGCCCTGAGGACACTGGTCCAGTACCTGGAAGTTAGTCCCTGGGGCGACCACATTGTCGGTTATCAGCTAATGGCCGGCGAGCAGGGCCGGTGGGCTATCTGGGGCAACACCCAGGGAACGCTTGATGCCAGTCTCACTGCGCAAGTCGCGTTCCGCCAATGGCTTAGGGACAAATACACAGGCTTGCCGGTACTCAGGTCAGCCTGGGGGCAGCCCCGTCAGCCACTGCTGGATTCCCCCGGGGTCAAGCAGGGCCACATTATCACCCAATGGAGCCAGATCAGTATTCCCTCAGCCGCCCAACTATTCGCCGCTACTGAACCAGCCCTATATGACCCGGCTGCCCAGCAGCCGCTGATTGATTACCAGCAGTTCCTGTCCGCCCAGGTAGCTGAAACTTTACTGAATTTCGCTTCAGCAGTCAAAGAGGCAGCCAACGGACGTAAGTTATGTGGGGTGGCCTACGGCCATCTGCTGGATGAGTGGCCGGGACAGGGCAGTGTCCAGCTTGCCGGCCATCTGGGTCTGGGCCAGGTACTGGCTGCCGAGCAGGTGGATTTTGTGGTCGGTCCGACCTCATCCCCGGTCTTCCCGGCCACGGCACATAGCTCAATTCTAGCCCATGACAAGCTGTATCTGGCTCACAGCAGCGAGGCTAATGGTGAGCAGCCACCGACGGTGTGGCGAGCCCCGGACCAGCAATCCAACGGTGCCGACGAGCTAACGGCGAGCAGCATAGCGCTGGTAGTTGATGAGAACAGTGTTAGCTATCTGAAACCTGCCTCGGAATTGAGTCGGATGATTCTAACTGACCAAGCGCAGCAAGTCCAACAAACGGGCGGGCGGGTTGATGTTTGGCTGTTGGAGGATCTGCTGGCCGGGTTAGTGCCTGATTATCCGGTCTACGTGTTTGCTGATGCGTTTGCCCTGATAGCAGCGCAGCGTCAAGCGCTGCACGAGCAGCTATCGGCGCCGACGGCTACCGTTATCTGGGTATACGCGGCCGGAGCTATTGAGAATACTATCAGTGGGGCGACAATGTGGGACCTGATGGGCATTAAGCCGACAGTGGTGACCAAAGCCGGGCCGCTGCGGGTAGTGATTCCTCCGGGCGAGCCGGAGGTTAATCCTTTGGGGACTTCGGCGATAGAGTATGGCTTGACAGGAGCCGTCTCGCCACGCTTCGCAATCGTGGGCAACGAAACGCAATCTCTGGGCAGACTAAAAGGAAGCTCTCGGTCAGGCCTATCCACAGTTGATCACCAAGGCAGCCGATGGATATACTCGGTGGCGCCCGGCCTGCCAACCGCAGTGCTGACGGCGTTAATCAGAGACACCGAAGCAATGAGGCAGCCATAGCTACGACGTATTTCCCGCGGCCCGTACCAACAGGACCGGGACATCGGCATACCGCAGGACCCGGTCGGCGATACTACCGTAGACCCATCGGCCCAGACCCGAGCGGCCATGGGTAGACATAACGATTAGGTCAGATTCGGTCTCCTCACAATATCGCAGTATCTCCTCGGCAATATCGCCCTGGCGCACAGTAGCCGTGCAGGTCAGTCCCTCCCCCTCTATGCGGCTGCAGATGCCGTCCAGATACTCTCCGGCTGCCTCTCCTTCCGCCTCCCAGTCAAAGGCGGCACCGGCCTCCCGCATTGCGTCCTGGTTGACCACCGGCACCACGCAGAGCAGATGGAGCGGGGCCTCCATCGCCTGAGCCACCGCCACGGCATGGGGCAGGGCTTTCTCCGCTAATCCTGATTGGTCCAGAGTTACCAAAATCCGCTGGTACATGATCTTCCCTCCCTTATTCCTACCTGTGGTTACGCAGTTGCCAGTCCGGGCTGCTCATTTCCAAAAGTCTTTGCGGAAGGGGTCCGGGGAAAGCCACTTTCTTCCCTGGGGGTTTCCCCGCTAACTGTTATCCGTCGTTGCCCTTCCCGTTCAATCCACATCCAGCGGTAGATTCTCCTGCCCGGCGGGCGGCTCGGGGGCTGGCTTGTCAATGCCCAGGTGGTCATAGGCTCGCTGGGTAGCCTGCCGGCCCCGCGAAGTGCGAATGACGAAGCCGATCTTCAGCAGATATGGCTCTACCATATCCTCCAGGGTATCGGTCTCCTGAGCCAGGGTCGCACCCAGGGCATTTAAGCCCACCGGCCCACCCCCATAATAATCAATAATGGTGTGGAGGTATTTGCGGTCTAAATTATCCAAACCTTCCTCGTCCACCCCCATAGCGCGCAGGGCCTCATTGGCCATCTTTGTGGTGACGATGCCTTCGCCTACTATTTGAGCATAATCGCGCACCCGCCGCAGCAGGCGATTGACGATTCGCGGGGTACCCCGCGCCCGCCGGGCCAGCTCCTGCGCTCCTCCCGACTCCAGTTCAACCTCCAGAATCTGCGCTGACCGGGTGACAATCTGCTCCAATTGTTCCTCGGCATAAAAGTCCAAATGATGAAATATACCGAACCGCTCCCGCAGCGCCGCGGTGAGCATTCCCGCCCGCGTGGTCGCTCCCACCAACGTGAACTGCTTTACGTCCAGCGAAATGGTCTTAGCATACGGGCCCCTGTCTATCACAATATCAATACGGAAATCCTCCATCCCCGGATACAGATACTCCTCCACCACCCGGGGCAGCCGATGCACTTCATCAATGAACAGCACATCACCGCGGTCCAGGTTGGTCAGTATCCCCACTAAGTCGCCGGCCCGCTCTAAGGCCGGCCCCGAGGCCCGATATAAGTTGCAGCCCATCTCGTTAGCGATGATGTAGGCCAGGGTAGTCTTGCCCAGCCCGGGCGGGCCGTCAAACAGGATATGCTCCAGCACGTCCCCGCGCTGCTTGGCCGCGGCAATGGAGATGCGGAGCTGCCTGATTAGCTCCTCCTGGCCGACATCATATTCATCCAGGCTCTGGGGGCGCAGCGAAGGAATTTCCTCTTCGGCTAACTCCTCCTGCTGCGGCTTACCACTAACTATTCGGCGTCTTTTCGGCTCCTCAGGCATAATCTTCCTCAATGTTCATTTTTGGTAGGAGCGACATTCCTGTCGCGCCTCGCCAGTATAAATAGTATCCAGGGCGGAACTACCGCAAATAAAATCAGTAAGACTTGTCCCATTTACTTAACTCCTTCTGGCCCCCCCTTGCCATTATTATTGTGCGTCACGACCTCGGCTACCTTCGACAGTGAGCTTAGCCGAACCGAGCTCGCCGAAGTCGGTCCCCCGTCAGACATGACTCCGGTCGGTGATCACCCATTCGCCATTTCGTTTTTCGAGGTTTGCTGCATAGGGGCCGACGCCCACGTCTCTCAGCGAACCGGAGCCGGCCCAAAACCTCCACTTAACTGTGGCCGTCTGGCCGTGGTGACCGACTTGGATGTCCGTAATCTCCAAAATCGTCGCTACCCAACCGTATTTGGCAAGATACGCCTCTGCTTCCTTCCGCTTAAGGCAAAGCACCCTGGTCTGGTGGTCGGCGAAGACTTGTCGCTCCGGCGCCACAACCACCCAGGGATTCTGCATACGTTCGGGGACCACTGCGTCAAACACAGCCTGGCAAATTTGCGCTTCCCCGGTATCAGGCACTGACGCCGCCAGCGGATCCAGGTCAGCTCCATCCGGGATCCCGTCAGCATCCGTGTCTGGGTTTTCGTAATCAGTCACCAGCCACTCCTCGGTAATGTCAGTTAAGCCGTCACCGTCGGTGTCCTGGGTGAGGCGGTCATCGAGCAGAAACACGCGGGGGCTGGACCAAACGACCTCCTGATGGCCTTCTCTTTCCACACGGTCCCACCACCACGGCTCAAACGTCGTAGCCGCGTAAATTCCGCGCTCAGTAGCTGCCACCGCCGCACAACCGGGCCGGGTCATCCCACCCAGGAACAGCGGCTCCGACCATTGCTTCAGGTCCTGTGAAGTGACTAGATGTGTGCTCCAGTGCGCCAAGTCCGGCGACCAGGTCAGGACTGCTGCCGGTCCGGTCGGGCGTATCCACAGCGAGAGAGTTCGTGAGACCACCGGTGGCGGAGGCTCCCAGGGCAAGGGAGTCACGGCGTGCCAGCCGTTACGAGTGTGGAGGCGGACCAGATGTCGGCGCGCGACGCTAACCAGCCCCTCACGGTAGCCCAGCGACCCGTGCATGTGGTACGGCTCGAATTCGGGGGGAGATGATTCCACCCAGCGGCCTCCTGGCTGCCTTTTCCACAGGCGTGGCTGGGGAGATTCTCTGGACGGTCCGACGAGAGCCAGCAACCAGAAACCGCCGTCCGCGTCTGTTGTCAGAGCTACCGACGAGCCCTGGATATTCTTCTCAATCTTGGGCTGGGGCTTTCCCACCACGGCGGGCTCGCCCCACTGTCCACTAGGGGAACGATGAACGGCCCAGCAGTTGAGGTTCTGCCACCAGGCCACCACGATTTCTCCGGCGCTATTAGCCGCAATCGCCACTGCAGGGATATACTTTGTCCCGGGGGCCAACGTGATCTTCGTCGCCCAGTTTGTGCCGTCTGGGGAACCCGCCACTACCACACGCGTATTTTGGCGCCGACCTGTGGTCCAGGCGAGGAAGACCCGGCCGTCGGGCGCCGCGGTGAGGGCGACCTGGAATACCGGATGGGCGCTTCGGTTGACGAAGACTTCTTCACCTGGCTTGAAGCGCCACGTGGACAGGTTCTCTTCGATGACCTCGGAAACCGACATTTTCACGGTGGTGGGGCCCCCTGATTCTGCACCCTGGCTGTTCTGACAACCGGCCAGCACCCACGCAATTCCCGAAAACACAAGCACGCCCATTATCACGCGAAATCTGCCCCCCAATCTTGACATCTCGCCATCTCCTTCCCATATATTGTAAACGGTACACAGGCTGGAAGCCTGCATCACTTCACATTCTAGCAGTGAGAACAATCCTGCTGTCTTCTCTTTGCCTTAATATCTAGGATAATATCCTTGGCCGGGCCGGCATCAAAAGCCTCAGGGTCGTGTTTATCCCAAAAGGCCAACTCCTCTTCCTTAGTTCTAAACTCAGGCACTTTCTTCATAGTTTCCTTCTACCTCTCCGAAATACCTACTGGAGGGGCCTGTCGCCGCAGGCCGAGCGTGTAGCGAAGTCCTGCAAGGCTGGCCCGCTGATATGGGCCGGGCTCGCTGCGCTCGACATGGCCCCTCCGAGCGGCAGTCGCGGCGGGGACGCCGCTCCTACAGATTGTCAGTATCTACCGTGGGAGGGCCGTCCCCGGCCCGAACAGGATCGGGGCAGGGGTGCTCCTCCCACAGTAAGATTGAAAATGGCAATCGCGACAAGAATGTCGCTCCTACGACAAGGGTCCCACAGGCTGGAAGCCTGTGCCACCAAAAGTTTTTGCCGGCTTGTCCGCCGAAGCTGTTTTTAACAGCGAAGGCGGAAGAGGTGCAAGGAAGCCGCCTCCGCCAAGGCTAAGCGGCGGCCAAGCCGTCTTTCCTCAAAAAGCGGGTTACCCACAAGCCCCTATCGTTGTCTAAAAACCTCGCGGACGAGTTCGTCGGCGGAATCAAGGTCGGGATGGGCTTCGGTCACCTGGCGCAGGCGGCGCAGGGCGTCGTTGCGGGCAAGACCCAGTTGCATCAGCACCTCCAGCGCATCGGCTTCCAGGTCGCTGCGCGGGCCGGTAACGAGACCTTCTACTTCGGGAAGCTCGGCGGCGTCCACAAACTGGCCTAACTTGCCCTGGAGGGCAGCTATCAGGGCGCGGGCGGTCTGCTTGCCGACTCCGGGCAGCTCTTCCAGCAGAGCATTGTCCTGGAGTTCAACGGCGTGGGCAATGCGGCCTACGGGCAGGATAAAAGCCCGCAGGGCGCTCAGCGGCCCCATGCGAGGCACCTCCAGCAGCCGCTCAAAGAACTGCCGCTGCAGTTCGGTCTCAAAGCCAAGCAGATAGGGCGTGATGCGGTTGCCGTCACTCTGCATATAGTAGTAGGTGAACAGCTCCACGTGGTTGCCGATGCCGCGCTCACTGATCCGGTCGCGGACGGGCTGGGGCACAAATACCTCGTAGACCAAACCGTTCACATCCACCAGCGCCGATTCAGGGCGGATGGCTATCAATTCTCCCCGGATGCGGCTGATCACTAACTTCGTCTCCCTTCGCGGGCCAGAGCCGCTTCAATGGCTGCCGGTAGCTTGCGGGGGCCGCCCAGAGCGCGCAGCGGATGAGCATGGCAGATAGCCAGGGCCAGGGCGTCGGTGACATCATTGGGAGTCGGAGGTTCAGAGAGGCCCAGTGTCTGGCAGACCATAGCGGCTACCTGGTGCTTACTGGCCTGGCCATTGCCCACCAGCGCCTTCTTGACCTGGGAGGCAGTGTAGGCGCGAATGGGAACCGCCTGCTGGGCCCCAGCCAGATAAATGACGCCGCGGGCGTGGCCCATCATTATGGCAGTGTGCGGGTGGCTATACTTAGCATAGAGCTTCTCCACCACCGCTACGTCCGGCTCAAACTCAGCCATGACCTCACAGATGCCCTCGAAGATAGTGCTCAGACGGTACTGGAGGAGCTGGTCGGCATCGGTGGGCACCACCCCACCCTCAATGAGGCGGTACTGTTGATTCTCCAGCCGGTCAATCAGCCCGTAGCCGGTACATTGAAGGCCGGGGTCTATGCCCATAATGCGCATATCTACCACCACCGGCATTATACCACCGCACCGTTGACACTGTAAAGGACGCGGGAACAACCGCCTCGGTATTGCTCAGTATCCTGACAGCACTACCACGCAGTCTGAGGCGGAGCTACTGGGGGTCATTAAACATGCCGGCCGCACGGTTCATAGACAATAGTCCGCCGACGCGCTATAATGAGCACGAACTGATTGGGTCGGTTGGACGTCTAATTACTGACAATAACCCAGTGACCGGCGATGGACAAATCAGTGATTCCTAAGCATCCGAGCGAGGTGATACTAATGGGCTTGCATACCAGGCCAGCGGCAAGGGCAAGTACACTGATTGTGGTGGCGCTGTTGCTTCCCTTGGTTGTCCTGCTCATTGCTGGCTGTGACGAGGACGATATTGAGCGGCAACTGGGCCAAATGACAGCGGCCAGCGTGGAGGGTACTTACGGGGTCAACCGCGATCCGCTCATTTCTGACTGGATTGACCACATGGGCCAAACTATGGTCAGCTTCTCTACCCGCCAGCAGATTCCCTACACTTTCAAGGTCCTGCGCAGTGACATAGTCAATGCTTTTGCTGCCCCCTGGGGCCATATCTATGTCACCGAAGGCTTACTGGATTTTGCCGAGACCGAGGACGAAATCTGGTGTGTGGTGGGCCACGAGATTGGCCATGTGGAACACCGCGATATAATAAAGTCGCTGAAACAAAGCATCCTGTTTGGCATCGGCGCCAGCCTGATAGGGGACAAAAGCGAGACCTTAGGTAGCGTTGCGGGGATAGGCCTGGGCCTGCTAAGCCTGCGGTACAGTCGCAAGGATGAGTATGCTGCTGATGATGAAGGACGGATACTCTCCTATCAAGCCGGCTATGATCCTCACGGCGAGATAGGGTTTTTTGAGCGTCTGCAGAAGGAGAAACAGCGCGGGTCACCGTGCTATATCCAAGTGCTGCTTAGCACTCACCCGCCCACCTCCCGCCGCATTGAGCGGCAAAACAACCAACCAGAGCTGGATGCTCAAAACACTGCCGCGCTGCTGCACATTGGCCGAGGATATGTGCGCCGGGCCCATTATACCCGTGCCATAGAGTATCTTACCGAGGCTCTGGACCTGAAACCTGGCTCGGTTCAGGTCCACACTGCTATGGCCGATGCCCTGGCGGCCCGCGGCCAGTATAAGTTAGCTGCTCAGCACTATCAAATGGCACTTGACCAGCAACAGGGCGATCGGTATGTAGGCCAGCGGTTAGCTCAGGCACAAAATACATCCCCTCTGACACTCGCTGCCCTGACCCCCGCCGAGAGTACCCAGGCCCAACAGGAGCAGGACACAGCTGCACGGCTGGTTCTGCGCGCGAGCACCGCCGCTATCCAGGCCGAATTGTTTGCTGAACAGGTTGATACCCGCATTGCCGGGGCGGTGCGCAGCAACCAGCAGACTACCACTGGGTTGCTGGGCCTGAGCGAGGAGGACTGGAAGCTGGATGACGTGGCTCAGGACGCAGTGCTGGATGCTAATGCAGCAATCGCGAAGGCTGCCGACAGCGTATATGGGCTGGAACAGGTAAAGAGCCTAATCAATGTGATCGCCCCGGAACTGAAGCAAGCTGGAGCAGAGGCGGTAAGTTGTCTGGAAAAGATGGCCGCTGGTGAGGGTTACACCGGGCAGGTGGCCATAGTTCAGCGCAGTTTGTTAGAGCTGGAGGAGGCTCTGGACGAACTGGAGATCGCTCAGGACCAGGCACTGGCCTCAGCAAGCATTGTCCAACAGGCGCAGAATGCTGCTACTGATAGCCTGGCGACGATTCAGCGAATTATGAGCCTGGGTGAAGACAAGGAGGACAGAAGGGCATTGCTGGTGGCTGGAGTCCGGCAATTGACCACCCTTACCGAAAATCGAGCCAATGCGGCAACGGCAGCGGTTAGGCGAGCAAAGAAGCCAGCGGCCCGGGCACGACTGCGTACCTTAGTGGCCCAGCTTAATCTCAGGGGGGTGGCCGCCCCGGCGGCGCAAATACCGGCCCTTGATAAGCTGGTGGCTCACTATACCATGGGCCAATCCGCTCAGGTCGCGAGCCTCCGCGAAGAGGGTCTGGGCTATGGCGAGGCGGCGCTGGCACTGGCGGCCACCAAGAGCACTCATTTGGCGCCGAGTAGGTTAGCCGCATGTGTAGGCCCCGGCTGCAGCTTGGTAGACGAGGTAGACAAGTTCAGTGAGTCAAGTTTTGGCACTCGAATATTGTTGGGCTTCCTCGCCGGGGCCATGGAGCAGGAAGTTGAGACGGACGCCTGAGCGTTGAGCGTATACTAAGATGAACATTAGTGAAGCCGCCTGGCAAAGTATCTACTTGCCAGGCGGCTTCTACCTGATAGGCGGAGGGAGCAGAATACCGCTGCTAACGGCTCAGGTAGACCGCTGCTGCGGTTACAAAACCTTCGTCAGTCTCTTCATCCAGAGTGAACACGGGTAGATTCTCTGGTATGAGTAGCTTGTCAAACGACTCAACCGCCAATTGGGTGACAGAATATTGAGTTGGCCGGTGAGCTTGCTGAGCCCACTGGTGGCAAATATCTTTCTGGCTGATGCTGGACACCAAATCCCGCCGGCGCTCCGTGGGAATGTACATCAGCTGCTTCTCGCCACCCAGCCAATTGTATAAAATCCTGGTAGGGTTGATCCGGTCATACTTGGCCAGTTCGGGAAGAATGATCAGGGTCGGCGCCTGCACTTGGGGAGCAAAGTTGATGATATCAAAGTAACTGGCGCTCTGATGGATTGGCCGCCGCCACTCATGGAATCGGTCTTCGTAATCAGCCAGGCTGGCAGCCACTCGTGGTGCTGACGGCATCAACTTAGCCGGCGGATAATGATAAGCAGGCCACGGATCATAGGCAATGACAAATGATACCTTCTCCGGTACTAACCCCGCCAAGGCGATGGCTATGGCTCCACCTAACCCTTCCCCGATGATGCCCACGCGGTCAGCGGCAACCTGCGGCTGGCTGAGCAGTACTTCCACTGCCCGGTAGGCGTCCACAATGGCCTCGCCCAGGATGTAGGCCTGCCGGTCGGGCAAACCGTTCGGCTCCCACTGGTAATCTTGCTGGGGTGGGTACCAGTTAATGCACAGATGGGCATAGCCGTCGTGCCAAGAGGCGTGTCTGCTCAGATTGCCACGCTGGGTAATATGCAAAATGGCCCCGCTTACCGTACAGCCTGGGGGAGCTGAGAAGGCGGCCGTGCACAGGCGGTTATCTTGCCCGTGGAACTGCAATTCGCCGCCGCCTTTATCCGTTACCTGGGCCGGCCACTGGACCAGTTGGGTTAATGTTGCTTCCCAAAACTCGGAGAAATCGGCCTTTCTGGTTAGGCCCGAGGGGTACTGACCCGTAAGTACGGGCTGATCCGCACCTGATACTTCGCTGACGAAACTGAAAATTACTACTCCGCACAAAAGAATACTCCATTGAATTTTTATGTACTTCACGTTTCTGATGCTCCGCCGGGGCGCTCCCTCCGCGCCTGGCAATGTATCAATCGGCGCGCGAAGATGAGGTTTAATAGCCGGGGCGAAACGGTGTGGTTACAAGGTAGCTAACAGGCAGTAAAAGCTGCTTATGTGATGGGTACAGCGGGGGCAAACGGAGGTATTACTACCTATATTGGGGATGGAAGGGGCGTGGCTTGTGTCCTTCAGAAGCGGCTTCAGGAATAGAAGTCACTCAGCGCGGGGGGCACCTGAAGGTAGCGTTGGTACAGGTCGGGGTAGACGTCGCTTGCAGTGGAGGGTTCAAAGGTGCTCTCGTTCATCTGCACCTGATCAATAGCCTCATCCACTGAGGAGAATACCTCCGCACCGACAAAGGCAAATAGAGCCGCACCCAGCACTGTCGCTTCGCGCTGAGCAATAGTGGTTACCGGCAGGCCAGTGACATCGGCGCGGATCTGGTTCCATAGCTCATTACGGGAGCCGCCGCTCACCACGCGAATGCCCTGGGGCTGGAATCCGACGGCCTGAGCCAAGATATTCAGGGCGCTGTACATCTGGAAGCTAAGCCCCTCCAGTCCGGCCCGATAGATATGAGCCCCCGAAGTTTGCGGTTCCAAGCCCAGAATAGTACCTTGAGTGTGATACTTCTTGGTCGGTCCAGTGTCGGAGACAAAGGATGGTATGACGGTCACGCCGTCGCTGCCCGGATCTATTTGCTGGGCGGCGGCTATCATCTGCGGATAGGCTTCATGGCGGTCAGTTATAGTACTGAAGAATTGGTGGCGGATCCACTCCAGCACGGCGCTGCCCATCATCAACAGTTGAGGATTCCACCAACCCGGCACGGCATCACACTCAAACAATAGTCCCTCCTGAAAACCCAGTTGATTGGGCTGGAACCTGTCCAGGCGCAGCATTAGTATTTCCCAGGTGCCGCTGCTGAGGATGGCCTCACCGGGCCGAGCTCCCGACCCAATGGCAGCAAACTGGGTATCGTGGCCGGCGGCAACCACTGGAATACCTTCAGGCAGGCCCGTCTGCTCAGCCGCCTGGGCATGGACGAGGCCAATGACCTCGCCGGGCTCCACCCACGTCGGAAAAAACGAATCATCCACCTGCGCCAGCGACAGCATCTGCTCCGACCAGTCCCGCTGACCCATATCCATGGCCATCATTGTTCCGGCGCTGGTAGGCTCAATAGACTTTTCCCCGCACAGCTTCATACTTAGCAGGCCCGGCATCATTAGCCAGCTATCGGCTTCATCCAGGGCAGCGGGTGCGTTGTGCCGCAGCCACATAAGGCGGAGAATACTGCTAAAGGAGATTATCTGATACCCGGTCAGATTAAATATGTCCGCGGCACTTATATCGCCCGTTATGTCTTTGGCTAACTGTTCGGTCCGCTCATCCTGCCAGGAAATGACTGGATAGGTAAGGGTGCCATCGGCCCGCACTGGCGCGCCATCGGCGCCAAAAGTCGTGACGGTTACTGCCTTAATGCGGTTAGTATCAAGCTGCCCGCACACCTGTTGGCTGGCCCGGCCCAGTTTGTCCCCCACCTCCTCTAAGTCCCACATTCGCCAACCCTCCTTGGCCGGCCTATCGTCGCCTGCGCCCCCTACTAATTGGGGTCGCTGGACATTGGGATAGCTGGCCGATCCGACAATCTGGCCCTGTGAGTCAACTGCTATTGCCGCTGCGTTGGTGGATCCGCAGTCAAAGACGATTGCCACGTCGGTTGACATCTGCTTGACCTCCTCAGGCGGGTGCCGCTTTCGTGCTATTACATCATCATCGGCTAAGACGTCGCCATGTTATTGCCAGATACTTCTCCGGCCCCGGCTCAAATCCTTCCTGATAGGGCCTGACATTTTAGAAAGGTAGGATGTCGCCGGACAACGAAGTATCAATAATAGGCTCTGGCGAATATTCTCCACGAAGGTGAGCAGTGGCTGCTGACCAGTGGTGGGAGGTGCCTGGGTACCGGCGGCGAACCTGATTGCTATGGATGCGCGGACCAGAGAGTTCATCCAGGAAGCGGTGCAGACGGTAGTGGGGTTGGACGTGGTGTTGTATCTTCAGGACAATCCTGATACTTTTGACACTGCAGCCGGCCTGGCCCTGCGTTTGCGCTGCGAGGTAGAGCAGGTCCAACCGGCTCTGGCCCGCCTGGCGGACAATGGCATTCTGAATGTCCACATTCGCGGCGATGGGCGGTACCGCTGTTATTCCTTGGTGCGCACCCGGGCAATTTGGGACCTGCTATGTCGAGTAAGTGAAGCCTATATGGATGACCCCGAAACGCAGAAAGAAATCGTCTATCTCCTGATTCACCGGCCCGCTCAGACCCCGCCCGACGCCTCTGCTGCCCCTGATGCTAAGTGACCTTAGGGTAAATGGCACATATCCGGGTTTTCACCGGCTCTCAGCCATAGCGAAGAAATTCTCCAGCACGCGCCGGCCGTGCGGATAATAATCTGTATATGCCTCAGGATGGAACTGAGTGCCATAGATGGGGCGGTCGGTATGCCGCATCGCCTGGATGCGGCAGTTATCATTGCTCGCCAGCAGGACAAAATCCTCGGGTAACTGTTTGACCTCGCAGTAGTGGCTCTGATACACATAAATGGTTTCGGGTAGGTCGGTAAATAGCGGGTCCGGCCCAGTGATGTGCACCGGCTGGATGCCTTTTTCTACAAACCAGCCGGGATGATACTGGGGGTCCCAATCCGGCTCCCCCGGCTGCAGTCGGCGCATCGGCCCATCCTCCAGCACCTCCGCCTGCCGAAAGTCTTGGCTAAAGGCATGAGCAATCAACTGATGGCCGCCACAAGCACCCAGTACCGGCACATCGGTGCTATGCAGTACATCATACAGTCCATATAGCTCAGTGAAGTCCATCTCATCCCAGCCATAACCAAATCCGCTGATAAAGATAGCCCGTACCGGGTACTGGCTGACCAACTGGGGGGTAACCTGCGGGTAGCGGATAATCAAACACGGCCTGCCGGAAATCTGCTCAAAGCGCAGTTTATACTTGAAATACGAGTCCGCCACCCGCTCAAGGTAATGCTCACCGGTCTGGGCCATGGCTACCAATAAGATCATATCGGCTGACTCCTGTTAGCCACTAATCCACCCACCCCCGCAAGCAATGGGCAGGCAATAGCATGTTTAATATCTGTCTTATGGTGGTATACCATATATTGACACCACCAGTTCAATCAGCGTGAAACCTGTTGTAGATGGGGCACCGGGCATTGCCAGGTGCCCTTTCTACTTTTTGCTATTCCCTCATCGGCTGTATTTCCGGACGATACAGATTAAGAATAGCGACATTATCACTATCCCCAGCCCCGCCTCCAATCCGGCAAAGAACCGCCCCCACACTGGTGCCGGTGCTAAGTCGCCATAACCAAGGCTGGTGAAGGTGACCACGCTGAAATAGGCAGCAGTGAACCAGTGACCGACTCCTGCCAAGCTGGGCCATTCAACGCCAGGACCGACCACGTACTCTCCACCGGGGTTGCGAAGGCCGAGCACTCCGTGAATGAAAGCGAAAAAGGTGACTAAGCCGAGGGCCCAGGCTGCAATCCAACTGGGTCGCTCGCCATAGCCGCAGAGGAAGTACATCAGCGCCGGCCAAAAGCGCTCCAGCAGGGGCTTGCGGTCCTTAACCATCTGCGCCCGATTGCACTCCATCTCCCGCACGAAAAACTCCCCCGCCGTCTGATAATCCCCCGATTCCTGATAACACAACTTAAGCTGCCTATATATGGCCTGACACTCACGCGGCTCTGGACTATCTCGTCCAACTATGTGCACTTTTTTGATTTGTTCCCATTCCTCATCGCTGTGAGTACAGCGTTCGTCTTGAACATGGTACTCGGACCACTGCCACCACGGCCAGATAGACCGATGGCCTTTCCGTATCGTTCTGGATTCGCCCCACCTTGTTTTGTCACTTAGTTTAGCTTCGGGCGCGATTGTCGCGGCGGCCAGCAGGGCTCCCCTCAGGTCGGCACCCTCCAGATGAGGGGGCTCCGTAGTGGCAAGGCCGCTCTCCTGATCAGTGTCTTGGCAAGGTGCAATAATCGCGTGCCGCAAGTGAGCGTTGATTAGTATTGCGCCTCGCAAGTTAGCGCCCTGCAGCTTGGCTCGTGTCAGGTCAGCGCCCTGCAGGTTGGCTTCCCACAGAACAGCGCCTTGCAGGTTGGCTTCGCCCAGGTGGGCACGCTGCAGGTTTGTCCTGACCTTCTCAAAGATTTGTGGGGACGATCGCGACGTAGGGCCCAGATTAGCTTTCTGTAGTTCCGCATAATTGAGCCAGCTGTGCTGCAGATTGGCACCCCAGAGGTCAGCGCTCTGCAAATTGGCACCAGTCAGGAAAGTGCCGTACAAGTTCGCACGCGGCAACAGTGCGTCAGGAAATTCACCTCGTTCCAGTTCGGCCATTGCGAGTTCGGCTTGGCCCAGGTAGTGGCTCTTCCTGACGGCCTCCTGCAATTCTTCCTTGAGTTGCTTATCTTCTTTCCGAGAGCGCTTCGAGTGGAAGTAGCACTTCTGCTCCTTCTGCCCGATTTCATCATCGGGTACAGGTAGACCGCAAGGTCGGTCCTTAACGGCGCAGTTATCACCGGGCGCCCAATCGAACAGCGTAAAGACGTATTGGCAGCGAGGGGTATCAGGAGGGCAGCCCTCGGGGAGGTCGTTGACGTAGTCGGGCGCCTCGGAGTTTGCCATCGGGTTCACCGCATAATAGTTCGCCACGGCGCAGGTGGCGTCCTTCTTGTCGCGCCTGCGCGATGTAGCTGCTACGGCAGCGCAAGCGCGTAGGCGAGGTTCTCCAACCTCGCTCGGACTGGCGCAGGTTAGAGAACCTGCGCTACGCGGTGGGGGCCGGGCTCACTGCGTTCAATTGGCCCCTCCGAACGGAGATCGCGGCAGGAATGCCGCTCCTACCGATTCCACTACTCGGGGGCCGGTGGGTACTCGTTGCACAGCAGGCGGAAGGGGGGCTCGTCTTCTTCTATGGCCGGGAAGCGGGGCAGCTCCTCCAGGAAGTGGTTGTCAACATTGTCGTCATTGACCATGGAGACCTCCCCGCACAGCACCATCTCGCCCTCGGCCCAGAAGCGGTGATACATATAGGTGGGCAGGGTGATGCTTTCCCCGCGGGCCAGACGGACAATAGTACCCGGCTCCACCGTATAGCGGCGCGCATCCATCATTACGTCCACGGGCGTATCGGCAAGCTGGTAGTCGTCGGTGGCATTGTGGACCTGAATCATCAGTTCCCCGCCGCCGCGATTGATGATATCCTCCATTTTGTAGTAATGGAAATGGTTAGGACAAACCTGGTTCACCCCGATGATGAGCAGCTTCTCCGCGTAGGGCTTGTCATACTTGTCCATCTTCACATTGCCGTTGCGAATCGTGAACAGCAGTAAGCCCAAATTCTCGAAATCTCCGCTGCCGTGGTCAGTCACGTCCCAGCCCAGCATATTGTCCCTAATCTCATCATACTCGTGGCCCTTGGTTTTCCATTCCTCTGGCGTCCACATCGCAAACGGGGGCAGATGGAAGTTCATCTGCTGGCAAAACTCAATTCCTTCGCGGATAATCTGATTTATTTCGGATCGCTTCATCGCAAGTCCCTCCTGGTGTTATTTGCTGGCACGGTAGAGCAGCCGCTCACCAGAAGCAATTTCGCTGTCCCGGGCCCAGATACCTTGTCACAATTGGCTTCTATTCAGCAGAAGACATAAGCTACGAGGACTTCCGTCTGCTGGAAAACCCGGGGCTTAGTACAGCCGGTTGATCTTCTCCGTGTACAAGGCCCTGCGAAGGCTCTGGCGCGTGGCTTCAGTTTTTTGCTGGGGAGTAATCTCCTGGAGGGTCGCGTCCTCTGGGTAGACGGTAAGCACAATACGCCCGCGCGCTGCCACCGCCGGATGGCCCTCGGCTTCGGTGATGCGGAACTCAAAAGCCTCTACACCGTCGGCCAGCAAGCCGGCAAGAACTTCCACGATCCGCTCGCCCCGTGCTGGCGGCGGCTCACAACCCAGAGCCTGATCGTAAGTGAAAACGGGCTGGCCCCACAGGGTAACTGACCAGGCGGTGTGCCCGTTAATCTCGGTCTCCTCCAGGCTGGGAGGATCCCACTGGGTTACTGCCCGCCGATTGATTTCCACTTCAGCGTCAAGCAACTGGTGGAGAATTGCTCGGACCCGCTGGTCGGCATGAGGGTGAGTCTGAAATATACCCAACTCCGGACCAGGTCTACGGCGCTGCTTCTGAGCTAACCGTTCCATAAAGGTGAGCAGCCCCACCGAATTGTAATCGGTGGCGAGTAGGTACTGTAAGGCGTTGCGGTCAGCCTGCGTTTCAATCTCTATGGAATATTTGGATAAGATACCGCGGGTGGCAATCTGGCCGGCATAAAGCGCTCCGTAGACCATTTCCTCCCCCCGCCCCAACACGATGGCAGCCACTGCAGCAGCCGCCGTTGCCAGGGACAGCTTCTTGGCCCGTTTCAGTTGATTGAGGGCATCATAGGTGCAGTTATGAGCGATCTCGTGGGCCATCACCGCTGCCAATTCCGCATCAGACTGTACTTCCCCAAACAGACCCTTGGTCACGAAAATATGTCCACCTGGAGCGCTGAAAGAATTAACCTCGTCGCTATCAAGTAGCCGAATATCATACTCTACATCAAGACGCTGGGTATGAGGAACGATTGCCGCCACGATCTGGGCCACTCGTTGGCGGGCCTCCTCATCCTCGTAGACCGTGTACTCCTTTTCAACTTCGGCTATCGCCTGTTCGCCGATACGCTCTTCATATTCTTCGCTCCATGGCCCAGCCGCAGCTATACCTGTCAGCCACAAAATGGCCAAGACCACGGCCAGAGCTGGTTTTGCTCGCCTGATACTAATCATAACACTTGCCTATACTTACAGACGCACAAGAAGCGATAAGGTTTCGCAAGAAAGTGGTTACCACTGCCGTCACGGCCCCATATCTACCGGTCGGGAGACCGGGACGACCCGATAAATCTTTACTTCGCCACTGGTAAAGACATTTTCCAACTCGGGGAAGGAGGCGGCTGGGTCAGTCGCGGCCACCGCCTCACCAGGGGCTGCCCCGGCGACCATTCCCTGCTGTAATATGCGCTCTTGAGGGCCGTAGAATACCAAAGTGGATTCAGTAAGGGCAAGGATGCCGTGCTTCACCCGGGGGTCTTCGGTGGAGTAGAAATAGCCCACTTGGGCCAGCATCCGCTCGAATCCCAGCGTCTCTGACCAATGTCCGGCCACGACTTTGCACGGCGCATGAGCTGGAATATGGTTACCCATCAGCGATGAGGAGAGCACTACATCTGCCGGGGAAGTATTATCACCCAGCCACTGGAGGCCGGCTACTTCATCCTGCGTCAGGTACGCTGGCGGCACCAGGTAACGTAATAAGTCTAAGTTATTGACAGAAGTATGCTGGAGACAATCAGCAACGAACCACGCATTGGAAGGTATGGTAGTGACCACCAGCAGAATAATCAGAATTGAGCCGGACACCCACCGGTGGGCTTTTCTGGCTATGACTTCGCTTATACCAACGGCAGCCAACACACATAACGGCAAGTGCATTCCTTCTATCAACTTTCGTTGAAATGAGACTGGAAAATACACTAAGGCAAACCCCACTACCACCCATACAATCATAAACAGCAGCTCAGGCGAAAGGGCAGCAGTATCCGTTGCGGCCGATGATCGGCGGCGAGCCATAAGTATGTAAACCGCCCCTATAACGGCAAAAACCAGTACCAACCCATAGCCGATTGCGTATTCCCAGGGTTGGGCGGAGAGGATGACGGTATCCAATACTTTAGCGCGGTAGGCGGGATCAACGCGGGCGGTATACAGTCCCCAAAGCGGCCCGGGCAGCCCCAGCAACACTATCAGGCCGTAGCGGGTAGCAGCCTGGCTCCAGGACAATCGTCCTTGAGCGGCGCTTATGGCTAACCAGACAAACAGAGCCGCGTACGCAATCCAAATGTCATAGGAGTGCACATTGCCCAACAGCAACAGTACTAATCCACAGACGATGCTGCTATGCAGGCTGTCCTCGCGTGCCGCTCTTAGCCCATACCGAAACACCACACACAGCAAGGCCATTCCCGTGGCAAAGAGGGGATTAAGCAGCATAGTCAAAAAAGTAATTGCCTCGGGCTGGACCTGCCAGCCAGCAGCCACATCCATCGGGCGCAGGGCAAATTGGGCAGCCGCCAGGGGATTATCAGCCGCCCGCACCTGCAGATACACGATCCAGCCCAGACCTGATGAGACCGCCGCCAGGGCCAGAGCAGTGGCGCGGACGCGGCGATTTTCGGTTAATTCGGCAACCAGCAGGTAAAAGGCGTACAACAGGAAAACACTGGCCAGCAGTCGCGCTGCATGGAATACAATTATCGGCGCCAGCCCGGTCAGCGCGCAGATCTTGCCCAGCGCCACCAGGAGGATGTTGAAGAAGTGAGGGTTTTGTTCTTTGGTGGTGTATTGATTGCGCAGCAGCCACTGTCCCTGACTGGCTTGCCGTATCCAGGACAAATAGGCATTGCCGTCATCCCCTCCCCAGATGAATCCACTGAACTGATGGCCGGCTGGCGTCAATTGTATAGCCCGGAGATAAGGTACCATCGTCAGGGCGGCGACTAACACTGCAGCTATGAGAACCCATGCTATCTCGCGTCGGCCAATGGTTACCGGCATCAGCGGCTCACCGGTCCTCTGCCTGCCTTCCTCTGCCTTGACACCAGCATCGCCGCTAACAACAGGGCGGCGACGAGGCTAATAAATAGGCCACAAACCACTGAAGCTGGATAATAAGCCATGAGCACGTGATGGCTGCCTTCTGGCACCGTAATCTGCCGGAACACATCGTGGTACATGCTAATTTCGGTTGGTTGCCCGTCGGTAAAGGCCCGCCAGCCTGGATAGTAGGTATCGGCTAATATCAATGTATCCGGTCTTGGCGACTGGACCGATATTCTGAGACTATTAAGACTCTCGTCAACCAACCCAGGCTGCTCCCCACGGGCCGCACTTGCTCCTGCCAGTCGCGCGCGGGGGAGAGCAGGCCTTTCGTAGAGGTGAATTTGTTGACCCTGCCATTTTAACTGCAGCTCCTTACCTTCCAGCGGCTCGTCCGCCACTATCCACTTAACGGCCGCTTCACTCAGCCGCCCTGACCTATAATTCTCTATCAGCATCATATTGCCATTTTCTACCGGAGCTGGCTCCTGGCCTTCCAGTTGGCGGGCGAAATTGAAAAAGTTGGCCACTGACAGCGAATCGTAGCCTTGCACACTATGGTACTCATAGACTGTCGCCGAATTAGGCGGCAACAGGGCCTGGGGAGTGCGAAACAGGCTCCAGTTTGCCTTGGGCGTTATCGCCAGTACTCGGTATTTCCCATCTGACCTCTGACGAAGCTGGCTGGTCACCGCGGCCGGGGGATATACTTGCTCAGCGGGCGATAGGGGCAGAAACTCCCGTCCCCACGGCCACAGCTCCACCAGCAAGACGCCGATTAGTACTATCCCGATGATTGTGGCCCAAACTGTTCGCGAGCCCTGCGGGCCCGTTATTTTGCCCAGCAAGTAGTGCAGACCCAAACCCGCCAGCATTGCCATGCACAGGATGTACACACCTAACAGTCGGGTGAAACTCCCAGTCAAACCCAGTTTAGGTACCGCGAAGTACAGGAGTTTCGCCGGCGCCGCCCCCATCACTATAGACAACACAATAGCCGCAGCGATGGCCAATCCCCAGCTCCATCGGCATCGCCGCCCGACAATGGCCACCAGGGCCAGTACCAGAGTGGTAATACCGGCAAATCCGCAGTGTTCACTGTAGCTTATACCCGGATAGTCGCCACGCGCCGGCGTACCCAGGAAGTTCGGCAGCGCGAAGGTAATAAGTTCAACCGGTTGCAGCGCTCGGACCTGGTGAAACTCCCAGCCGCTGGGGGTTGGCTGCTGACTGCCCCGGGGGGAGAGATTGCCCAGCTCAATGATGGGCAACAATTGGACCATACCGATCGCCAGGCCTAATGCCGCCGCACCCGCCAATGGCCACACCGGCACCGGATGGCGCTGGAGGAGGCGATACACTATGCTGCTTAGGCTATACACTGCCGCCACCAGCCATACGTAAGCGGCAATCTGCATATGTCCGGCCAGAAGCGCCAGGCCCAAGCAGGCGGCGGCCAGTGCCATACCCGGCCGAGTTCTGCCCCGCATAACCAGTTCGATGCCGAGCAGGGCCCCGGGCAGCCAGGTGAGGGTGTTAACCAAACTGGGCAATTCGGCCCAGGTTACCATGAAGCCGCCGTAGGAGAAGGCTACGGCGGCAAATAGCGATGGGAGGACGCCGAGGCGTAGCAGGCGGCACAAGTAAAAAGTCATCAGCCCGGCCAGGAAAAAATGCAAGGCCAGGCTAATGCCCAGAAATCTGATTGGGTGAAGGAATCTCAACAGCCAGTTAGGCGGATAGAAGATACTGGATTGGCCGTTGCCCACTACCGGATAGCCGCAGTACTGGTATGGTGACCACAGGGGCAATTGGTTGCTGCGCAGAGCGCGATGACTCAACAGCCTCCAGGGATAGAATTGGGCGACGCTGTCCCACAGCAATGAATCCCACTGACGGCTGCTGGTGGGTGGCTGGTCAGATCGCCACGGCTGCATACAGCTTTGATACTGGGCAGCTACCGGAACTTTGTCAGCCCCGAGGCAAGGAAACCAGAAGACTACACTGAGGCTGGCCAGAATAACTATGGGAACTAATTGATTAGGTAACTTCTGACCTGCTGACAACAGAAGCACCACCACCAAGTCCGGAAGAGGTCGAGTGCTGTCTGACTCTCATCCTGGCCGGGGCAGACACCGCCCACTTTGCATCTGGCCTGACTAACTCTGGTCAGGTAGGGCCTGGGTGATAGTACTCTCCTCGGGACCGGTCGGAGTTGGCTGGCCAGGAACATAGCTGAATGCCAACACCGAGACGCCAATACAGATGATCGCCAGGCCTACCACGCGGCCCGCTGGGACTGTCTCCCCCAGCAACCGCCAGGCCAGGATGGCGACAATAACATAGCTAAGCGCGATCATCGGATACGCGTAGCTCAGATCAAGCCGCGACAGGGCCACTATATATAACAGAGAGCTGATGCCATAGCAGGCAAAGCCGCCCATTACCAGCCTGTTGTTGATGATTGAAGCCAACACTGTTACCACCGGTGGATTAGCGCCCAGAGTTGTGACCCCCGCCTTGAGGCATATCTGTCCGGCGGCCCCCAGGCAAATAGCTGCTGCAAGAATCGTCATAGCAATCCACATAGGCATCCGTCCTTGCTGTGCGTCCTTACTGTCGGTAGACTTGGCACTGTTCATCTGTACAAACACCCAAGGCCGCAGTTTACACGGGGGCAAACTGCGGCTCCTCAGGGATTACACCTCCATTTACGCGCTCGGCAGCGGCCGGCTTAGGCAACAAGATCGCTGACTAAGTCTACGGCCGAAGCGGCGTCCGGCGCATAGCCATCCGCGCCGATCTCGTCAGCATAGGCTTGTGTGACTGGTGCCCCGCCAATTATCACCTTCACCTGGTCGCGAACTCCTGCCGCGGATAGGGCATCAATGGTATCCTTCATGGAAGGCATAGTGGTAGTCAATAGTGCCGAAAGGGCTATGACATTTGGCGCATGCTCCTTAATGGCTTCGGCAAATGCATCCGGAGCCACGTCCACCTCCAGATCAACTACCTCGTAGCCTCCGCCTTCCAACATCATAGCGACCAGATTCTTCCCAATATCGTGCAAGTCACCTTTGACAGTACCAATAAGTACCGTAGCCTTGGGCTTAACCCCACTTTCAGCTAACAGAGGTTTGAGGATGTCCATACCGGCATGCATGGCTCGGGCCGCAATAAGCACCTCGGGCACGTAGAACTCATTGTTTTTGAACTTCTTGCCTACCACGGCCATCCCCGCGATAAGCCCCTCGTTAACGATCTGTCCAGGTCCCACGCCTTCATTGAGGGCCTCCTGGGCTATTTGCTGAACCTGGTCACGGTCACCATCTATTACTGCTTGGGCAAGGGCTTGTAGATCTGCCATTTTGTCTCCTCCTGGTAAGAGTTACAAGTTGATTCATAGAGCTGGTCAGTCTGAACATTACGGGATTCGTTAATGACGGGCAATTGACCTTCTTTATTCTACGGAAATAGCATCCGCTGGGCAAACATATCCTGAAATTCGGGGCGGCGGAACAGCTCGATGTGTTGGGCAGCCTTGGCTACCTGACAAGCATAGCTGCGCTCGGTCTGCGAAATCAGTGCCAACACGGCCCCGGCCCCGGCTGCATTTCCCACGCCCTTTACTCTATCCTCTGGTATATCAGGCAATAGCCCCACCCGCAAGGCACTGCCCGCTCCCATATAGTTCCCAAAAGCTCCAGCGATGAGTACATCGCTCAGATCGTCGGCTGATAGACCAGCATAATCCAGCAATATATCAATGCCGGCCCGTACGGCCCCTTTGGCTAACTGAAACTCCCGTACATCCCGCTGGGTCAGAGCCACCGGGACCTTGGCGTTAGGTTGATGATCAGTCAATATTATTCGCCGTAGATTCCCTTCCCCCTCCAAGCGGTCAGCCACAGCCGCTGGCAATTCGCCGGGGACCTCGTCATCCACAAACCGACCGGAACTGTCTATCACCCCTAATCCCAGAAACACTGCCACCGCATCCAACAGTCCCGACCCGCAGATTCCTGCTGCCGGCTGGTGGGCAATAGTGCTAATCTGAATATCACCATCTCTAATAAAAATATGATCAATTGCTCCGGGCGCCGCCCTCATTCCTTGTTGAATCTGGGATCCTTCAAAGGCTGGGCCGGCGGCGCACGAAGCTACCAACAAACTCTCACCTGTCCATAGGGCTATTTCACCATTGGTTCCCAAATCTACTGCCAATACCGGCCGCTGCCGATGGGTCAATTCCGTGGCGGCGATAACCCCTACCGTATCAGCGCCGACAAACCCGGCGATGCAGGGTAGGCAGAACACGTTGCCCTCCGGATTAATGTCCAGCCCCGCCTCGCCCGCCGTCAGATTCAGCGGCTCAGTGGTAACCGGCACATAGGGTGCTTCCGCCAGATACCTGGGCTCCAGTCCCAAAAACAAGTGGTGCATACAGGTATTGCCGACTACGGTGACCTCGTAGATTTCCTGCTGGTCCGCGTTAACCTTGTCCACCGCTTCAGCAATAAGTTCATTTATGTCTCCCAGCACCTTGCAGCGCAGTTGTGCCAGCCCGTCAGCATGGGTATTTGCATAATCAATACGTGAGACAACATCAATTCCGTATTGTGCCTGGGAATTGGCTCGCGCCCCAGAAGATAGTTGCTGCCCGGTCTGTAAGTCAATCAGGTAGACCGCCACGGTGGAAGTGCCGATATCCACCGCCGCTCCCAGGCAGCGTGGTGCCTCCCGGTGGGGATGAACGGCAACCAGTTTATTGGCGTGGATGACTGCCGCCACCCGCTGGTCTTCAACCCGTACGGCGGCCGGCAGATTGCGCAGAACCGAGGGAGTAGCAGTTAATTGGGGGTATTTATCAGCCACTGCATCCGTCAAGCGGCGCCAATCGCTGCGTTGATCGTCCAGGGCCGGTTCGGGAAGCTGGACCAACTCCTGGCGAACAGCGGGCTCCAGCGGGACTGACCGAACCATCTGGGGTCCCAGCGATTTCTCTACTACCACCTGGGCCGCTGCCGGTATTTCTACTACAGTATCACCCATCAGCCGCGCCTGGCAGGCCAGCCGTCGCCCGCGGCGGAGCTGGTCGGGGCTAAGGTGCTCGTGCTCAGCATCAGTCGGGTCGTTGGTCTCCCCTGACCTGACAAGCACCTGGCACTGCCCGCACTGCCCCTTGCCGCCACAAGGAGTAGCCAGATCTATATTGGCCATTGCTGCCGCTTCTGATACTAAAGTACCGCGGGGCACTTGGTTCCTCTGGCCCCCCGGCTCAAAAGTTACCCTGACTGTTGGCATACTCGCCTACTATCGCCTGCTTTGTGCTTTTTAGTAGTAACTCAGTTGCTTTTTGGCCTCAGCGGCTTCCTGCGCGTTGGGGTCCAAACTGATTGCTCGTTCGAACAGGGGTTTAGCCTGCTCATACTGGCCCAACATAGTGTGCAGCATGGCGAAATCGTAGATAAAACGCTGGTTTTTCGGGGCCAACTGGACTGCACGGTCAAAGTGCTCTTCGGCTGATTCAAACTCGCCTTGATTCATAACTGTGTGGGCTAAGCCCCACCACGCATCGGCATTGTTAGGCTCGGCATCCACAACTTGCTGGTACAGGGTCTGTGCCTGGTCGTACTTGCCGTTGGCGCGGTGTTCGTGCGCCCTCTGCAGTAGCTCACTCATAGTCGGCTCCCCTACTGCACTTTGTGCCTTCTACAATATACTTAGGATTAGCGCAACGACACAATCCCGTCGTCTACTGCATTTCTTCTCCCTGCTGGAGGTGTGTCCCCCGCAGGTAATCTGGGGCCGACATTACCCGGCGTCCTTCCGGCTGAACCTCTTCAACCAGCACCCCATCCTGCCCGGCTGTGACTACCCAGCCCTGGTTGGGAAGTATTTTCGCGATAATACCGCAGTTTCCTTCTTGGCGATTCTCTGCATCTACTACGATAGCCTGGCTGATTCTAATTCTTCGCCCTTGTACTTGGCACACTGCCCCCGGCCATGGCCAGCACCCCCGAACTTGGTTCACAATGCTCTGGGCCGGCTGGCACCAATCAATTATCCCGTCTTCCTTAGACAGCGCTGGCGCCAGAGTTGCCTGGTCGTGATCCTGACAGATTCGCGGCGCATTCCCCGCCTCTATCAAAGTGAGCGCCTCAGCCAGCAACTCAATCCCCAATTCGGTAAGCCGCTCGGTCAGCGTGGCCGCATTATCCTCCTGGTGAATGGCCAAGCTGCCTTGAGCAATAATATCACCGGTATCCAGTTCTCTGCTAATATATTGCACCGTCACGCCTGTTATTGTCAAGCCCTGGAGCAGAGCATGCTGCACCGGCGCGGCGCCGCGCAGCTTCGGCAGCAGCGAATAATGTACATTTATAGCCGCCTTGGCCGGCATCTGTATGACCTGCTCAGGAAGTATCCGTCCGTAGGCTACGACTACGAACGTATCAGCCTCCAGTTGGGCCAACTGTTCAAGAAACTGGCTACTGCCCACAGACTCGGGCTGAAAAACAGGCACCTCCAGCTCCTGGGCGGCTACCTTTACCGGAGGCGGCTGCAGTTTCCTGCCTCGCCCTCGTGGCCGGTCAGGTTGGGTGACTACCCCGACTAACTGGTGTGAGCGGTCAATGAGTGGCAAATACCGCGCCGCACCAGCGGGAGTGCCCCAGAATACCACTTTCACCGTCTGTCTGCTCCTTATTCTGTCTCCTGGCGCAAGCGATCAAGTTTGCGATGTACTTGGTCTAAAGAAGTTGATTCAATCCGGTAGCCGTCGTCGGCGTCCTCATCAGGGATAAGCCACCCGAGGCTATCACGTTCGGCCCGGTCAATGAACAGCACGCCATTGAGGTGATCAATCTCATGAGCCAATACCCGGGCCAGAAGTCCTTCTGCCTCCAGATGTATTTCGTCCCCGTCGGGATTGAGAGCTTCCACGAGAACTCGTAGCGGGCGCTGCACATCGGCCCGCAGGGTAGGGAAACTCAAACAACCTTCCGAACCGGTTTGCTCCTCCTCCTGCTCTACCAGGCGGGGGTTAATAAGACAATGTATGGGCACATCGTCGTCGGCATCCTCTCGGACTATTGCCACCCGCACCAGCCTGCCCACCTGCGGCGCGGCTAACCCCACTCCTATCTGCGACGCGCGCATAGTCTCGGCCATTTGCTTGATAAGGTGGCGTAGTTCATCATCTATGTTCCGCACTAACTTGGCCTTCTTGCGGAGAATAGTATCACCATATATACGAACCTGTAAACCAGCCATAATCAACTTCCTTTAACCTATTAGCATAGTACTACATCATATCAATTGGCTCAATGTCTACTACCACCGTGGTAGCCCCGGTGTCCCCCAGCCGCCCGGTAAGCTCATCAACGGTTTCCTGCAGCCGGGGCATATCGGGTGCTTTAATCAAGATTTGATACCGGTAACGACCACGCAATTTATGCAGCGGGGCCTCAGCCGGGCCCAGAAATTGCACCTCGCCCTTCTTGAACAACACCCCCATATCCTGCAGATACACTGCGGCCTGGCGCGCCACAGCCAGCGCTTTGTCTTCCTCACTGTCAGCAAAGACGATGTTGGCCAATTCCACGAAGGGTGGGTACAGGTTCTCACGCCGGGCGGCCAGCTCCTGCTGGTAGAAGCGGTGGTAGTCATGATGGCGGGCCGCGGCAATGGCGTAATGGTCGGGATTGTAAGTTTGCACCAACACCTCACCAGGTTTATCAGCCCGGCCGGCCCGACCAGCCACCTGAGTAAGGAGCTGAAAAGTTCTCTCCGCCGCGCGGAAGTCGGGACGATGCAGGCCGACATCCCCATTCAGCACGCCCACCAGGGTGACTTCAGGAAAATCCAGCCCTTTGGCAATCATTTGTGTCCCCACCAGCACATTGGCCTCGCCCGCCCCAAAGCGCCGCAGTATCCGCCCATAAGCGCCCTTGGCGGTTACCGTGTCGCGGTCCATCCGGGCCACGACCGCTTGCTCGAACTGTCGCTGGACCTGGTCGGCCACCCGTTCGGTGCCCAGGCCCTGGAAGGCGATATTGTATCCCTCGCAGTTGTCACATTGGTCCGGCACTGGGCGGCTGTAGTCGCAGTGATGACAGCGCATAGTGCGACTGCGATGATGATAGGTCAAGGACACTGAACAATCCGGACACCGCAGCGCCCAGCCACATTCCCGGCACATAACAAAGGTAGAGAAGCCGCGGCGGTTCAGAAACAGTATCACTTGCTCGCCCCGCCCCAAACGGTGCTCAATCGCCTCCGAGATCCGCTGGCTGAACGTCCCCTCACTGCCTAACAGTGCCTCCTGGCGCAAGTCAATTATCTCCACGCGGGGAAGGGGGCGATTGTCAATGCGTTCCGGCAGCTCCATCAAGCTCAGTCCATCAAAGTTGTTGCTGCTGGCCTGGTAGTAGGTCTCTATTGATGGCGTCGCCGAGCCCAGGACCAGGACTGCCTCTTCCTGGCGGGCTCGCTGGAAGGCCACCGCCACGGCGTTATACCGCGGAGAACTCTCCTGCTTATAAGCTGATTCGTGTTCCTCGTCCACCACCACTATCCCCAGGTTCTGACAGGGAGCAAATACCGCCGAGCGCGCTCCGATGACAATATCCGCCTCACCCCGCTCCACCCGGCCCCATTCGTCATACCTTTCGCCGGCGCTCAGGCTACTGTGAAACAGGGCCAGCCGGCCACCGAATCGGGCGCGGAATCGCCCCACCATCTGGGGAGTAAGCGAGATTTCGGGCACCAGAACAATGGCACTGCGGCCGCGCTGGAGAGCCCCTTCAATTCCCTGAAGGTACACTTCCGTCTTGCCGCTACCGGTTATGCCGTGCAGCAGGATTGCCTCATACTGGTGGCGGCTCAAGGCATCAGCCACCCGCTGCAGCACCCGGGCCTGCGCCGGGGTGGGGGAGGGAGCTTCAGCTGCTTCGCCACCCAGTCCCGGCTCCTGCGGCAGGCGCTGCTGACGTTGCTGGAAGATAGTAACCTGGCCCTTATCGGCGAGCCGGACAACTGAACTGCGCGGCAATTCGGCCACGGCTACTGGCTCACCGTGGGCCTCTAACAGTGCCTCTATCACTTCCACTTGCCGAGGCGCGGTGCCGGCTAACTCCTCCATTACCGCCGACCACGGCTGGTCGGTGTCTGCCAGCACTGCCACCTGCTGGGTCACTGGACCCACAGGGGGCCGGCTCAGGCGGCGCTCCAAACTGACCAGGCCCTTCTCCTGTAAACTTCGGAGGGCCGACAGAACCGCCGAATGCGAGAACCCCTTGCCTTCTGCTTGTACTTGCTCTACCAGGTTATCAAGGCGCACTGGCTCGGATAGCCGTTGCAATATGCTCAACAGTTGTGCCTGGCGCGGAGCGCGGGCCACCTTCCCCTGACTATTTTCTTGCTGGCCGGCCTCGGTCAACCTAATGGTGGTTATTGGCCGGCGCCGCCGCCCGGGCGGCATCACGCAGCGCAGCGCATCCGCCAGCGGGCTATTGTATCTTTGCGCCACCCATTCAGCTAATTTCAGTTGCTGGGGGCTGAACAGCGGCTGGTCAACTATCAGACGGGTAATGCTCTTCAGTCGAGCGGCCGGTCGGCAGTCAGTGAATCCAATAACGTAACCCGGCAGGCGCTGGCTGCCGAAGGGTACCAGCACATAACTGCCCACGCAGATATCAGCGGCCAAATCAGGCGGCATCTGGTAGGTGAAGGGGCGGTCAAGGCTGCGGCCAGAAGGAGCTACTAATACTTGGGCATAAGTTTGGGACTGCGAGGCGTGGCCGTTACGTTGGCTATCATATTGGTTCAGAGTCCTGCCGCCTCCCGTAGCATATCAACGGCATCTAATCGTTCCCAGGTGAATTCTGGTTCGTTGCGACCAAAGTGCCCATAACAGGCTGTCTTCTTATAGATAGGCCGCCGCAGGTCAAGGTGTTGAATTATTCCTGCCGGACTGAGATCGAAATTGTCTCTGACTATCTTCTCCAACTGCGGCTCTGGTATTTTCCCGGTACCGAATGTGAACACAGCCAAAGAGAAGGGCTCAACTTGGCCAATGGCATAAGCGATATGGACTTCGCAGCGGTCGGCCAGTCCGGCGGCTACTATATTCTTCGCAATGTAGCGAGCCATGTAGGCGCCGCTCCGGTCAACCTTGGTGGGGTCCTTACCACTGAAGGAGCCCCCGCCATGGCGGCCTACACCGCCGTAAGTATCCACTATTATCTTGCGTCCGGTCACGCCAGTATCGGCCTGGGGGCCCCCCACAGTAAAGCTACCGGTTCCATTGACCATAATGTCAAGAGCATCGGGCTGCAACTCATCGGGAATAACGGGCATCACCACCGTCTCAATCAGGTCGGCCCGTATCTGCTCCAGAGACACGTCGGGACGGTGCTGGGCCGCCAGCAACACTTTGCTAACTAACACTGGCCGGTCGTCCTGGTAGCGCACGGTTACTTGGCTCTTACCATCGGGACGCAAGTAATCCAATCGGTCAGTCTTACGCACCTGGGCCAGTCGTTGGCACAGCTTGTGGGCCAGCATTATCGGCATTGGCATATACTCAGCCGTCTCATTGGTAGCATAACCAATCATCATGCCCTGGTCACCGGCCCCTCCGATGTCCACGCCCTGGGAAATCTCGCGGGACTGCTCGTGTATGGCCGTCAACACACCAATAGTATCGCAATCAAATCCATACTTCGCCCGGGTGTAGCCTATCTCGCGTACCGTCTCTCGCACGACCTCCTCAACGGGCACGTATGTGTCAGTAGTGATTTCTCCGGCCACCAAACAGGTGCCGGTGGTCACCAGCGTTTCCACGGCTACCCGCCCCAGCGGATCATCACGCATGATATAATCAAGCACCGCATCGGATACCTGGTCACAAATCTTGTCAGGATGCCCCTCAGTAACTGACTCCGAGGTTAACGCATAAACGCTACTATTCAATTGCTCAAATCTCCCTTCGTTACTCAATGTCGCCGGCAACAGACAAAAGGCGCTCTACCTCATCAAGTATAGCCTCAGCTACCTTTATCTTCGGCCTTCGGGATACTTCCTGCCGACTGCCCTCGCGGCCAAGGATTATAACTTCGTTGGTGTCTACCCCAAAACCTGCCCCCGGGGCCTTGAGATCGTTAGCTATGATTAGCTCAAGATTCTTCTCGGTTAGCTTCTGGCAGGCATTCTTCTCAATATCCTGGGTCTCGGCAGCAAAACCTACTACCACCGGGGGCCGATGGTCGGACTCTGCCACCGCCGCAATAATGTCAGGTGTAAGTGTCAGATGCAGGTCAAGTCCTTCGCCACATTTAGTGATTTTTTCATCGGCTCGCTGGGCGGGCCGGAAATTGGCCACCGCTGCCGCTCCGATGAAAACGTCGGCTGCTGCCAAATGCTGCATAACCGCGGCTTTCATCTCTTCTGCACTTTCCACCTCAACTATCTGGGCTCCAGGTGGAGCAGAAAGTTGGGTGGGTCCTGCTATCACGGTGACTTCTGCCCCCCGCTCGGCTGCTACCTGAGCCAGCGCCAACCCCATCTTCCCTGAAGAGGGGTTGCTGATGAACCGTACCGGGTCCAGGTACTCGCGAGTCGGTCCGGCCGTTATCAACACGTGTCTGCCCCGCAACGATGCGGAGGACGTCGGTTTCCGGAGGATGGTGGCTAAGGCGGCGACAATCTTCTCAGTGGTAGCCAGCCGGCCAGCACCCACCTCGCCACAGGCCAGCCAGCCTTCTTCTGGCTCTACGAAGTGGTAGCCCAACTCCCGGAGCTGGGCGACATTACGTTGAGTAATGGGATTGCACCACATTTGCTCATTCATAGCCGGAGCAAATACTACCGGCCCTACTGCCGCATTTATGGTCGTGGTGACCAGATCGTCGCAGATACCGCTGGCTACTTTGCCCAGAATATTAGCCGTCGCCGGTACTACTGCCACGACCTCGGCAAATTGCGCCAACGAAATATGGTCTTGCTCTATTTGGGGCAACTGGCCGAACATTTCGCTGGCCACCGGATAGCCGGTCAATGCCCGGAAGGTAGTCTCGCCCACGAAATGATGGGCATTTTCGGTCATAATAACCCGGACCTCGGCCGCCGCTTGCACTAATGTGCTCACTAACTGCGCTGCCTTATATGCGGCCACTCCACCAGTAACGGCCACCGCGATTCGGCGGTTAGTTAGTTGCTTTAGATTCTCCTGATATGTAGATGTGGTCATTAGCTGGTTGGCCAGTATTGCCTACTGGACTTGTCCTTGCTCAGCTTGCTGCAGCAGTTGCTGTTGAAGCTGCTGCCAGTCGGTGCGCTTGCGCCTATGGCGCTCGGCCAGCAGAACAGCCTTCAGGGCGATTACTGCCTCGTCAAGCTGGTCATTGACTATGATATACTCGTACATTGCCATATTGCTTATCTCCCGGCAAGCGCTATCCAAGCGTTTTACTATCTCCTCTGGTGCCTCAGTGTGGCGCTTCTCCAGGCGCTGCAGCAAAGCTTGCCAGGATGGAGGGGTAATGAACACCAGTACCGCTTGCTCACCGAGCTGTTCCCGAACAGCTTGGGCTCCCTGATAGTCAATCTCCAAGACGATATCATGCCCGGCCTCCAGCGCCTGCTGTACTGGTGCCCGCGGCGTACCATATTTCAAGTCTTTGTGAACTACTGCCCACTCCAGAAACTCGCCCTGCTGCTGCATCTGTTCAAACCGCTGGGGGCTGACAAAGTAGTAGTCGCGCCCCTCTTGCTCACTCTGGCGGGCACAGCGGGTGGTACACGACACTGATCGGCGCACCTCGGGATGAGCGGCCAGCAGCCGCCTAATCACGGTGCCCTTACCCACACCTGAGGGCCCCGATATGACCAGTAGAACTCTCTGTCGCCTATCAATCATAGCAAAAACCGAGCCAGCGGAACATATTTGAAAAACAGCGTACTTCCCTACCAAAGTTTACCACAATAGCGGCTCGCACGCAATTATTTGTCCACATATTGGAGAGTATCGCAATACCCGCATGAAGGGCAGCCTCTTTGCCTTGAGCTTGTCGAAGGGTATCCTGATTGGTGCTGCCAAAGTACCCCTTTCGCCTTCGCTGCTAAAGCAGCTTCGGCGGACAAGTCCCTCCTCCCGCGTAGTGCAGGCCTTCGTCCGCCGTAGCGGGCTTCGGCCCGCGAAGGCAGATTCTCAACCTGCGCCAATCCCAGCGGGGTTGGAGAACCCCGCCTACGCGATAACCAACATTCAGAGGGCATCGTCTCTGCCCTGAGCCTGTCGAAGGGCCTGCCCTGAGCTTGCCGAAGGGTGCCCCGATATGTGTATGGCTTTGCTCGGCAGGACTTACAGCACCTGTTCACACCCAAGCGCCGTCCCCGGTAGCGGACGGCGCTAATTACAGCCGTTTGATGAGTCCGCCCTCTGGCAGGTGTATTGTTAAGTATTGTTAGCTGCCGGGGGGCAAGTAATTGGGGTCAATGATATAGATGGGGCCGGCCAGGGTATACGTGGTATCGGCCTGGACAGTAACGTACATAGGTGGCCCGGGAGGTAGTACAAATAATGCCGTCTCCGTTACCTGGATCGGGTAAGTGCCCGGGGTGATATTCATAACCGTGAAGGTGCCGTCAGCGACTGAGTTATTGGGGTCAGCATCTGATGTAGCAGTCCGGCCACCGATAGTTACCTGCATATTACCGATGCCGTGACCACTGGTAATATCTACCATGCGCCCAGTTACTGCGCCTTTGCCGGCTTCTGGCCTCACGCCACCCGCGCCACCGCCCCCACACCCCTGAGCTATCCATGCCAGGACTAACATTACCATTACATATATAATGCACAACGTTCTACTGCGGATCATAACCTTCACTCTCCGCTTCTGTTCAGCAGTTAGTGGTTTGTTGGAGATCTATGTCGCTTTATCGAGCTATATTGACGTGGCAGAGTGCACTGACCTGTTGGCCGTTAGCAGCTCGGGCTTCGATTTCCAGCAGGTATAGACCGTTAGGTACCAGGGTGCCACTGGCGTTGCGCAGATTCCACGTCTGAGTGTTGACACCCTTGTCCACCATCTGGCCACCCGCCAGCGTCTTGATTACTCGCCCGGAGATGTTCATCACCCGAATCGTCACTTCGCAGGGCTTAGTTACCGCGTAGGTGAGCACAACTCCATGCCCACCCGACTGAGCCGACGCTGTGTTGATAACCAAGTTGTCAGCACCCTGCGGAGCCACCTGCAGGCGCAGATGCCGCTCGGCCCCCTGCTCGCCGCTGCGGAACGTATACTTCGGACAGGTACGGGCGTATATGCTGCGGCCTGTATCCAGGTCAGTCAGTGTTACCGACAGATTATGAGGAACCTGGCTGAGGTCAGGCAGCATCACATCTACATCACTGTTGGCAATGTCAGTAGCCACTACCATGTCCCAACTGACCTGCCCGGCCATTGCTGGCTTGATGTACTGAGCTAACTGGTTGCCATGTTCATCGGTAAAGTACACGTCAACCGTGCCTGCTACCCGCGGCGGGTTAGGTATAGTGTAGGTGCCGACCGCCGGCGCCACTCCGGCCGCGCTCATCAGATCACTGCGGCCCGCTGCCCGGGCCACTACCGGTATGATCCATCCGCTCTCACCGAGTTGTAGAGCCTGCGGCTTGGTCTCGGTTTCATCGGCAGCCGTCGGGCCAGTCAGCGGCCCCATTGTGAGGAACGCATTGCCACCGGTGGTTCGCATCCATGCCCCTTCCCAGGCCCCCAGGTTAGTGCGGGCGATGTTAATGCCCGGTTGAGCCGAGACGAGCAGATAGCTGCCTGAGGCATTGTCGTATACAAAGGCGAAGGGCAGGACTGTACCCGGTATTATCGGCTGGACATTGGCCAGAGGTAGCGCTGAGGCGAACGGATTAGCTATCATATTCCATATCGGCCCCAGTCCCACAGTGAACGCTGTGTCGGTAGCTACTGGGGTCCCGCCGACGATGAGATTGGTAGCCGTACCAAAGTTTACGAAGAATCCGCGCCCGGCGGTAACCCGCAGCAGCTCCTGAGAGCCAGGGTCACCGACCCGCATATAGTCAGGTGGTACCAGTAACGGATTCCATCGCGCCACCTGATCAGTACCGAATACCTGCTCGGCATCGTCCTCCTGAGGTTGACACGGCACACCGATTAGATGTATGCCAGCGGCGAATTGCTTGCTGGACTCCTCGTAGCCGACGAAGTCCACACCGGTAACCGTGTCGGGCACCGTAATTTGCTGGCCATCGGGATCAAACACGTAACCAGACTTACTGGCCGAGATGGTTGCCGTCCCGGCTTCTACGTCAGAGAGGCTATACTGCCCTGAGGTAATGGTAGTGGTGGTGTTGGTGCCATCGGTGATTTGCACACCGAGGAGCGGGTTGCCGGTGTAATCTGTGACCGTCCCTGACACGGTGAATGTCGGGGGGGGTGTCCCCTCAAAGTCCACATCTGTGACATCCGCACCGGCTACTGTCACATCGCGGGATACTGGATCGAACACACGCCCTGCCAGAGTCGGCGTCACCGTGTAATCCCAATTGGGCAAGCCCGTTATGGTGTAATCACCGTTGGCATCAGTGGTAGCTGAGCGAACACCAATACTGACGGTGACACCCTCCACACCCGGTCCGCCGGCTCCCAGGGTAATCGTACCTGATATGCTCCACGCACCGGGCACCAACTGGAAGTCAACACCAGTCACCGAATCAGCGATCAGCGTTACATCCTGCTCAGTGGGGTTGAAGGTGAACGGGTCATAGCTGGGCACTACCCGGTAAGTGTCGGCAATTAACCCGGTCAGTTCATAGGTGCCATCGGCGCCGGTAACCGCCTCAGTGACCTTCACGTCGAGGCTGTCGTAGGCTTCTATGGTGACGCCCGGCACCGGATCAGTATTCTCATCCGTCACCGTTCCGGAGATGGAGTAAGCAGACACCACGACCGTGAAGGTCTGAGTCGCTGACCACTCCGAGGTCAGAGCATTGACCGTCCGAACGCGCCAGTAGTGCATTGTATCGTTCGCCAGGCCAAGGCTGGCATCAACCTGGAAGTGGGTAACGTTCTGACCGGTAACTCCGTACTCGGGGTCACCGGGACTGCCCAGATCGGGGCTGATTAGCGGACTGCTGAAGTCAGAGTCATCGTCGAGCTCAACGTGATAAGCCATCTGTTCGGGCGGGTCATCCGGATCCACATCAGTGCCCGGATCCCAATCCAGCATTGGCGTTTGGGTGCCGATCTGGCCAGTGGGGGAGAAGCCCGAGGTGGGTGGGCCAGGCGCATGGTCCACTTTGAAGTTATGAATCTCAGACGACGCCGAGGTTAGCCCACGGGCGTCCACTGTCTGTACCCGCCAGTACCACCAACCATAGGCCAACGCATCGGGTACATCCAGTTCAGTGATCCCGGCCCCACCATAGTCATTGGTGTCGTATTCATAATCCACTGTGCCAAAGTCAGCGGCGCTGCTCAACTGGACTATGTATGTCAAATCCTGGACGTTATCCCAGACGTCGGGGTCGGACCCCGCCGGCCAGTCTAATGTCGGCGTCTGGGTCTCAACACTGATTCCTCCAATTGGATACCAGCCGTCAGCCGGTGGATACGGTGGCGGCAGCGGCGGATTGTTCACATTCACTGACGGTCCGCTGAAGAAGCCAGGGGCTGCCGGCAGCCGTACATTGTCCAGGCCGTCGGAGGCAATAAAGTAGTAGCTGTGGCTCTGGCTGGCTGACAAGGCCGCAGTCGAATAGTAGTAAACTCTGCCGTCGGTCATATCGGTATCAAGAGCATCCCAGGCTGACATCAGATGCTCTTGATTGTCAATGAACACTTTCACAAACGACGGTGGGTTACCCCGCACTCCTGCGTAGCTGTCTGTGTCGGTGTAGACAATCCAGTAGGTGTACTCGGTATCCTCTAAGCCCATGGTCGGGTCAAGTTCAACCGTGGCCGTGAAACCATCGCCAGCGTCTACCCCCGCGCCCTCCAGGTCAGCGTCGCTGCGCAGCACGATGGTTTGTGTGTTGTGGTCTATGCTGGCCACGCGGAACTTGCCTTTGGCCCCAAAGTCCACCGCTACGACCGGGTCACCGGTCAGCGAGTCGCCATCGGTATAGGTGAACGTAGTCGGCGAGGTCACCGCACCAACCACACCTGTCCCCACCTCGAAGCCTAAGCTGGGCTCGGTGTTGGGAGCAATATCGGGCCCCTGAGCGGCCGCGGCCTCATGGTTCTTAGGCCCGTAGAACTGGCTGCCACTGCCGGCAGTGCCGTCACTGTCATCATACCACAACGCGCCGTCATAGGCCTGGGCCTTAAAAGTGTGTATGCCCTCGTCGAACTTCAGGCTCGTAATGGTCACGTATTCGCACCCATCGGCATAGGTAGTGTCTGCAGGCAGGACCTTGGTCATATTGTATGACTGGCCGGGGTCACCATCTATTTGCACCCTTATTACCGACGGGGAGATATTCTCGGCATCAGTGTAGGTTACGTAAAAGTGGAATGAGGTCGCCGGAGTACCTTCGTATGTGTCGTCAGTATCATAGTCCCACGACAGGAATCCATCTCCATTGCGGTGGGCAAATACTCGGAACCGATTACCCGCTGTCACATCAGCGGCCGCTAGGTTTGTTGTTGCCGTTATGGTAGTAGTGGTATTGGTGTCAATCTCGAAGGTCTGGAACTGCGCCAGGCCGGTGCGCATCTGGATGTACATCCCGGCCAGCGCGTCCCCGGCATAGCCGGGCAGGTCGCCGGGGCGGACGTACTCAAAAGTGTCGCCAACAGGTTCAGAGGCTACCTCATCAACATCCGGGGGCGCGAAGAAGTAGGCACTCAGTGTCGGGGCACTGTTGAGCAGAACCTCGGGCCCTTCGAAATAGCCGGCCTGGGGGAACCTGACCATCTCGCCCTCTACCTTCTGGTCAATAGGATCAGGCGTACCCGGGGCCATAAAGTACTGCTGCCAGTCAATCCAATACGCCCAGTTATCCCAGAATTCAAAATAGTAGTGGTGAGTGCCCTCATCCAGTAGCACTCCCGCGCGTGCGGTACTCAGCTCATATACTGCCCCGTCGCGGTAGTTGGTATCCGAGGCGTCTTCTGGATACACCTCGGTGGCAAACCAGTCGGCGATGTTGAACAGGTCGCCTGCTGCTACACCGCTTAGACCAGTCACGGTGATAGTTGAGGCGGCTGCGTCATTGGCGGTAATCTCAAATTGCTGCCCCGCCACATCGCCCGTTTGCATCCGCACTTTCATAGGATCGGCTAGGTCCACAAGTAGGCCGTCCGCATAGGCCGTGCCAGCTCCGTCCTCCAGTTCATAAGTGATGACGTTACCCGCAACCCCGGCTACTTTGGCCTGGCCCTCAGCATCACCGAAGAGGTCAATATAGAGGATGCTCTTGAACGGGCGGTCGCCCTGGTGGTCAGCGTCGTATACTTCACCGTCGTCATCATTGTAGGTAACATTGAAGACGAAGGCTTCGCCCTGTGTCCCCGAAGCCGGGGTGACCGACTGATTGGCCAACTCGGGCTGGTTATTAACGCGGAACCAGTAGAAGTCGTTATCACCGGGGGGTACACCAATGTATCCCGGATCATCACTGGGTCGGTTAGGATATATAGTGATGCGGCTTCCGTCGCCCGCCTGGAAATAATACTGATAGTCGCCCGCCCCGCCCCCGGTGGGCAACTGGTCAACCGTAGCCGCATAGTAATACAGGCAGCCATCGGTGTAATCATTGTCGGTCGGATAGACCTTGCCCATGGAACGGCCTTGCCAGTCACCCAGAGGATTACCTTCCTCGTCAACCTTGCGTATGAAAATCTGAGCGAAGTGGGGCTGCAGATTATCTGACTGCCAGTAGTTAATCCGGAACACAAAGTTGGTGTCCACAGTCCACTTGCCGCCCCGGAAGGGATTGGCTACGGTCTCGGGGTTGATATTGACATAGTTGGGCCAGATAGTGTCCTCGTTAGTGAAGCGTAGGGCTGACCAGCCCGCCGGCGAATACCCGGCGATCACTCCATTGCTGGACGGGCCGTTTATGTCGCCCCATGGCTCGGTGCCCGGTGCCACAGTGGTGGGCAGAGGATTGAAAGGGTTGGTTTGGGAACCGAATATAGAAGGCCCCAAATTCGTAAGGTACTGCCCGGGGGTCGGGTAGCCCTGCTCTGGTGCGTCCAGAGGTCCCGCCTCAAAGTATGGATGGGCGGTCAACACCGGATCAACTTTCGGATATTGGTCCTCATCCTGGCTGTCGTAGGGATAGCCATAGCCACCGGGGTCGTCGTCGGCATACCAGGTGTGAATCAGTTCGGAATAGACGTGGTCAGAATCGTACGCCCCGTCATTAACCAGATGGATAACCTCCAGGGCATACCCGGGCCGGCCGCGCAGGGCTACGGAACACGGGCCAATTCTGGCCCCCCCCAGTTGTTCATCGGTGATTTTCCACACTGGGGGATCCCAGTCACGGCAGGTGAGGAATTCGTAGCGGTGTCCGCCGGCTCGCATACCGACATAGGCATTGGACGTGGGTATGCCCCTCAAGCCGGTATAGGCGCTGTCCCAGGCATCATTGGCAGGTGTGTCTTGCTGAAGGGTGAAGATATTGTGGAGCAATTGTAAGTAGTTAGTAGGGCGTATCAGGTACTCATACACAAATCCGTCTGTAAGAGTACCCCCACTCTCTTGAACCATATAATACGGCTCGTCGTAGTCACGATCTACTATGAGGATGGCCTCCGGGTTCTGCGATGCCAAACCATAGTCACCGATATGGTCAAGACGGGGGTCTTCCACGGTATCGTACATCCAGTCCTTCCCCTCACTGTCACCGGCAAGCCTTTTCACATCATGGTTCACAACCCCCTGGATGGCCCAGTAGGCAAACTCGTCAAAATCGCAGAAGGTATAGCCCTCGCCAGGGGTGGTAGTTCGCCGCCAGACGCTGGGTAGTTCCGGCCAGCCGCCCTTGCCGCTAAAGTACTTGATGCGGAAGGTATACTCGTCACTGCCGCAGCCGTTGTCCGGGTCAGTAGGACCGCCGGACACCGCGCGGGCGGTAACGAGGGGGTCAACCCCCACTGCCTCTCCGGAGTACCACCCCTGCATCTCGCCCGAGGTCCATATCCAATCGCCCACCTCGCTGTGCAGCGCTAGCGGCACCGTAATCTGGGTGCCGTGGAGCTCAATAGGGGCCTCGGCCTCATAGACGCCGTCCTCGCTATTCCAACTACTCCAATTCAGAACGAAATTGAAATCCGAGCCTCCAGGGGAGGTCTCTGGAATTCTGCCCACCAGCCAATTGGAGTGGTAGTTGGAGAACGGCCCTACAGTGATGACATGATCACCGCTCCCCACAACGTTCCGGGCCACTCCGAAATGCTTGGGCAGGTCCAGTGCGGCCGCGACGTTTTTCAGCATCGCGGTGTCGCAGACGTGCATTACGTCCTTAATGGCGAAGGTGTCGCCCGCAGCGAATCCGGCAGGCAGATTCGTGGTGGTTGTAATGTACGTGCCCGTATTAATGAAGATTTCACGCTCTTCGCCATCAGCCATACCGCTGGTAACGACGAGCGTATAGCCGAACAGGTCGCCGGCACCGAAACTGACGCCACTGTAAGAGAACTGAGCCAAGGAATCAATACTATCAACGTCGCCCTCCTGCATCAGCTCGGCGGGAAATTCCGTGTCGTCGCTTACGTCTATGTAGTATCCGAAGGGATTGGAGCCGTTACCCACTATGTCAAATTCTTGCCCGGCCGCTTCGCCCTCGGTAAACCTTAATACTAACCCGTCCAGCGTGCCGGGGATATAATAGTTGACCGCAGGAACAGGGTCGTAGTAAACTCTGGTAGTGGTAGGATTGCTTAGCACCTCCAGGTCCGGGCACACCTCCGGATCCAGAGGGGTACTCCCAGACAGAATAAGATACCAGCCACCGATATCAATGTCATTGTCGGTGATATCGTACACTTCACCATCGTCCAGGCCACTGGTAATGGTAAGCTCCCAGCCAGCAAGCTCTCCGTGAGAGAAAGTCGGCCCGCCGATGATCCCAGGAGCGTAGTAGACCTTCGTTGTTGAGGCCACGCCGGTCAGCCGGATGCCGCCGGTTGGGATCGCGCGGTCGCCTGCATCCCATATGCCTTTCATCCATCCGCCGGCGGTCAGCTCACTTGCATATGTATGCCCACTGGGAGCCGCGGCCAGACCACTATAGCTAACGCCACTAAAATACAACCCATCAATACGCTCATTGGGCCTGCCGTCATCGTTTATGCTGGCGTCCCAGGTAACCCTGGCGCGGAACCAGCGCTGGGAATTGGCGGTGGCCGCTTGCCGCCAGATGCCATCGCCGCCATACCCCAGACTCAGGCCTGCCGCCTGAACCGCCGAGCTCGCCGCTAACACACATAGGGCACCCAGAACGGTAATGATAAGTACGGAGTTTAATGAGTGCTGCTTGGCAATCATGGTCTTCCCTCCGGGATCGATGACTGACGTCTAACAGTGATACATACACACTCAACATAGGACACAGCAACTGATGCCTACAGCTCTACCGGTGCCGTTGGCGCGCATCCTCAGGATTTTTGGCCGAATTTAGCCACTTAATCAACCTAATTGTATACCAACTAAGTACAGAAGTCAACCCTTATCGGATAGAAGCCTACCAGGCATTGCTTATCGAGACCCCATCGCGTAGCGCAAGCCGCCGCCCGCCTACGCGATAAGAAGAATTCGCAACGCGACGGGCAATGTTTGCCTCGCCGCAGTCAGTGATTAGAGCGTTACTCCCTCCAGCGCCAGTAGCCGCTTTTTCATCTCCACACCGGCACCAAAGCCCCCCACGCGGCCGTCACTGCTTATGACGCGGTGACACGGTATCAGTATCGGCACCGGATTGCGCCCCAGGGCCTGACCCACCGCTCTGGCTCCGCGCGGACACCCGACCTGAGCGGCCAGTTGACCATAGGTTCGGGTATCGCCCCAGGGTATGGTGGCGCAGGCAGCCAACACCTGGCGGGTAAAAGGGGGCAAGGTAGAAATGTCCACGGGCACAGTAAACTCCTGTCGGCGCTGCTGGAAATACTCGGTCAACTGCTCGGCTGCGGCCTGGGCCATTTGCCCGGCCGCCGGCTGGTCCTCCCGCCGGCCAACCACAGCTTCGCGGTTAGGCTGGGGCAATATGACCTGCGTCACTGCTGTCCCCGTAGCCGCCACTGCGCACCATCCCCATTGGGTGGCGAAAACAACCATGGCTGTGGCTGATAATTCTGCGATTTAATATCCTCCGGGTCACAAGTAGCCAGGCGGTGACTACATACCATTTTACCCATAAACCTCGTCACTTGAAACTCTTTGGTTGGTTACTCTTCCTCAACACTATCCAACCGACTGTTAATCCCATCACGAGCAACTTTCGCGGCACTGTGGTTTGTGGTATACTGGGCTTAATACTGCCCAGGAGAGGATGACGCGGTGAGGCGCCGGTTGGCTCGTGTCGATTTTACGCTGTTGGCAGTCGTCATTGCCCTGGCCATCTGCGGGGTGGTGACGATATACAGTTGCACCCACCAGCAGTCCCCACATACGGTCACCCTGCAACTAATCTGGATTGGCCTGGGGCTGGCAGTTATGGGTGTAATGATGGCCGTCGACTACGCCAAAGTAGCGACCTTTTCGCTGGTGATATACGGGGCATGTCTGGTACTGCTAATAGTGGTGCTGATAATCAGTCGGACCATACTGGGTGCCACCCGGTGGATACCCCTGGGGCCGCTGCATATCCAGCCGGCGGAATTGGCCAAATTGGCCATCATCCTGGTGCTGGGCAGCTACCTAACCGCCCGCCGCGAACAGGGGAACCAGGATACTTTTGGGGTAGTAGCCCGCTCACTGGGCTATGTAGCACTGCCGGCATTATTGATATTCTTACAGCCCGATCTGGGGACACCTATCGTCATAATCTTTATCTGGCTGGTAATGCTCTATATCGGCGGCACCCGTCTATCTCACTTGGGTGCCTTTGTGTTTGCGTTTCTGATGTTGTTTACCGCCGCCTGGAGCTTAGGCGTCATCCGCCCCCACCAAAAGGAGCGACTGACTACTTTCTTACATCCTGAGGATGACCCCCGAGGTAGCGGCTATCATCTGAAACAATCGCTGATTGCCATCGGCTCGGGGCATTTATTCGGCCAGGGCTTCAAACACGGAACACAGACCCAGGGCGACTTTATCCCCTATCAACAGCAGGACTTTGTCTTCACCGCGGTTGCCGAGGAATTCGGCTTTGTCGGGGCACTGGTGCTGCTGGGCTTGTTAGCCGCCCTGCTGGGGCGGGCTTTACTTATCTGTATGCTGGTTGAGGATCTCAACGGGCGCTTGATCGCCGCGGGAGTAGTTGCTATGTTTCTTATCCACATCGTGGCCAGTGTGGGTATGACTATGGGACTGTTGCCGGTCAAGGGCATGACCCTGCCTTTTGTCAGTTATGGGGGCAGTAGCATGATGGTAAACTTTGCCGCCGTCGGCCTCCTGCAGAGCATCTACATGCGCCGCCAAAAAATCACTTTTTAGGAGAGTTTGGCTTACTGATGAGCAATGAGCAGATAGGTTGGCATTTGGTTGGCTGGGATGGGATTACTGCCCAAGTTCCCGCTGACTGGAACATCGCGGCTATCACCCACGAGCCGGATGGCGGTTATCTACGCCTTGATGATACCAACCAGCCGCGCGTGGAGATAAAGTGGAGTGTGCCCAAGGGGTTCATTGATTTGGAGGAAACAGTTGACAAATACCTCAAACAATTGCAGCGCTCCCGCAAGCGAGACCAGCCGGCAATTGAGGTAGACCGGGACGCCCAGGTAATAAGCAAGCGCAAAGCCCAGAAGGACGCCTTGGAGACCTTTGCCTGGCACGCCGAGCAAGATGCCTATGGGGCGGCCTGGCTATGCAAGCAGTGTGGGCGGGTAGTCATCGTCCAAGTTATAGGCCCCGCCGACGAGGAGGCATTAGCCCAACTGGCGGAAAAGGTCATTGCCTCCATCACCGATCATCCCACTGACGGGTGGAATACATGGGCGGCCTACGACTTTGTAGCCCAAATCCCCGAGGACTTCGAGTTGAAAGACCAAAAAATGATGGCGGGGCTGATAGAACTCAGTTTCGAGCGGAATACAGAGAAAATAACTGTTGCCCGCTGGGGAATGGCCAATGTTGCCCTGCGCCGCCACGCCCTGGATGAGTGGGCTCAGCAGGAGTTGGGTAAAGCCCTCGCGGCCTACAAGCCGACCTCTGAACGCATAAAATATCGGGGCCACGGCGCTCTGACCCTGACGGGCAAGCGAGTGCCGCTTACCCACGCTGCCCGCCGCTTGTTGCGTCATTTGACCGGCCAGCAGTGCGCTGACCAGCTCCGTGGCTTTATATGGCACTGCCAGCCAGACAATAAGATCTACGTCGTCTATGGTTATCTGGATTACCAGAACTATGACCTTGCCCAGCAAATTCGCGACCGAATTGTCTGCTGCCAAGACTCCCAGCGGTAGGCAGGAGTGACTATGCCGGATTCTGGCTTCTCATATCTCAGTGCGGGTCGCCTGGTTACCGTCAGCCTGGTAGTGCTGATGACCCTAAGCTGCAGCCTGTGCGTCAGTGCCGACCGCCGCCAGGCTGCCGATTTGGTAGGGCAGGCCCGGGAGCTTATTGCTGCCGAAGATTACCCGCCCGCCCGCCAGGTGCTGACCCAGGCGATAACAGCCGATGACCACTATCCTGAAATCTATGTCAGTCTCGGCTATCTGGAGGAGTTGACAGGCACCAAAGAGCAGGCTCTGGCCCATTACGGCCGGGCTTTGCAGCTAAAGCCGGACCATACCTATGCTCGCCAGCGGGTTCGCCACCTGTTTTTCGCGGGGCGCTTCCCTCGCTGGGTCAGCCTGGACTTAATCAAGTATAGTCCGGTGTCGGTGGTATTGGATAGTTGTCAGGTCACCCTGACTGATGCAGTCGGCCGAGTCCGCTCTGATCAGCGGCGCTTTGCTTATAGTACCTCGCTGCTGTTTCCTGAAGAGATGGGGCGTGGGGATCCAGCGCTACGCATCCGTATTCCCGCCGCCGGCCAGGCTGCCGGCCCAACTACCGTGGTTAACCGGGTTACCTACGGTTGGCAGATGGCCCCGGACACTAACACGCTGCATTTGCGTTTTGCCCTCTACTATCCGTCAGCTACAATCAGCAGTGCCGGTAAGGATTACTCGCAGCTATCACGGCTACTGATGCACATGCTCCTGCGCTTTGCTGGCTACGGGGATATCTATCTGGAGCGCCAGCCCCCGGGTGACGAGGAGGGGCTGGTGCGAGTCTACCTGTGTGAAGACGGCCCTACCGGTGCCGAACAGTACGAGCACAACATCTACTTGTATGATGTGGCTCAGGGGCGTTCCCTCTTAGAGTGGACGCGCGAGATAGCTCATGAGCTGGGCCATGCCCTGTTGCCCCCGGTGGGGCGGTTTGATGAACCTGAACCTTGGGGTAACGGGGAACTCGGAGAGAGGCTGTTTTTGCAGTGGTTGGCTGCTGAAGCTGGCCAGGTCAGCGGATACGGCTGGCCCTCAGCCCCCGCCCAGGACGCTCTGGCTGCGCTTTGTAGCGGCCAGTCCATAGACTTGGCTTCTTATATTGCCGACCAGTGTCGGCCCCTGCTGGACTTCTGGCTGCGGGAGGGACCTGAGTCACCCCTTATTGCCGGAGCCGGTCGTGAGTCTTTGGACTACTTCCTTGGCTTCTGCCTGTGGGTCCAGGCCGCCCACGGGCCGCGGCTGTTGGCCCAGGTGCTGGATGCGAGTTCTGGCACTTCAATTCCTGACTTCGGTGAAAGTTACCAGACAATTGTCCGACAAAGGTTGGCCAGCGACCAGTTATTTGTCCGCGCCGGGGCGGTGCACCTACCTAACAGTCATCTGAGCCAGATGCCCAGCGAAGGTGCGCTCGCTCGGACGGAAGTCATGGTAGGGCCCCAGGATGTGGCAGTACTGCCGGTTTTCCTGCCGGCTGGTGTCTGGCAAGTGGCTGCTGTTTGCCAGCCGAATGATGCTCAGCTACATTTGGTCGTACAAATCGGCCAGCAACGGGTAGAAGCTGTGGCCGAGATAAGCGTGGCTGTAGGCAAGGATGGATGGCACCAAATCCAGATAATGGGCGCTCCAGATTCAGACACGGTCCAACTGGAAGGGATTGCCATTACCGCGGCGCCGCAAGCCTAATCGCCAAAATCAAATATGGTCAGGCCAGAAGCAAGCGCGTAGAGTGTTTCAAATAATGGGTAAGTTTGGCTTCCTCAAACATAGGTTTCGATCAGCGAAAAAACCACTCAAGTGGCTCCTACGCGGCATCACGATGCGCATTCGCGGTGGGCCGCTGCAGGGAAATCGCTGGCATATAGTCACTCGCTCGCGCTTCTTACTGGGCACCTACGAACCCGCCCAGACCCGCCTTTTCCAGCAGACAGTCAAAGCTGGCGACGTCGTATATGATATAGGGGCCCATGTCGGCCACTACACCGTCCTGGCTTCGGTCCTGGTTGGTAATACCGGCCAAGTGGTCGCCTTTGAGCCGCTACCTGCCAATCTGTACTATCTACGAGACCATGTGCAGATGAATGACTGTGATAATGTTATGGTGATAGCGGCCTGTGTAGCGGAGGCGTCGGGGACGAGTAAGTTTCAGAGGATGGGAACGGGCAGCGGGCACATCTCGGGAAATGGACAGCTCGCGGTACGTACCGTCACTCTGGACGAACTCATCCAGGCAGGGACTATTCCGGCCCCTGACTGTATGAAGATTGATGTTGAGGGGGCAGAATACTTAGTATTGCAGGGAGGAAAATCTCTCATCACTCGCACCCACCCCGTCATATTCTTATCACTGCATGGTGAGCAGGTGCGCCGGCAATGCTACGAATTGCTAACCACCTGCGGCTATCACCTGCGTCCCATCGGCGAAGAGCCACTGGCGGAGGCGCGAGAGGTCCTCGCCCGGGTGGGCGATTAAGAGGGCCCAGGCCTCATCGGGCCAGTAACTGCTCCAGGTTGCCACCCAGAATGTTGGCCTCATCCTCACCACTTAGCCCCCAACTTCGTATCCAGGCGATGTCATCGCGGATACCCTCCAGGTTATTCTTGCTCCAGGGGTAATCGGCACCGTAAATGATCCGCTCGGGTCCCACCGTATCCAGCAGCAGTTGCAGGTGCTCAGGCCCGAGGGCATAGGGGAGGTAACGTCCTGACATCTGGGTGAGGCCCGCATAGCAGTTTTTCTTGTCTTGGAGTACGGCCAGGGCCTGGTCAAACATCGCCCCTCCTCCCAGATGCTCGATGATCAGAGGTAGATGAGGATGGCGCTGGGCAACATCATCAAGCAACATCGGCATATAGCGGCGCAGATACCATCCATGGACTCCGGTATGAATAGATATGGGCAACCTGGCCGCCTCGGCTGCCTCCCAATAGGGCTCAATAGCCGGGTCATCCAGAGCTACTCGTAAAACTGGAGGATGGAATTTTAGACCTACCAGGCCTTGCTGTACTGCCGCTTCAATTTGCGCTGGGGCGTCCCTGTCGGCTGGATTGATGCTGGCGAAACCTATAATCTGGGGATAGTTTTCCAGCTCCTGAGCCAGCCACTGATTACTCTCGACCCCCTGCTGAGCCTCATAAGGCGCAAAGGCAACCGCCCGATCAATGTCCAGGGCCTGCATAATACGTCGCAGTTCACCTAATGTGCCCATGGCTGGATTGTCAGCAACTTCCATCCCAAAGCCTTCACTTGCTACATGACAGTGGTTAATCAACATTCTTTTGTGCCTCCCGATAGAGGTGGCCGCTGCTACTCAAACATCTGATTAGCAAACTCGCGCGCCGAAAACAGCCGCAGATCGCTGAGGTGTTCACCCACGCCGATGAGCTTGATGGGTAGCTGGAGCTCATGGGTAATACTCAACACTACCCCACCTTTGGCGGTGCCATCAAGCTTAGCTATCATCAGGCCGGTCAGATTTAGGGCATCGTGAAACTGGCGGGCCTGGCGGATGGCATTTTGGCCGGTGTTAGCGTCAATAACCAACAGCCGTTCATCAGCCGGCCGTCCCAGCTCGCGCTCAATTATTCGCCCCATCTTGGTCAGCTCTTCCATCAAGTTACGCTTGGTATGCAAGCGGCCGGCGGTGTCAGCAATTACCAGGTTATGCCCCCGGGCCCCGGCTGCCTGCAGAGCGTCGTAGATCACCGCGGCGGGGTCGGCGCCCGACTGCTGGCGGATAATGTCGCACCCGACGCGCTGGGCCCATACCTCTAACTGCTCGGCGGCGGCGGCCCGGAAAGTATCGGCAGCGACCAGCATCACCTGGTTACCTGCTGCCTGATACCAGTGGGCGATCTTGGCTATTGATGTAGTCTTGCCTACTCCGTTGACACCCAGTACCAGGAAGGTAGTGGGGGAGGTGTCACCAGCATTCAGGGGTGCTTCGTACGGGCTTAGCAGGGCCGCGACTTGGTCCTGTAGTAGTCCCGTCAACTTCTCAGGCCGCGTGATATGCTCAGTTTCGGCCTGGTCGCGGATTTCTTCGGTCATCTGGGCAGCCAGGGTAGCAGTGACATCGGCCTGGATGAGGGCTGCCTCCAGCTCTTCCAGTAGCTCGTCATCTACGACAGCACGGGCGTGGAGTACCGCGCCCAGATTGTGAAACAGACCCGCCGCCACAATTATCTCGTCCTTTCAATAGTCAAAGTAGCTGGTGACACAGATAGCATCCACTAATTGCGGGAGATAACAAGATAACAGCCCGAAGCTGGTTAGTCAGCCGGTGCCTGCGCGGCGGCGACCTCCTGGCCGGCCGCCTCGGCGCGGGCCGCCCGCTGTTCGGCTTCCCGTTGCGCCTCGGCCAGCTCCACTGATATCACCTGGGAGACGCCGGGCTCCTGCATCGTCACGCCGTACAATACATCGGCCGCTTCCATGGTGGTGGGATTGTGGGTAATAACGATAAACTGACTGTACTGGGCAAAGTCGCGCAGCACTGCAGTAAATTTTTCAGTATTGGCAGCATCCAGGGTAGCATCAATCTCATCCAGTACGCAGAACGGACTGGGTTTGACCTTGATCATCGCCAGCAGCAGGGCCAGAGCAGTAAGGGCTTTCTCGCCTCCGGACAGCAGCAGCAAGTTCTGCTGGCGCCGACCAGCCAACTGCACAATTACCTCCACTCCTCCCGACAAGGGGTTTTCCGGGTCAGTAAGCTCCAGGCGCGTAGCTCCGCCCCCGAACAGACGCTGAAACAGTTCTTCGAAGGCCTCAGCTACCTGATCAAAGCTTTCCCGAAACAGCTTCTCGGCTACCTCCTCAATCTCGGCAATTATCTGCCGCAGATCCTCCCGGGCTTGGTGCAGGTCATCAAGCTGGCCGCTGAGAAAATCTTCCCGCTGCTTGAGGCGCTCACACTGCTGAATCGCTCCGATATTCACATAGCCCAGCGCTCTAATCTGTTCACGAAGCTGGTTAGCCTGGCGGGAAGTGGCCTGGCGACTGAAGTCTGATGGTTGCTGTTGGCGGGCTTGGTCAGGAGTCAGTTCATATATGTCCTGGAGCTGCTCGATGGTCTGTTCAAGTTGCGAGTCCTCTCGGGCCATGGCCAGATCCAGGCGATGTACCTCTTCTGTTTTCTCCTCTCGGAGCTGCTCCAGGTGACGGCGCGCCACTTCCAGGTCACTGGTCGCCTCTCGCAGCTTTGAGAGTTGGTTGCGGGTTTGGGCTGTTTGCTCCCGCAAGTCGGCTGCTTGCTGCTCCAGGTCTTCAGTTTGTCCGTCTTGCGACTGGAGGGTCCCGGTCAATTCCGATTGCTCTTCCTGAAGCTGGACCAACTGGCCCTGGGCATGCTCAATTTGCTGCTCCACGCGGGCCAGCTCTCGCTGGGTTTGGTTAAGCATCGCGGTAGCCGAGCGATCTTTTTCCTGTAGTTCCGCTAACTGTACCTTGGCGGCAGTCAGCTCCTCCTGACGAGTTTCCAATTGCTGCCGCATAGGCTGCTGTGATTGTAGCTTATTTAATTTGCCATCCAGCTCTTCTACTTCGTGGCCCAGCCCCCGCTGCATCCGCTCGGCCTCAGCGGCCCGGCTGCTAACAGCCTGGAGACGCTCTTTCACCTGCTGGGTCTCCTCTTCAATATCATCGCTAGCCGCCGCCGCTGCCCGCAAACGGTCAGCTATATGAGTTATCTCCCCCTCCACCTGGCTGATTTGTTTCTCCGCTGCTGTCAATTCCTCGCTGCGCTCCTGTACCCCCTCAGCCTCCTGCTGCTGGTGGGCTTCCAGCTCTTCCTCTTTATGCCACATCTGCGCCAGGCAGGTGCGAAGTTCGCCGAGCTGTCGGTCTATTTGCTCCAATTCATGGTGGCGGTTGAAGGTCATAGTAGCTGCCCGGTTCACACTACCTCCGGTCACTTGGCCGGCGGGGCCGATGACTTCCCCCCGCAAGGTCACCAGACGGGTGGCGCCGGTCAGGCGGGGGCGAATCCGGTAGGCGGTGTCAAGGTCTTCCACAATCACTATATCGGCCAGCAATAACTCAAAGATATGGGCTAACTGCTGCGGGTACTTGAGTAGAGATGCAGCAGTGCCCAGTACTCCAGAACTGCGCCCCACTGCCACTGGGGTGCGTCCCGCCAACTGGGTAGGGGGCGGGCTGGTAGCCAGCAATGTAGCTCGTCCCGCCTGGTGCTCTTCCAGATACGCCAAACACCGGCGTACGTGCTGCTCGGTCTCTACCAGAACCCACTGCAACCGATCGTGCAGGGCCGCTTCCACGGCTGCTTCCAAGCGCCGGGGCACCTGGAGGAAGTCTACTACCAGACCGCGAATGCCAGCCAACTCGCCCTGCTTACTTGCTTGCAGCAGTGCCCGCGGGCCCTCATCATAACCCTCATGAGCTTCCTGAAGCTCCTGGAGCACATGCTGACGCGACTCCACTGCAGCCACTGCTTCGGCTAATAGGTCCCGTTTCTGGCGGTGCTCGCGGAGGAGGCGAATCTGCTGGTGCTGCTCCTCGCGCTCCTGGCGAAGCTGCTGTTGGGTCTCTTCGGCCTGGGCGCGCAGGGCTTCAATGCGTTTTCGGTCTTCACTAAGGGTCTGTTGGGACTGCTGGCGACGCTGCTCTACCTGTTCTCTTTGCCCGGTTAATCGCTCTATGCGCTGTTGGAGTTCTTCTTCTAACCCGGCCAGTGTAGTGGTTTCGTTCTCCAGGGTGGCGACCTGTCCCGCCAACTCCGTGCGCTGCTGACGCATATCCTCCCGCTGGTGCGTAGCCTGTTGGTATTGCTCCTCTTGCTGTTGGTAAGCAGTCTCCAGTTTTTCTACCTGTACCCGCTGCCGTTCCACAAGTTGCTGATACTTACGTTGATCCCCCTCCAGAGTGTGTTGGTGCTCCTGCAACTGTTGGCAGTGCTGCTGGGCCTGGTCAAGCTCAGTTTGTAATTGGTTGCACCGCTGGCGAATAGTCTTGAGTCTTTCTTCAGCAACTGCCTCTGTGCTCTGTCGGCGGCTGACTTCTCGCTCCACCACTCTGGCCTGCTCACGGCGGCTGTCCAACTCGTCGCCCAACTTCGTCACCTGAAAGTTAGTTTGCTCATATTCGGTCTCGATTTCTGAGATCTGGTTGCGGATACCCTGTACATCAGCTTTGGTCACTGTTAGCTCGGTAGTTGCCTGTTGACGTTTGCTGGTATGGCGCTGGTAGTCGTCAGCCAGCAGGTGCAGCTCCAACTCCCGCAACCGGCCAGAAAGCCCCTGGTACTCCCGCGCCACCTCAGCCTGTTCGTCCAGCTCTTGGCGCTGCGAACTTAGCTCATAGAGTATATCCTCCACCCGGGTTATATTAGCCTGGGTTTGGTCTAACCTCCGCTCTGTTTCCGAGCGGCGCAGCCGGTACTTGCCTACTCCGGCCACCTGTTCAAGCAGCTCGCGGCGATCCTCAGCCCGGATACTGATAATAGCGTCAATCTCCCCTTGTCCCACCACTGCGTAGGCTCCAGAAGCCAATCCCGTATCAATCAGCAGCTCGTTGATATCCTTTAATCGCACCTTGTTGCGATTCAGCAGGTATTCACTGTCTCCATTGCGGAACAGACGCCGAGAGATGGCCACCTCAGAGTAATCACACGGTAGAGCACCATCACTATTGTCCAGGGTAAGAGTGGCTTCAGCCATCCCTAAAGGCCGACGCTCCTCCGAGCCTATGAATATCACGTCCCGGGATCCCTCAGTGCGTAGTGCCTTGTAACTTTGTTCACCCAGCGCCCAGAGAATAGCATCGCTGATATTGCTCTTGCCCACGCCATTGGGGCCGACAATGGCCGTAATGCCCGGGCCGAACTCCAGTTCGGTCCGGTCGGCAAAAGTCTTGAAACCCCGCATGTGCAGTTTCTCTAATAGCACGGCAGTTCTCCCGGTTGGAGGCGAAGAGGGATCATTGCTGCCCGAGACGCTTTCTGTGGTAGACGGAGGCGTCTCTGTCGGCCACTACGGTCTGGGTCAGCAACGGAGGCAGGAATGTCCCTTCTCTGAGTCAACAAGCATCACTTCGGTCATTGCTGTCAGTTAGCGAACCAGAATATCGGGCCGATTGATCTGCTGCCTCTGGTACTGGACCGTCACCATGGGCCAGTTGAGGGCAGCACTTATGATCTCGGTTTGGTCCGCCGTAGCTATGATAGTATCTTCGGATTTAGTGCCGGTAATAGAGGGATTCCAGGCGAAGGCCTGATTCTCTTCGACCACTTCACAACTCTCCAGGCCCGCCAGATAGTCACGCGGGGCGTAGCCACTCGCCCCACCCTGATGGTGCAGATGCCATTCATCGGCGTAGCCGGTTTCTTCATACATTTGGACGATACGACCGAATATGTCGCTTACTGCGGCCCCCGGCCGCGTCTCGGCAATGGCCGCCGCATCTATGTGGCAGACGGCCGCGTGTTTTTCCGCCAATTCGGTCGGCAACTCGCCAAAGTGAACCAGCCGCGAGGCTGATGCGATCACTCCCCACTTGCGCCCACACGTTACCAGCATGGCCTGCCGCTGGAGGAGTTTGTCAGTGGGAATTGGATGACGATACTTGTATATGCGCTCATCGGTGGCAATCAGCAGCACTGCCGGTGTAACACCAGCAGCCAGAAGCTTGTCGGCCAGCAGCCCCCCGATCTGATGCTCGCTCATCCCCGGCTCTATCTGACGGCCGGTCTCGCTTAATGCCTGGGAAGTTAGTCGGCCTACTTCTCGGTAGCGTTCTATCTCCGGCTCGAGCAAACTCCAGCGCAAACGGGCCATGTCCGCCGCCATATTAGTTGCCCCTGGGGGCCAGGTACCGTCAGTGGCTATTGGCCCGGTAACAATCTCATCAAGCATTAATTTGCGGTCGGCATCGTGCCAGTTCGCATAGTGAATCTCAAAAGGCAGTTCGCCGACCTCTTCATCTTCCAGGCGCACCGCTTCAATGTTATTGGTGATGATGTACTGGTCGGTCGCCGTGACTACCGCCTCGGCCGCCCCCGTGTCGGTAGCGGTTGCCACATGGTCATCACTGCCCCCGGTCAACCAGGCGAAATTAGCCGTGGTGGTAAACACTGCGGCGGCAAGCTGATGCTGATCCAGAAAGTCCCGTACCCGTTGCAACTTGCTCTGGATTTCTTGCTGGCGGGTCATTATCGGCCCCTCCTTAAACAACAGGATAGCCTTCTAAATCCTTGGGCCACATTAGTCAAATCTGACTGCCGGTCTGGCGCCATCAATATGGTGTTGCCAGACTTGGCAATTATAACAGTCAATGGTCGCAGTTGTCAAATCTGGCTGATTGAGTAAAACGTATGTCCTACAATTAGTTGTCATTTGCGGTTGACTGTGGTAGAATGAAACATATACTACCGAGTTCTTATGCTAATCAAGCCATAACATCCAATCCGCCGCAGTTCCCCTCACACTACTATCCATAGCTTACGCTATTACCTAATTATGGCATTACTTCCCTGGGGTGAACAATTAGCTATTGATATGGGGACGGCTTGTACCCAGATAGCCGTCAAAGGTCAGGGTGTGGTAGTTCGGGAACCAACGGTGATAGCCTTTGATGATGGCCGGCGCCGACCGGTGGCTGTGGGGGCCGAAGCCCAGCGACTCTGGGAACGAGGAGTCTCTGCGGTTAAGATAGTAAGACCGATTCGGGGCGGGGTAATAGCCGACTTTGAATCCACCGTCGCCCTGCTGCGTCGTCTAATTCGCCAGGCACTGGGGCATCGGCCTTTCTTTTCGCCGTCGGCGGTCGTCGCCTCGCCAGCAAGCGCCACCGGGGTAGAACTGCAAGCCCTTGATCATAGCCTGGGGGCGGCGGGTATTGGCCAAGTGACTATGGTGCAAAAGCCGCTGGCGGCAGGCTTGGGAGCTGGGCTGCCGCTCCACTCTGATGAGAGCTATCTGGTAGTGGACATTGGAGCTGGCGCTACCGATATTGGTCTGTTCTCTAACGGTCTGGTCACTGCCGGCCACACAGTACGCTGTGGTGGTGACGATTTAGATGAAGCAATAATCCGAGCTATCCGTAGGGACCGCGGCCTGCGCATAACTTCGCCGGCCGCTGAACATATCAAAAAACAAGTCGGCGCGGTCCACACCAATAATGGAACCGTGTCAGTTGATGACGTAGTTGTAGTTGATGAGAATCAGACCGTAGACCATTATGCTATAGAGGTAGATTGGGTGCCGCAAGTACTGGCTGACGCCTTCGACCCGCTGCTGGAAGAGCTAAGCTGGGTAGTGGAGAATCTGCCCGACTCCTCCTGTCGGGGGCTGGAGGTGGGAGGGCTGGTACTCACCGGAGGGTGCATGCTCCTGCGGGGTCTGGACGAGCTGTTCCGCGAGCGGCTGCACTTACCGGTTACCATTGCCCCCGATCCGCTCTCGGCTACTATTCTGGGCCTGGAGGCCATATTAAGTGACTTGCCGGCCCTGTCGCTTAATGGCCGGCGATTCGGAAACAAGCCCCTGTAATGCTTGAGGTGTAACTAATGGAGGACTGCATATTCTGTCAAATTGCCCGCGGCCAGATGGACAGTGACCTAATTTATGAGGATGAGTTGGTGATAGCATTTCGGGATATAGACCCGCAAGCTCCTACTCATATTCTGATAGTTCCCCGCCATCATATCACCAACTTAGATGCGGCCACCGACGAAAATGTCCAGTTGCTGGGCCATTTAGCTTTAGTGGCCGCGCAAATAGCCCGCCAGGAGGGTATCACCGCCCCGGGCTATCGGCTGGTGACCAATGTGGGTCCGGATGCCGGCCAAAGTGTACCCCATCTGCACTTTCACCTGCTCGGAGGCCGGCCAATGCACTGGCCACCTGGATAACAGACAGGGCTGAACGCTGTGCGACTCATCTATGAACTATGCAGTTACTTGAGGAGGAATATCCGACGAGTTCTAAACACACTGCCACTGAATCCAAAACACCGGCCGCAGTCGTACCATTTACTGGGCGTGAGCTGCAACCGTTGGTCGGTGCTCATGACCAATATCTGCGCCTAATTGAAGATCAGCTCGGGGTGCAGATTGTTCCTCGTGGCCAGCAGCTCAACATAATTGGCAGCCCGGAAGCTGCCCAGGCTGCTAAGGAGGTATTGAACCGCCTCTTAGCGGCCATTCGCCAGGGGCGAGAATTGACCGAATCCGATGTGCGCTATGCAGTACAGGCGACCGACAGCACCACTGAGCAGAGTACCGACGCCCTGCTGTCCGATCCTATCATTGTAACCCATCGGGGCAAACCTATCCGGCCCCGCACGGCCGGGCAAGCGCGATATGTTCAGGCCGCCCAGGATTGTGATTTGGTCTTTTGCATCGGTCCCGCCGGGACGGGCAAGACTTACCTGGCTATGGCCATGGCAGTCAACGCCATGCGTGAAGGCTGGGTAAGTCGCATCGTCCTAACTCGGCCTCTGGTTGAGGCCGGCGAGGAACTGGGCTTCCTGCCGGGGGACATCATGGAGAAAGTAGATCCGTATCTGCGGCCCCTGCACGATGCCCTGTACGATATTATGGGCGCTGACCGCTTCCATCGCCATCTGAGCCGGGGTAGTATTGAGGTCGTTCCCCTGGCCTATATGCGGGGCCGAACCATTAATGATGCCATGATTGTACTGGATGAGGCGCAAAACACTACTTCCCGCCAGATGAAGATGGCGCTCACCAGGATAGGACTGGGCTCGCGGATGATTGTCACCGGTGATGTTACCCAGACAGATTTGCCCCCCACGGCCACTTCGGGGCTGATTAATGCTATAGAAATACTGGAAGGAGTAGGTGGCATTCACGTGTGCCGCATGACTGGTAAGGATATAGTCCGCCACACCCTGGTCCAGAGAATTGTAGGTGCCTATGCCGCCAATGAGGAGCAATCCGCCTCTCCCCACCAAGAGCAGGACTAACTAACAGCCACGGGCTGAATGGAGACGCCCACAAATGCGCCGTGGAGTGAATAACTCCCCCCAAAAGAATAACCGCAACTCTGCCCTTATCATAGCAGGTTGGGATCTGCGCAAGCTGTCCCTCCGGCACACCTTGTTAGCTGCTGTTACTGTCAGCCTGCTATTTATGGCTTTGTGGGCTCGGGTTGTGCCTCAAAGAGTAGACTGGTCGGTCGGCCAGGAGGCCACGCGGACAATTGTTGCCTCCCGTAGTACTGTGTATGTGAATAGAGAGCAGACCGAGGAGCTGCGTCAGGAGGCGGCTGACCAGGTCGAACCGGTATTCCGGCCCGATGCCGGTGCCCGCCAGGAGGTTGGAACAGCATTAGATAACATTTTTTCCCAGGCCGACGAAGTCAGACAAGATAGTTCATTGGTTCAAACTATTGACAAGGTTCAAGCTCTACAACGCGGCCTGGCCCATCAATTCCGCAACCAAACCCTCCGCCTGCTGGTAGACAGTCCCCCGGCAACATTGGATATAGTTGAGGAAGCGGTTCGGGAAGTCGTTGGCCGTACCATGCGTGAGCCTATCCGCAACCGCGGCGATGATGTACAACAGGCCCAACACCGGCTTGGTACCGAAGTCCAGCAGTCCAACCTCACTCCCGAATACCAGGCGGTGGTCACCGAAATTGCCCAGGCAGTTATCAAGCCCAATCGTATCTACGATGCCGAGGAGACCCAGCGGCAGCAAGATACCGCCCACAACGCCGTCCCCGATATTGAGAGTACTATCTATACTGGCGATGTTGTCATCAAGGCGGGAGAGCCAGTTATCCTGCGCCATATTGATATGTTCAGGGCTTTGGGACTTATGAACCCGGCTATTAACTATACTCAGGCCCTGGGTATGTTACTGCTCCTGGCACTTGTTGTCCTGACGCTGTGGACCTTTACCTCCCGCTTCTATCCGGCAATCTACCTAAGCTTTTGGCAACTATTTCTGCTGAGTGTGGTAGTAATCGTCGCCGCTATCGTTTTTCGCATTAGCCAACATTCCGCCTATTTTGAAGCCATATCTCTGATGACCGCCTGTGCCGGATGTATGTTAGTGGCGCTTACCACCGGGGCCGCCATCGCGGCGGCAACCGCTCCCGTATTGGGACTGCTCATCGGCTTGGTAGCCCCGGGCAGTGATGTGCGCCTGGTGGTGGTGACCATTATCTGTTCTCTGGTGGCTTCTTATGTCATTACAATTCGGGGCAGCTGGAGCCAGACAATCGCCCGAGCCGCGGCCGTATTGGCGATTACTAATTCGGTGTTGCTGTTAGCTGGTAGCGAAGCCTTTGGGCTGCACACATCCTGGCAATTGATAGTTGCGGCGGCGGCGGGAGGAGTGGCCGCAGCATTACTGGCCGTTGGCGCTACCATGGTGGCTGAACGTCCGCTGGGTCTGTTGACTGACCTTCAGCTTATGGAGCTACTTAACCCCAGCCAACCCATCCTCCGCCGCTTGCTGCGTGAAGCTCCCGGGACCTATCAACATTCAATAATGGTGGGCAATCTGGCCGAACAGGCCGCCGAAGTCATAGGTGCCAATGCCCTGCTGGCTCGGACGGCTGCCATGTACCACGACATTGGCAAGCTCAAACGGCCCTACTTTTTTGTGGAGAATCAGTTTGGCCACGAGAATCCGCATGATAAGCTCACCCCCCATATGAGCGCGCTGGTGATCGTGGCCCACGACAAAGACGGAACCGAGATGGCCGAAGGACTTGGGTTGCCGCCGGCCATCATCAGCGCTATACCCCAACACCATGGCACCTGTCGGATAGAGTACTTCTATGATCAGGCATTGGAAGAAGCAGAGGAGGACGAGGAAGTCTCAGAACAGCCCTTCCGCTATCCGGGGCCCAAACCTCGAACCCGTGAAAACGCTATTCTGATGTTAGCCGACACGGTGGAGGCCGCTGCTCGCACCCTTGACGAACCCTTACCTACCAAGATTGGTGGCCTGGTGGATGATCTGGTGGAGGAGAAGGTTCAGGATGGCCAGTTGGACGAATCGCCGCTCACCTATGCTGACGTCAGTAAGATAAAGCGCAGTTTTGTGGCCACTCTTACCAGCGTTTTCCACGAGCGGATCAAGTACCCAGACCAGTTGCGCGAGGAAGCCGAGCAAGTTGCCCAGCGTTACCAACCCTCCCTGCCTACTATCCAGCCGCCGGAGCCAACCTCCAGCCCATCCGAGGCTCCCGCACCTAACGGCGACCAGCCGGCACCATAAAGTGGCAGGCGGCAGTACTATGAAAGTAGAACTAAAAGACCTGCAAGATAGGACCGTCAATCATGACCTGCTGCGGCAAGCAATGGGGGCGGCGGAGCATATGCTGGATGCCGAGGTTGACACTGTGAGTTTAGTGCTGGTAGATGATAACCGCATTGCCAAGCTGAATCGCCAATTCCTCCATCGGAGCGGACCTACCGACGTTATAGCCTTTGAAGGTGGAGAAGAGGAGGAATTAGCCGGCGAAATTATAATATCAATAGAAACTGCCGCCCGGCAGGCGCAACAGGAAGGTCACAACCTGGACCGCGAATTGTGCATCTTAGCGGTTCACGGGTTGTTGCATCTGCTCGGCTATGACGATGCTACCCCGGGCGGGCGAGCACAAATGAACCAGTTGCAGGCCAACATTGTTGATACTATCGCTACCCCAGACCCAGGTTAGGGAATTATCATGACTGAGGATGCCGGTAACCAGCCGACCACCAACCCGTCCAATCCAGATTCAGTGGGGCTCCGATCCACTACCTTTCCCCGGGAGCCAAGATCCATCGGGAGCAGTTTTCGCTTTGCCTGGGAGGGCATTAAGTATGTATTGTCCACTCAGCGCCATATGCGGGCGCACTTCTTTATTATTGCCTTGGTGATGTTGGCTGCCTGGGGCCTGGGCGTACCCCGCGGTGACTTTTTGCATCTGCTGTTTGCCACTGCTTTAGTGCTTATTACCGAAATATTCAATACTGTCGTGGAAACATCTACGGACCTGCTGGTAGATACCTACAATCCCCAAGCCAAAATCGCCAAAGATGTCGCTGCCGGCGGTGTCTTGGTGGCGGCGATATACGCAGTAATTGTGGCCGCCGTTGTTTTTCTGAGCAGCGAGCAGTTGGCAGTGATCGTCCAGACCCTGCCCGCCCTTCCCCCCCGTCCTCACGTGGGGACCATCCAGTTAGTGATTATCGCCGGCATACTGGTGGCGCTGATAATTATCGCTATAAAACAGAAGACCCGTCGCGGCACTGTTATGCGTGGGGGTGTGGTTTCCGGTCATACCGCCATCGGATTCTTGCTGGCCACCAGTATAATCATCCTCACCAGCGACCTGGCCGTCACCGCTCTGGCCCTGGCTTTGGCGATGCTGCTGTCTCAAAGTCGCATGCAAGCGCGGATACACTCACTGGTTGAGGTGGTGTTTGGCGCGGTAGTGGGGTCCGCGGTAGCGGCAGTTATATTTCTGTGGCCGATTGGCTAACCGCTGCCGGCAACCTGCATGTCGGTTATGCGAATGCTGGGCATAATCATACCTGGCTCGGCCCGGTAGTCGCTGGAGACAGCATCAATCCTGCCGAGTACGTCAGCAATATGGCCCCCGATCATAGCATTGCTGACTGGATAAACTATCTCCCCGTTCTCGATCTTAAAGCCAAAATCAACGGACGCCGATATGTCTCCGGTCACTGAGTCCGGGCTTAGTTCGGCCGCATTTATGTACAACGCCTCGTCCATCTCAGCAATCAAGGCCTTCTCCGGTCTGGTGCCCGGGTGAATGAGCAGATTCGTGGGCCCAATGCCTACATTGCCGTGATAGCCGCTGCGCACCGCGTGGGCGGTGTTCTCCACTCCCGCTTTGGCAGCGGTATAGGAATTGTGCAGATAGGTGGTCAATACGCCTCTATCAATCAACACTCGTTTCTGCGTAGGAACCCCTTCATCATCCCAGGGCGTCGAGCTTAGCCCGGCCGGCACGAAGGGATCCTCCTCAATAGTCACTAACTCGCTGGCGACCTGCTGGCCGCACTTGCCCATCATAAATGAGCGCCCCCGCTGGATGCTTTCCGCATTAGCTGCATCTATGGGGCTGAATAGCAAGCCACTGGCGCTTAGCGGGCCTAATATCACTGGCATCCGCTGGGTCTTGACCGGTTTAGCCCCTAAGAACCGTAAAGCTTCTTCGGTCGCCTTTTGACCTATCCCCTGGGGTTCAAAATCCTCTTGGCGCCGGGCGACGTCATACTCAAAGTAGCTGCCTACTTCATCGCCATCGCGCACTACCGCGAATAAGCTCATACCCACCGAAGTCCCTCGCCGGCGGACAGCTATGCCGGTGGAACTCGCCAGCCCATACTGGCCCTCAGCCAGGCTCGCCCCGCCCGATACTGCCACCTCCGCCGCCACCTGTTGGGCCTCCTGGATGCCACTCTGGCACCACCTGACTACCTCCGCCGCCGGCAAGCCGGCGATATGCTCGTCGAATAAGTCTGAGACCTCTGGTAAGGCCGTCGGCTGAGGCAAGGCGACAAAGTCGGGATCCGGGTGGGCTGCTCGGGCCAGGTCAGCCGCCTGCTCCCCACAGCAGCGCACATCAGCAAGCTTCATGCTCTGCGTACTCGCCGCCCCCATGCCTCCCTTTATGAACGCTCTTACCCCTATGCCGCCATCGCGCACCACCTGGCACTCTTTGATACTGCTTTTCTCAACTGAGACACTGACGTGGCGGCTGCTCAAGCAGACGGCATCGGCCCACTCGGCTCCCGCCCGGGTGGCTGCGGCCACTGCCGCCAGTGCCAAATCCAAAATGTCTTCCATTACTGGCTCCTCTCGGGGTCTAACTCGCTGTAGTAGGTTGGTCTACTGGGCCATAACTCCTGAAACAAATCCTTGTTGTTGCAATTTGTCGCGTAGCTTCTCGGCCTCCCCGCGATCATCAAACACCGCCACATTTACTCGCTGATAGACCACGCCTTGTTTTTCCACTTCAGTGATATAAGGTTGATAGCCGGCCTCGGTCAACCGCTGAACAACCCGCTGGGCATTATCCCGACTCGCATAGGAGCCGGCCGTGACCGCATAACCACTGGTAGTGCTCGGTGCCTCCGGCGGTGCCGCCGCGGGTTGGGCGTGAAGCTCAGCTCCGTCCTGGGGTTCCTGGCTGGCCGCCCGCTCGGGGCTCGTCTGCTGCAGGGCCTGCTTCTCACTGTTACTGGGCTCTCGCTGCTCAATGGTTACCTGCGGCGTAAGGGGCGGCTTAGGCGCAACCCGCCCTAACTGGTCTGCCACTTGGCTATCATCTTCCGGTGTTACCTGGACCCCCTCAGCTTGCCCGCTGATCTCGGCCAACTGCCTGCCTACCCAGTTCTTCCCCACCTGATAGCTGATTACACCGGCGACGATACATACCAGGAATACTATTAGCCAAAAACCCACCGTCTCACGCCACCTGTCCGGCGTCTTTCGTCTTCTGGTCATGCTGGCAAGCTCCTAACCCGCGTTGCTGACAGCGCTACCAACAACCAGGGGAATTGTAGCACGAATACAATAGTGGGACAAGTGGGGCCCGCCCGGCTCGGGGCTTCAGACAGCCTCTAAGCCGGGGAACCGGCGGATACCTCCACAGTAGCCCGCTGGCCGCTGACGTCAAAGCGTAGTTTGCCATTGTGGTCAGCTTGCACCTGCTTGGTGCTATCGCGCTGAAAGCCCGCCTTTATCTCTACCCCATGCCATGACAACGGTTCCACCGGATACAGTCCGGAGGCAATAGTAACTCGCATCGCTGTCGGCCGACCTGGTGCCAGTTCCATCCCCCCGCTTATGCCCCGCAGCAGCCGGGTTCCCGGCCCGGCCACTTCAAACTTGACCCGCTCGCCACTATATTGTAATAACCTCCCGCTGACCTCGCCAGAATAGGGCTGTATCTGCACTGGCCTGGCGGTCAGAGCCGTCACCTCTATGGGGGAGAGGTCAACGGTCAATAAGGCGGCTCCCGACCGTTTGCCCGAAGGCTGGCGAGCAGCAGCCGAGAACTGGCACAAGGCCCCTTCGTACAGGCGACTGTCCGCCCCCCGGGCCATTACCGAGGCGACCACTGGCTTGCTACTAATATTCAGCAGATACATCTCATCCGTGGACCCAGCAATCTGTACTTTTTGGGGCCATAATCCCGCCTGCAGCAGTGTATAGTCGGCACGACGAGCCCACAGATCCCCGTGAAAGCCCATATAGACCGGGTCATCGGGCCGCCAGTTAGCCCACAGGCGACTGGTAGCGAATATCCCGACCCCCAGGCCATAGTCATTGACGATGATGCCGCCATAATAGGGTATGCTCTTCTCCCAAATTACCTGACTCACTGCCCATGGTAAAGCCCCGGGCCCAATAGCGACATAGGCAACCGGTCCGCTGAGCGTATAGGGCCTACGTTGCTGCGGGGTTCCTGTTTGTCGGCGGACTTGAGTTTGCCCGGCATGCCTGACGGTCCGTCTGACGAGGGTGAAGCTGCCGGCGGTCTCCAGAGGAGGAGGCAGGGAAGGGAAGTGCCGGCAGGCCACCCCAATGGACATATCTGTCACCCGCTCTTGTATCTGGCCGATAGCCAATATTCCGAATAGCTGAGCCAGGTCAACTGGCAGCTCATCCCAGGCGCCAGTTTGATACATTCCCGCCCCCAGATCGCTGATTAGCACCCCGCCCTCCTCAACATATTCCTCTAACTGTTGCCGGCAGACTAACGGCAGATCCACAGCCAGGGGCGCGGCAATGAAGCTATAGCGGTGCAGATCAGCTTGTTGACCAAGCAGGTCGTGGACCGTAAGATAATCCACTAACCCAAACTTACTGCCCTGCCGGAAAGCAGCAAAAAGATTGCTGGGTTCGCCCTCTGAGAATCCGGGGATATATCCGTATACCGGTATCTGGCCAAGTGCCAACCCCTCCCCATATGGCTCGTACAGAAAAGCCGCCCGCGGCCGCGGCTCAGCCCGAAAAGTCGCTCCGTATGCCCCGGCCGCCAGATCTTCGCTGAGGTACTCGGTAACCACATCTGGGCGGGCTAAGCTGGCTATTCTCTGCCAGTCCTCCAGGGCCACGCCCGCCGCGCCGTGCAAGCCAGCCTGGGCAATCCAGCGGCGGAGGGGACGTTGGGCAAATAGGGGATCAGGAGGTACTGGTATGCTTAGCGCCGGCACCACAGCAAACCGCCCGCCCCGCCGCGCCATATCCACCGCCTGCACGTTATGAGAATCTATGTCAGGCTCCAGAATTTCCGGCGACGCAGCCGGCACCACGACATCATACTCGTCGGGCACAGCCACCAGGGAGCGGTACAGGCAAAGTCGCCCGGTGAACAACAGCCGATCAGGATCCAGGGCGCGAATCTGCTCCGCCCAGAAGGCCATAACGTCATGGAAGGTCTGGTGCTGATATTTGGCTACATCTACTGAGGGGCGTCCTACGCCAAAAGGTAAATCATCGTCAGCCGCTTGCGCAGCGTCTATGCTAATCTGCATCCAATTGGTATAGGCACAATTCCACGCCCGATTGAGTTCTTCCAGTGTGCCATAGTGCTGTCGGAGGTACTGCTGAAATTCTGCGGGGGTATAGCTGATACTATCTTCCAGATAGTCTCCGGTGGCCCAGGCGGTCAGGCCGGGTTCTTCGTTCAGCGCTGAGAGCGCCCGAGTGATTAAGTCTCTGGTGGAAGCAACATACTCTCGATTGCTCAGCGATACCCGATAGGGAATGGGGGGCACGGTCGGCAAGGCCACAATAACTGATAGGTTATGGGCAGCCGCCTCGCCAATTTGGCTGCGTACCGAGGACAGATTGCTGAGGTCATCTGCCGTGAGCTGCAAGTAGAGGGTATTCAGACCCATTTGCACGGCCCGGTCGGCGGCGTCGGGACCCTGCAGGCCATACATAAACACGAACGGCCCTGGCTTGTCTGTGGCATCTGCCGCCCCCAGGGCCAATAACACTATGGCAATTATAGTCAGGACAATTCCCGGCTTCACTTAACCTATGCGCCCTGTCGGCTGCCACCCCCTATTCTGCTGCCTCCTCCAGATTAGCCAGCCAGCGCGGCTTGTTACTGAGCGCCTGCCGGGCAGCCGCCTGTTCAGCATCCTGTTTGCTGGGGCCACTGCCCTCCCCCAGCACCAAATCACCAAACCGCACCTCAGCAATAAAAGTGCGGTCGTGCGGTGGTCCGTTTGCAGCAACCATGATATACGCAGGAGTCTGTTTGGTGTGAGCTTGGATCAATTCCTGCAGATAGCTCTTGTGGTCATGGCGGAGAGGATCATTGCTTTGTCCTTCGGCCAGCAGCGGGCCGAGTTTATCCAGCACGAACTCGCAGGCTGTCCCCAACCCCAGGCTAACGTATATGGCCCCGATGAGTGCCTCCAGAGCGTCGGCCAACAGCTTACTCTTATGCCGTCCGCCACTGTCCGCCTCGCCCTGGTTTAACAACAGGTATTCTCCCAGCTTCAACTGGTGGGCTACTTGGGCCAGAGTTCGTTCCTGAACTACTTGTGCCTTAATTCGGGTTAGCTGGCCTTCGGCCAGGTCAGGAGCTTCTGTGTACAGGTGCTCAGCAATTATCAAATCTAACACCACATCGCCCAAAAACTCCAACCGTTCGTTGGAATGTATCTCTTCCGGCTGGTGCTCACTCACGTACGAGCTATGGGCAAAAGCCTGCCGGAGGAGGTGTAAGTCTATGGCGGGCAGACCTAACTGGTCAGCGATGTTTTGCCACTGGACAGGGTCCAATGTAGTCTCATTCACCCGAATTACCTTAGTCAGGCTTCCTCCTCGCAGCGTGTCACTATAAGGGTGGCATTATGGCCGCCAAAACCAAACGAGTTGGACATGGCTGTCCTGACCTGGGCCTGACGGGGCTGCTGATGGACTATATCTATACTGTCGGCGAAAGCTTCGTCGGGATGGTCGCAATTGGTAGTATGAGGGATCAGCCCCTCACGTATTGCCAGCAGACACACCGTCAACTCGGTGGCCCCCGTCGCCCCCAACTGGTGGCCATGAATAGGCTTGGTAGACGAGATGGGCACCTTATCGCCGAACATATCCGCCAGTGCTCGGGCCTCCATAGCGTCACCCTCTACCGTCGCTGGCGCGTGGGCGTTAACGTAGTCAATGTCCGGGGGTGTCAAATCAGCCTCATCCAGGGCAGCTTGCATGGACAGGTAGGCTCCACGCCCATCGGGACGCGGGGCGGTTAGATGGTAGGCGTCACCACTCATCCCGTAGCCGACGATTTCTCCCCAGATTGACGCGCCGCGCTGGCGAGCATGCTCCAGCTCCTCGATAATCATAATGGTAGCTCCCTCACCTACCACGAAGCCGTCACGGTCGCGATCAAAGGAACGGCAGGCCTGCTGCGGCTGATCATTACGGGTGGACAGAGCTCGGGCCTGGCAAAAGCCGGCCATGGCGGTCGGCGTGACGGTAGCTTCGGCCCCACCGGTGATCATCACGTCAGCCGCGCCTCGCTTGATTATCTCGTAAGCATCGCCAATGGCATGCGCTGACGCTGCACAAGCGGTGACTACTGCCGAGTTGGGGCCCATAGCCCCGGTTTCCATAGCCACCAGTCCCGATGCCATGTTTATTATCATCATCGGCACCAGGAATGGCGAGACACGGGAGGGGCCTTTGGTGAGGAGAATTTCGTACTGTTCTTCCCAGGTCTTCATCCCTCCGATGCCCGAGCCGATTAACACCCCCACACGGTGACAATTGTCCTCATTGATTTCCAGGTCAGCCTCTGCTATTGCCATTTCGGCGGCGGCCAGGGCAAACTGAGTGAAGCGATCACAGCGCTTAGCCAGTTTTGTATCAATCCACCGTGGGGCGTCAAAATCCTTGACCTCGGCGGCAATGTGGCTGGTATAATCGGTAGCATCAAAGTGGGTTATATAACCGATGCCCGAGCGCCCTTCGCACACCGCTTCCCACAACTCCGCGATGCTGTGGCCCACCGGCGATATCATTCCAACGCCCGTGATTACTACTCGCTTGTTCATATCAGAAGCACAATTCGCCTTTGCTGTTGGCACGAGGATAGGTACCAGGTCTACTACTTATCTGTCTATCCGCCCACCTGCTTCTCTTCCAAATAGCGCACCGTGTCGCCCACCGTTTGTATTTTTTCTGCATCCTCCTCGGGAATCTCAATGTCAAACTCATCCTCCAGCGCCATAACCAATTCCACCACATCCAACGAGTCAGCGCGCAGGTCGCCATCAAAGGTAGCGTTCTCGGTCACCTGACTTTCGGGAACGGATAGCTCCCGCACGATAACTTCTCTTACTCGCTCAAACAAAGCCATTTAACTGTGCCTCCCTACTGGGTTATTGTTCTGTTGGGTGGTAGAGTATGTACTATATTACATCACCATGCCCCCGTCAACATTTAGGACCTGACCAGTAATGTATGCCCCATCGGGGCCGGCCAGAAAAGCTACCGCCTGGGCCACATCTTCTGGTGTCCCCGGCCGCCCCAGTGGCACCTGCTGTAGCAGTCTCTGACGTGCTTGCTCCGGCAACTGCTGAGTCATGGGGGTCTCAATAAAGCCGGGAGCGATGGCATTACAAGTAATACCTCGCCCAGCCAGCTCCCGAGCAGTGGTCTTGGTCAAGGCGATTACCCCGCCTTTAGATGCTGAATAATTGGCTTGACCGGGATTACCCATAAGACCTACTACCGAGGCGATATTGATGATTCGCCCCCGTCGGGCCTTCATCATCGGCCGCGCCACTGCCTTGCTGCATAAGAAAGTGCCCTTGAGGTTGACCTGCAGAACCGCGTCCCAGTCCTGCTCCTTCATGCGCACTAATAGACTATCGCGGGTGATACCGGCATTATTTACCAGGATATCCACCTGTCCCCACTTATCCAGTGCCGCCTGCACCATCTCGCTAACCTGGTCTTCATCGGTTATGTTAGCCACAAAAGCCAGGGCCTGGTGCCCGCTTTGCTCAATTTCAGTGACCACTGCCTCAGCCAATTCGGCTACCACATCATTTACTACCACATTAGCGCCCCGATCGGCCAGGGTTAAAGCAATCACCCGGCCAATCCCTCGCCCCGCTCCGGTTACAATGGCTACCTGGTCGGTGAGCACTATGTTTTGTCCTCCTCGCATAGCTGGGTTATCACTTGCTGGATATCAGCCACTTCTGATGTGGCCAACGCCTGAGCATCGGGGCTGATACGGCGCATCATTCCCGTCAATACGGCCTTAGGACCAACCTCCACCCATGTATCTATTCCGGCCGCTAACATAGTCCTGATGCTCTTTTCCCACAGCACACTGCTGGTAAGCTGCCGGCTTAGGGCGCTCCTGATTGCGTCGCCGTCACGGCGGGCTACCGCATCAACATTGGAGACAACCGGTATCTGCGCCTGTCTTATCGGCGCGGCTTGCAGATACCTGTCCAGCTCCTGGGCTACTGATGCCATCAGCGGCGAATGAAAGGCACCGCTGACCTCCAGAGGCATAACCCGCCGGGCACCGGCTTCCCTGGCTAACTGTACCACTCGCTGTACTCCAGCCTGGGTGCCGGAGATTACTATTTGCCCAGGACAATTGTAATTCGCCACCACTACCGTATTCCCTTCCCGGGCTGCCTGGGTCACTACCTCCTGTACGGTCTGGGCCTCTAAACCGATTACCGCCGCCATCGTTCCGCCGGCTTCCTGCCTTGCCTGGGCCATCAGCAATCCCCGCTGGCGGACGAGCTTAAGTGCCTCCGGGAAATCCAGAGCCCCCGCAGCTACCAAAGCCGAGTACTCCCCCAGGCTGTGGCCCGCCACCATATCCGGCGGCAGCCTATGCTCTTCCAGGACCCGCAAGGTGGCCACACTGTGGGTCAGCAGCGCTGGTTGGGCCACTTCAGTGGCGGTCAACTCCTCGGTAGGACCATTGAACATCAATTCCGAGAGGGCAAATCCCAGAATCTCGTCAGCCTGGCTGATGACCGTGGCCGCTGACGGGTAGCTTTCCGCCAACTGTGCTGCCATACCCACGAATTGTGAGGCCTGGCCGGGGAATATGAATCCTATCATGGCCACTGCTCCGTGCTATTTTAGCCTGCCTCATTCTTCAAAGCTTCGGTCAGGGCGGGCACTACCTCAAAGAGATCGCCGACTATCCCGAAGGTAGCTACATCGAAAATGGGGGCGTGGGGGTCAATATTGATGGCCACAATGCAGTCGGAAGTTGACATTCCCGCTAGATGCTGGACTGCCCCGGAAATGCCGCAGGCGATATATAGTTTGGGACTAACAGTTTTGCCGGTCTGACCCACCTGGTGGTATGCCGGTATCCAGCCGGCATCCACAGTCGCGCGGGAGGCGCCTACTGCCCCGCCCAGCGCCTCGGCCAGTTCGCGAATAAGGGCAAAATTCTCCGGGCCTTTTAGCCCCCGCCCTCCGGAGACAATGATGTCGGCATCCTGCAAATTGGCCTCTTCCTGCGTCTCTTCACGAATTATGTCAACTATCTTAGTGGCAATAGACTTGGAATCTAACGAAACCGGTATATTAACAATCTCTGGCTCACTATCATCTCGCGGTTCCAGCTTCTTCATCACTCGGGGCCGCACCGTAGCCATCTGCGGGCGGGCTTGGCGGCACAGGATAGTGGCCATTATATTGCCGCCGAATGCCGGCCGGGTCTGGTGCAGCAGCCGCTGGTCGGTATCAATCTCTAACCCGGTGCAATCGGCAGTCAGACCCGCACCGATACGCGCCGCAATGCGGGAGGCCAAATCCCGGCCCTGCAAGGTAGCACCAATGAGCACTATCTCGGGTTTGTACTTGTTTATCAGCCCACAAATTACGTCAGTGTACGGCCCGGTACGATACTGGGCCAGATTGTCATTCTCCACCACATACACCCTGTCGGCACCCTGCGCACCAGCAATTGAGGCGAACTGGCTAACCTGGTCACCAAGCAAGACAAGACTAACGGGGACGTCCAGAGGCTGGGCTAACTGGTGGGCCTCGCCTATCAGCTCCAGAGTCACACCGGCCAACTGGCCGTCCTGCACCTCGGCGACTACCCATACCCCGCGGTATTGGCTGGTGTCCACCTGTTCTGCCCGCACTACCTCCATAACAATAGCGCCCACCAGGCAGGCACTTACACAGGCCCCGCAACTGGTGCAGTCCTCAGTGAAGCGGGCCTTGTCCTCCTCTATGACAATGGCCCCGTACGGGCAAGCCTTCACACACAGTTTGCAGCCGGTGCACTTGTTAGTGTCTATGTAGATACCCACAGGCTGTATTTCGTCCTGTTCTAAAGTTTTTGCCGGCTTGTCCGCCGTAGGCGTGACTTGTGCGCCGAAGGCGGAAGGGGTATGGGGAACCGGCTTTTTTCAAAAAGCGGGTTCCCCGCTTATGCCGTTTAGCAAATTTTTTACAAAAGTTTGGCTTCCTGCAGCCGCTGGATTAACGTCTGGGTGACCTGTTGGGTGTCGCCCTCCAGGATTTCGCCCTCGTACTCGTGCTGGGGTGAGAAGACTTTGACCACATTGGTCGGCGAGCCGTTAAGGCCACAGCGCAGCGGATCAGCCTCTACATCCTCTGCCGTCCACACCGGTATCTCCGCTTTTCGCGCTTTCATTACCCCCCGCAGCCCGGCGTGGCGCGGCTCATTTATCTGCTTGATCACGGTAATCAGGGCCGGCAGCCGCGTCTCAACAATCTCAAAGGCATCCTCTAACAGCCGCCGCACCCGCAGCTTCTTGTCCTCAACCTCTACCTCAATAGCATAAGTTATCTGCGGAATACCGAGCTGCTCGGCCAAGCCGGGGCCAACTTGGGCCGTATCACCGTCAAAGGCCTGCTTGCCGCAGATTATCAGGTCAAAATCGCCGATTGTCCGGATAGCCCGCGATAGGGCATAGGAGGTAGCTAAGGTGTCGCTGCCGGCAAAGGTCTTATCACAGAGCAGAACAGCCTCATCAGCGCCCATGGCCAGCGCCTGCCGCAGGGCCTCTTCGGCCTGGGGCGGACCCATCGTGAGGACAGTTACCTTGCCGCCATGCTTCTCCACCAGTTGCAGGCCCTCTTCAATAGCATTCTCATCAAAGGGGTTAATAATACTGGGCACGCCCTCCCGAATCAGCGTCCCCGTCTCCGGATCAATCTGGACTTCAGTAGTGTCCGGAACCTGTTTTATGCAGACGATCATGTTCATAGCATTTAGTTAGCCTTACAGAGAGCCCTGTGGGAGGGGCGCTTCCAGCCCCGACTGGCTGTTGTAGCTCTGTTGTTGCGCCTGGGATGCCGCTGCTATGATACTGATACTCTATTTATTCTGGGCTTCTTTGAGCAGGCGGTTGGCGATGACCAGCCGCTGGATTTCGGAAGTGCCCTCCACAATATCAAACAGCTTGGCCTCCCGCATATACCGCTCCACCGGATAGTCTTTGGTGTAGCCGTAACCGCCGTGAATCTGGACCGCTTTGGACGCCACGCGGTTGCAGGTCTCGGAGGCGTAGACTTTCGCCATAGCTGCTTCCTTCTCAAAGTCCAGGCCCTGGTCCTTGCGCCAGGCAGCATTATAGGTCAACCAGCGGGCGGCCTCAATCTCCATAGCCATGTCGGCCAGCATAAACTGGATAGCCTGAAATTCGGAAATAGGCTGCCCGAACTGGATGCGCGTCGGCGCATACTCTATCGCTGCATCAAAGGCCGCCTGGGCCAGGCCCACCGCCCCGATAGCCATACCAATCCGGCCCAGACTCAGAGTCTCCATGGCCACCCGAAAGCCCCGTCGCTCTCGCCCCAGCAGATTTTCCTTAGGCACCCGCGCATCCTGGAAAACAAGCTCCCGGTTGGGCAGGGAGGGGAAGGCCATCTTCTCCTCGTTTTTGCCGAATTCAAACCCCTCGGTGCCTTTCTCCACAATGAAAGCAGTCATACCCCGGGTGCCCCGCTCGGGTGCAACATTAGCAATAATAACGTAAGTCTCCGCCTCGCCGGCATTGCTGATGAAGAGCTTGGTCCCATTCAGGATATATTCATCGCCCACCAGTTCCGCCCGCGTCTGGACATTACCGGCATCCGAGCCAGCCATCGGCTCGGTCAGCGCGAAGGCGCCAATCTTCTCACCGCGCGCCAGGAGCCGCAGATACTTGTCCTTTTGCTCATCAGTTCCAAACAACATTATGGGATATACGCACAATGCGTGGGCCCCATAGACCGCACCGGTGGTAGTGCAAGCTGCCGAGAGCATTTCCCCGACCACCGCCCACTCCAGGACGCCCAGGCCCAGGCCATCGTATTCTTCAGGCACCGAAATGCCCATCAGATCCAGTTCACCTAACATCCGCACATTATCCCAGGGGAATTCGCCTCTCCGGTCAACCTCCTGGGCCTGAGGCTTCAGCTCCTCATCACAGAACTCTTTTACTGCGGCGAAGATGTCTTTTTGTTCGTCGGTGAATTCAAAATTCATAGGATTACCCTCTTCAGTGGCTATTTGCTGCGCCAATACATTCGCGTAGCGCAGGCCTTCAGCCCAGCGGGGTTAGAGAACCCCGCCTACGCGGTTGTGTTGTCAAAGCGTCTTCACTCGCGTAGCGCAGGCCTTCGCCCGCCGCCTCCCGCGTAGCGCAGGTTCTCAACCTGCGTTCGCGCTTCAGTGCGCAGGCGCGGAGGTAGTATTGGTAAAAGGTTCCAGTGTCCAGCGAAGTACGGCCGCGCCCAGAGTAAAACCGGCCCCAAATCCCACAAACAGCACAATATCACCGGGATCCAGTTGCCCGCGGCGGTAGATATCGTCCAGGGCCAGGGGGACTGAAGCTGCCGAAGTGTTACCATACTTATCTACTGTACACACTATCCGCTCACTCGGAATGCCTAAGCGCTGACCGGCCGCATCCAGTATTCTCTTATTGGCCTGGTGCATCACCACCGCGCCCACCTCGGAAGCCGAGATCCCCGCTTTGTCCAGTGCCTTTTCAGCCACTTTAGGAATGCCACGGACGGCCAGCTTAAATATCTCGGGGCCCTCCATCTCCAGACAATCTTTGTGCTGGGCAATCAACTCCGGGGTCAGGCGCAGCCGCGAGCCTCCTCCGGGGAGCATAAGTAGATCGCCGTGTTCCCCATAAGACTCCAGGACATGTGAGAGCAGGCCTTCGCCTTCGCGGCACGGCTTAAGCACAGCAGCGCCGGCTCCGTCGCCGAATAGCACGCAGGTGGAGCGGTCGGTCCAGTTAGCAATTCTGGTCAGTGTCTCGGTGCTGATGAGAAGCACATGTTCATAATCTTCTATCCGAATAAAGTTAGCTCCGGCCACCAGTCCATAGATGAATCCGGTGCAGCCGCTGCTGAGGTCAAAAGCCGCCGCGTTGGTAGCACCGATGCCATCCTGGACCAAACAAGCAGTAGCGGGAAACGGCATATCTGGGGTTACTGTAGTGACGATAATCAGGTCAATCTCCGGCGCCCCCACCCCGGCGTCTTGCAGTGCTCGCTGGGCTGCCATAATCGCCAGATCAGAGGAGGCCTGATCATCAGCGGCTATGCGCCGTTCCCGGATTCCAGTATGGCTGACAATCCACTCATCGGAGGTGTCAACCATCTGCTCTAGGTCGGCGTTAGTCAATATACGTTCAGGAACGTATGAGCCTACTCCGCCGATTGTGGCTCCGCGTGGCATTATACTGAGCATCCTTACAGTAAGAATGGATGGTTAGCGCTTGAGGGTGGGCAGCTATTAGTGATACGGCCAATCCTGGTTAGCCCGTGACACTTGGAATTACCTGGCCACAAGTCTCTTGCAACCGTTCCACAACTTGTCCTTCTGCCGCCCAACACGCCACCCTTATGGCATTGGCCATAGCATTGGCATCGGAACGGCCGTGGCTGACCACACAAATGCCTCGCACTCCTAATAGTAAAGCTCCACCATAGGTAGCATAGTCGAAACGTCGCTTGAAACCAGTGATGGTATGCCGCATCATCCAGGCGCCGATCTTAGCCTGCAGACTCTGGGAAATCTGCTGCAACAATTGGTCCACCGCTAACTGGAACGCTCCCTCTACCGCTTTCAACGCTACATTGCCGGCAAAGCCATCAGCCACAATAACGTCAACTTCTCCCCCCAAAACATCGTTGCCTTCCACATTACCAATGAAATTGAGGGAAGATTGGCTGAGCAGCTCATAGGCGGCCTGGGTAAGATTATTGCCTTTAGATGGCTCCTGGCCGATGCTCAGCAAGCCAACTCGGGGCTGGTTGATACCTAACGCATGTTCGGCATATATGCTGCCCATCAACCCAAATTGGGCCAGATCAAGAGGCCGACAGTCTACATTAGCACCACCATCAATCAGTACACGCTGTTGGTGGAGGCCCGGCAAAAGCACCGCAATTGCCGGCCGTCGCAGGCCGGCAATGGTACCCAGCCGAGTATGAGCCAAGGCCATAAGGGCCCCCGAATTACCCGCCGATACCACAGCATCCGCCTCCCCGGTTCTGACCAGGTCTACTGCCACCGATACCGACGAGTCTGATCGGCTGCGGAGGACGCCAGTCACCCCGTCCGCCATTCCCACTACTTCCGGGGCCTCGACTATCTCTAATCCGGGTAGGTCAGCTTCCGCCGCTGGCAGATAGGGAGTAATCTGGTCACGCCGGCCTACTAACAGTATGTCAGCTGCCAGTTGGGGCAGACAACGCAACGCTCCTCCCACTACCTGCTCGGGAGCAAAGTCCCCCCCCATGGCGTCAATAGCGATAATCATTGACTATCCTCAGACGGATAACTGCTCTTGGCTTGTTACCGGCCACCAGGCCGCTTCTCTTCTTCGGTGACGGTGTGATCTGCCTTCTCGCCCTTGTAGTATCCACACTTGTGACAGGCATTATGAGCCAAAGTCATTACATGACAGTGGGGACACTCAACCAGTGATGGAACTGACAGCTTTTGGTGGGTGCGGCGCTTGTTACGCCGGGTTTGGGAAACTCGTCTCTTGGGAACTGCCATTGTCTGCCAACTCCTTACAATCCCGTCAAACCAGCAACGTCAGTGTGTTGGTGGCCATTAGCTTAGTGTTTTCAGTGTGCTACTGCTGCCGCAGCTTCTGCAATGGCGCCAGTCGCGGGTCAACTTGCTGCTCGGCGCACTTACACTGCCCCTCATTCAGATCTTGCCCGCAATGAGGACATAGACCGCGGCAATCGGGCCGGCACAGCGACCGCGGGGGTATATTCAGGATTAACAACTCCCGCACTAACTCACGTAGGTTGACAACTTCGTGGTCAACCAGTGGTATGGGGCAGGTGCCGTTTTCACCATCTTGCCCCACCGCCACCTGGTCTATTTGCTCCAATGAGCAAATCTCATCAACCACTATATCCAAAGGCACACTGTGAGGGCGTAAGCACCGGCTGCAATTGAGCGCCACAGTCCCCTGCAACCGGCCCCGGGCCGCAATCCGCTCACCAGTATTGACCAGGACTATTGTGCCTGCCAGCCGTCCTTCGAATTGGTACCCGGTCCCGGTCGGAGCTGGCGCGTCTATTACACACTCGGCCCGCCCCGGCGCATGATCTATTTTGCCTAATATATTGTACTTCATATAACACTAACGCGGCTGTTAGCCGCGTATAATCTACCCTGGGAAAGTATACACAACTACCGCTGCCCTGTCAAGCAATCAGACAGGCTCCCTCCCCATGGAATCACCAGCGAATCCAAAGCCCACGGTCCCAGTGCGAATACCTCCTCGCCATTAATCTGGCGACTGGTTACCCCTTCCCGCAGCATGTCTTCCTGTAAATATAAGGCTGTCTGCGCGCTGCGATATTCGATGGTATGGAGCAACTGGTACTCATACCGCAGCTCTGACCTGGGTTTGGGGTCATGCTTATGCAGAAAGGCATCGTAGGGATCCTCGGGTTCGGGAATCAGCGTCTTGGTGCGCTTGACGGTCTGGCGCGCTCGTGCTGTGGCCAGGTGCCGGGCAAACTCCGATAGGCTCTCCTCACCAGTAGCAGGCTCAATTTCCACCGCTACCCCGGCCCGAAGATTGTTTTGAGCCACCGCTAAGGGATAGCTGCGCTTGCGTGCGTAAACCAACAGCTCCAGTTCGGCATCCGGCCCCTCATCTGACCAGCGTAGTACCCCCGGCTGGGGCCCCGAGATCACCTGTTTCACTTCAGCCGGCCCCGCCCGTAGTAAAGTGATGCCTATATTACATCCCAGCCGGCGCAGAGCCACCTTGCCCTGCTCAGCAACGGCCACGGGTTGGCCGTTCCAGGGTCGTCCGCCTACATAAACCTCATCAATCTGGTCGCGGGGACCAAGTACGCCGTGCAGCATTGCAATCCGCCGCTGGCCGGTACCAATGCCGTCGAAGTCCATCGTTATTAGTGCGATATTCTCGTGCTGCACACTGCTGACACCACTGGCCTGCGGCTGAGCAAAAAAGTATGCCGTAGGTCGCTTCTCGCCATCGCCAAAAGTCACTAACAGTGGGATGCTGCTCACCGAGGGCCGACCACTCATCGTCCCCAGACTAAACTGGGGATGCACATACGTATCGGTACGGGTTACTGAGGCCTCATCCTGGGCTGCGGTTATTAGCTGATGCGGCTGAGCTGCCGTGTCAAGCGCCAGCTCTACCGCCGGCGGGTACTCGGGTACAGTGAAAAACATGGCCAACGGCACTACTTCGTCAGGTTCAGGCCCGTGCAGATCAGCGTAAATCAGATAGCGGCTATAACGGCCACCGTGGAGATAATCGTCTACACTTGTATGCAGTGCAGCTCCGGCCAGCGCCCCGTTGGGGAGTTGGACCCGGGCGGCAATATCCCGATAGACAAGCTCCAAAGCTGCTTGCAGCTCCCCGGACCGCTGGCTGGGTGGCAAGCTCTGCCAGGTCCATTTTAGGGCGGCAATCCGATAGGCATCCGTGGTGGGACTATGTCCCTGTGTCCAGCCAGCCTGGGTCAATCGTTGTAGCCATCTGTCCAGTTCTGTCCGACTCTGGTCGGTAGCTGCGGGTTTGTCCAGGGCCGCCCCCAATGCCGCCAGAGAAGCCACGCGCAGAACAGCGGTCAAGCCCTCAGGCAAGGGTTGGGGGCGCCGAATGGCCTGGTAGCACAACTCCAGACTCCTTACCATGTCTGCCCGGGTGGTTTCCGGTAGCTGCTGACCCCACTGCTGGTAAATGTGGGCCAGCAGTGGCACCACCCGATAGGTAGCTGCCAGGCTATAAGCTCTCGACTCCTTGGTAGTCCAGGGAAACTGTCCCCAAGTAGTAGACCGCTCGTCCTGGTCTTGATTGGCCAGCACTGATCTGAGTACACCCCTGGCCTGTTCATCAGTGGGGGAGACCGCCAAGGCGGCCGTAACATACCCTATGCTGGCGGCGGCCACACTGGGCTGGCCGCGACTATCCTTGATCAGGCCGCTGGTTGGGTCAAAGTTTTCCCGACCATAGGCAACGACGCATTCGCGCAGCCACTGTTGCCGGTCTGGAGATTGGGCAGTGGCCCACTCTACTCCGACAACGGTCAGTCCCAGTGCCAGGGTCACCGACGCTACCCGGCGATACACGCTCAGCATCATTGTCTGTTATCACCTGCCTCTATTGATCGCCTGCGCCATACCCATTAACCCCAACGATTGCAGCCGCCTGGTCTCGCCCGGCGGCTGCCTCCTGCCAATGCCTATTGCGCTCGTATCTCGGTTGGCTGCGGAGCGCAGCCGCCCCGTCTTAGCGCTTGGAGAACTGCTTACCCCGTCGTGCCCGGCGGAAACCGGAGTGCTTGCGTTCTTTAGCCCGGGGATCACGGGTCAGCAGCCCCAGCGGTCCCAAAATTGTCCGGTATTCATCGTCGGCGGCCACCAGGGCCTTGGCAATACCATGGCGGATTGCCCCGGCCTGACTGCTGATGCCGCCCCCCTTGATGTAGGCAATAACGTCGTACTGGCCCAGAGTTTCCGTAGCCTCCAGAGGCTCCAAAATCATCTGCTCCAAGCTATACCGATGCAGATACTCAGTGGCCGTCTTCTTGTTGAGGGTGATCTGGCCGCTACCTGGGGCCAGCCACACTCGGGCCACTGCCGTCTTGCGCCGGCCAGTTCCATAGTGTCTACCGTTCTCAGCCAACTTTAATCACTTCCTTTGCATCGTCCATCAACTGGCAGCATTGCTCTACTGCAATTGGAGGGGCTGGGGTTGCTGGGCCTGGTGGGGATGGTCCGGGCCGGCATATATCTTTAGCTTCTTTATCATCTGTCGGCCCAGGGCGTTATGGGGCAGCATTCCCCACACTGCCCGGCGAATCATGGTCTCTGGTGAACGTTGCCGCAGGTCCTCAGCCCGCTCCTCCTTAAGTCCGCCAATATATCCCGTGTGGCGGTAGTAGATCTTATCCCGCATTTTATTGCCGCTGAGAGCGACTTCGCCCGCGTCCACGACAATGACAAAGTCACCACAGTCTACGTGGGGAGTAAAGTATGGCTTATGTTTGCCCCGGAGCACGGTAGCCACGCGCGTCGCTAAACGTCCCAGTCGGCGATTAGCAGCGCTGACTATCCACCAGTCGCGCTGGATATCTTCTTTTTTTGCTGATCGAGTCTTCAGATCCGTCATTTGCCTGTATGATTCTCCTGTAACTGCCAGGTTATGGTGAGCCTAATAATCTACCCTCACCAAACACAGTCCGCAACCGAGCGCCGGCGGCCCCGCCGCGAAGCCCTCGGCGCCAGCTAATATGTGTCTGACATCATCGGCCGCCAGACGGCCGCGCCCCACTTCCACCAATGTCCCGACCATCAACCGCACCATCTTGTACAGAAAGCCATCTCCCTCTACCAGCATCCGTATGGTGCTATCTTCCTGCTCAATGTCAAACCGATGTATAGTGCGAATTGTATTGGTTCCTGAGCTACCGGCCGCGCAGAACGCGGCAAAATCATGTCGCCCCAGCAAGGTAACACTACCTACCCGCATCGCCTCGGTATCCAAATCTTCGGGTATGTGCCAGGAATATCGCTCTATGAATGGTGAGCCCCGGCGACGATTAAGTATTCGGTACGAGTATAACTTGCCGACCGCATCATAGCGGCAATGAAAACTGTCGGCCACCGGCTCGGCACTGACCACATTCACTGCCACCGGCAGGTGCTCGTTAACTGCTCGCAGCAAGTTGCTCACCGGAATTGGCTTTTCAGTTGTAAAGGTAACAACTTGTCCCAGGGCATGCACGCCGGCATCGGTGCGGCTGGCTGCAGTTATCCGGGTCGGCTCCTGCAATACAGTTTCCAGCGCTCGTTGCAGCTCGCCCTGAATCGTTGGAACGTTCGGCTGCCACTGAAACCCGGCATAGTCAGTCCCGTCGTATTGGACCACCAGCATTAGCTTGGCCATTGCCCCATCTGTTGACAGCTTACTCGCTAAGCTCTAAGATGGCCATTTGCGCTGCGTCCCCCCGCCGCCTGCCGGCCCGGATTATGCGTGTATATCCACCGTCTCTGTCATCGTACCGCGGCGCAATTTCCTCGAACAGGTAGCTGACTAAATCCTGATCACGTATAGACCGCAATACCCGGCGGCGAGCGGGTAGGTCGCCGCGTTTGGCTAGGGTGATTAGTTTTTCCGCGAGCCGAGAGGCCTCCTTGGCCTTCTGAACGGTAGTTTTGATGCGGTTGTGAGTAAACAGGGATGCTACCAGGCTACGGAGCAAGGCAAGCCGTTGATCAGTAGCCCGATTCAGTTTTCGGTGATTCTTGCGGTGACGCATTTTATTCCCCTTAGCTTTGTACCCCCGCCAGGGTCATATCTTGGATATGTCCAGGGCTGGCCAGGATTAGGCCCACTATTGCTCCTCTTCACTATCCGCCTGAAGATGGAGGCCCAAGTTGGATAACTTCTCAGCAACTTCCTCCAATGACCGATGCCCAAAATTGCGAATGTGTACCAGTTCATCCTCGGTGCGGGCAATTAGATCGCCTATGGTGTGTACGCCTTCTTTGCGCAGGCAGTTGTAGACGCGCACCGAGAAGTCAACTTCCTCAATCGGCAGTTCCAGGGTCGCATCAAATACCCGTTTCTCCGCCGGTATCTCCATCTCTTCGGCTTCCGGTACGGCCGCAAATATGCTCAGGTGTTCTTGGAGAATTCGAGCAGCTCGGCGCACTGCTTCGTCAGGCATCAAGGTCCCATCGCTCCATACCTGCAAAGTCAACCTCTCCAGATCGGTGCGCCGGCCCAGTCGCGTCGGTTCCACGGCATAGCTAACCCGCCTGATAGGGGAGAAAGCCGCATCAACCGGAATTATGCTCTTATCTCGGGGGGAATCCTCGCGCTCCTCAACTGGCTGGTAGCCCTTGCCGCGCTTTACTGTTATTTGGATGTCCAGCCGGGCATTGCTTTCGGTCAACTCGGCAAGATGTAACTGGGGATTAGTAATCTCTATCTCTGGTGGACAGGCCACGTCCGCCCCTGTAACGTCGGTCGGGCCCTCAGCCTCGATTCGCAAGGTGTACCCAGGTGACTCCTCCTCTTCCTGAGGCGTCTCGTTGGTACACCTAATGGCTAATTCCTTGATATTGAGAATAATCTCGGTACTGTCTTCCACAATGCCCGGAAGAGTGGTAAATTCGTGCACTGCTCCCTCTATAGCGACGTCGGTAATACCCATACCGGCGATATGAGCCAACAACACGCGGCGGAAAGCATTGCCCATTGTATGGCCCATACCACCCTCTAAGGGCTCGATGGATAACTTCCCGTAAGTGGGATCTAATGCCAATACAGCAATTTCAGGGCGTACCTCGTCAGCCATCGCCACTGACTCCTTTGTGTGCACAATATTATGACATACCATCTGTTGCTGGGTTCAAAGAGCCGCTACTGCGCGTCGTCCGATGCTCTGTCTGCCTTAGCGAGCATAAAATTCGGTTACTAACTGTTCGTCTACATCGGTGTCAATCTCGCTGCGCGCTGGTAATCCCACAATCTGGACGCTCAGATTCTCATTATCCACTTGCAACCAGCTTAACCCCCCGCCGGCGGCGCCTGCCTGAATTGCCTGGCCAATGGGAGACAGCTCGGCGCTATTCTCGCGCACTTTAATTACGTCCCCTGGCTTGACCCGATATGAGGAAATGTCAACTGGTCGGCCGTCAACCTGAAAATGCCTATGATTAACCAATTGGCGCGCTTCGGCTCGACTGCTCGCGAAACTGGCCCGGTATACCACGTTGTCCAGGCGTCGCTCCAAGAGTTGCAGCAGATTCTCGCCGGTAATTCCCGCCATCCGCTCAGCATGATCCACGTAGCGGCGGAATTGCCTTTCCAGCAGCCCGTAGATGCTCCGCAACTTCTGCTTCTCGCGGAGTTGGACACCATAGTCACTGGGGCGTCGCCGGCCCCGGCCTGACCCGCGCTGTCCCGGCGGGAAACTGCGCTGCTCAAAGGAACACTTTGGCCCATAACACCGCTGGCCTTTGAGAAATAGTTTCTGACTAGCGCGGCGGCAGACGCGACAAACTGGACCTACATTACGTGCCATAAAAATAGCTCACCTCGGTGCCAATCCTCCATGTCAGTGTATAGTTAGTTGATTAACATCCTGTCGCCGGTCTTCACACGCGCCGCCGTTTCTTCAGCCGGCAGCCGTTGTGCGGGACAGGCGTGACGTCTTTGATTTCTCCTATGTTCAGGCCGGCGGTTTGCATCGCCCGGACCGCTGTCTCGCGGCCGGAACCGGGTCCTTTGACAAACACATCTACCTTTGCCATCCCGAACTCCCGGGCTTTACGGGCGACGTCTTCACCGGCCAGTTGGGCGGCAAAGGAGGTTCCTTTCTTAGTGCCGGTAAACCCAATACTACCTCCGCTAGCCCAGCACAGTGTGTCGCCGTTGGGATCGGTAATAGTCACGATAGTGTTATTGAACGTTGACTTAATGTAGGCACGCCCCTGGGGTACTTGCCGCTTCCTCTTAGCCCCGGTGCCCCGGCTGCTAACACGCATAAGTATTAGTCCCACCTTTCAACTCGGTTGGCCTGACTGTACTACCCATCCAGATCACTTATTTCACCGTTGGCGCTCGCCGGCGGCCCGCCACCGTCTTCTTTTTGCCCTTGCGGGTGCGGGCATTGGTTCGGGTGCGCTGACCTCGTACTGGCAGTCCACGCCGATGGCGCTGACCCCGATAGGTACCGATCTCAATTAATCGCTGTATATTGCCCTGCAATGCCCGCCGCTGGTCTCCTTCAATGGCGTAATCGCGATCAATTGCCTCGCGCAGTTGGGCAATCTCTTCCTCGGTCAGGTCCCGCATCCGGGTATCTGGACTGATCCCAGTCTCCGCCAAAACCTTCTGTGCCAAGGCCTGACCGATGCCGTAAATGTACGTTAGACCAATCTCAGCCCGTTTGTCGGGCGGCAGGTCAACTCCCAGAATTCTGGGCACAGTGTGGACCTCCTTTGCCTATCCTTGCCGCTGCTTGTGACGCGGATTTTCACAAATTACATAGACCCGGCCACGACGCCGGACTATTTTGCATTTGGCACAACGCTTTTTTACTGAAGCTTGAACCTTCATGATCACGACCTCCGGCTATCCTGCTTTGTCCTGTCACCACCATGAGCAAGGTGATATTCCTATTACTTGTACAACCAGACAATCCGGCCCTTGCTCAAATCATAGGGTGAAAGCTCCACGGCTACTTTGTCACCGGCCATAATCCGGATGTAACGTATCCGCATTTTTCCGCACAAGTGAGCTAACACCTCATGTTCGTTCTCCAAAACGACTTTGAACCGGGTATTGGGCAACTTCTCAGTCACTATACCCAACACCCGAATCTTTTTATTCTTTTTGCCCTCATTCCTGGGCATAATCTACCGGTAACGAATCCCTTCGTTCGGTCAGGATCAACGGCTGGCCTTCAGTAACAACAATAGTGTGTTCAAAGTGAGCCGAGGGTCGCCCGTCGGCAGTCCGTACCCGCCATCCGTCACTATCCACTCGCACTGCCGACTCGCCCGCATTAACCATCGGCTCGATTGCCAAGACCATCCCTGGCTGTAGAACCAATTCATAATCCGGAAACTCCCCTTCGGCCACAAAGTTAGGAACCTGCGGCGGCTCATGCAACTGTTGACCAATACCATGCCCCACCAAGCTGCGCACCACGCTGAATCCGGCCGCTTCTACGTGCTGTTGTACCGCCCGGCAGACTTCCCGAAGCTTGGCAGTCGGCCGGGCCTGCTCAATTCCGGCCGCCAGGGCTTCCCGGGTCGTCGTCAACAGCCGCTGGCGCTCATCATCCACTTCCCCCACCTTAACGGTCAGGGCGCTGTCCGCATGGTATCCCTGGTAACAAGCACCCAGGTCTACCCCCACTATCTGACCCTCTGCCAGCCGCGTCTTATCGGGAATGCCATGGACGACTGTATCCTCTATCTCCACGCAGATAGTAGCCGGATAGTCTTTATAGCCCTTGAATGAAGGCACTGCGCCTCGGCGGCGAATGTTTTCCTCGGCTAAATTGTCAAGCTCCTGGGTACTAATACCGGGCTGCATATGCTGCTGGAGCAACTGCAGAGTCTCAGCCACAATCTCGCCCGCTTGCTGTAGTATTTCTATTTCGGCGGCTGAGCGTCGAGCAACCCGTTGGGCCGGCTTGCCACTGCCCATCATTTTTCGCTTGCCTGGGGCGCCTTTATGGCGGCGAGCAAGTGCTGACTGACTTGTTGCTGCTCGCCTGCCACATCTACCGTAATTAGCTGGCCCTGCCGCCGGTAGTATTCAATAACTGGTGCAGTCTCGTCCTGATAAACTTTGAGCCGCTCCTTGATTGCTTCTGGTTGGTCGTCGGTGCGTATATATAGCTGGCCCCCACAGGTTGGACACGGATCAGCGACGCCAATATTGTCCCGATACACATTGAATATCTGCGCGCAATCTCGGCAGAGGCGGCGTCCGGATAGCCGCCGGATAACTTCCTGGTCACTAATCGTCATGTTTACCGCTAACGGTTCGCTGCCATTTGACTCTTCTATAAGTTGGGTCAATGCTTCGGCTTGCGCCACCGTGCGCGGGAACCCATCCAATAGCCAGCCGCTGGTGCAATCGGGCTGCTGGAGCCGCTGTTGGGCCAACTCAATGATCAACTCGTCAGGAACTAACTGGCCGGCGTCCATATATTGCTGAGCTTTCTTACCCAACTCACTCTGCTGAGCAACTGCCTCCCGCAGTATGTCTCCGGTCGAGATGTGAGTAATTCCCAGCTCTTTCTCAAGGTACTCGGCATGGGTGCCTTTACCGGCTCCCGGTGAGCCCAAAAGGATTAGGTGCAGTTGCCTCATTAACCAGCGTCTCTCCTGCGAATTGCTCCGATTATGCTGACAGAAAGCCCCGATAATGCCGCATCAGCAGTTGGGCTTCAATCTGTTGCATAGTATCCAGGGCTACTCCCACTACAATCAGCAGCGAGGTACCCCCCACCAAGGTGAATGTCGGCACTCCGGTAATAGCGCCCACTCGGTACTGCATCACGGCTATGAGGCCCAGGAACAAGGCTCCGGGCAGGGTAATCCGATAAAGTATTTTGTCCAGATGGTCCCGAGTCTTCTCTCCTGGACGAATACCGGGGACTGTTCCCCCCGATTTCTGCAGATTCTCAGCAATCTCTTCGGGATTGAAGGTAACTGCTGTGTAGAAATAGGTAAATACTATCACTAACATAAAGTACAGCACCAGCGCAAATCCGCTACTCTGCGGGTTGGTAAAGTAAAGCAATCCGGCAATAGCGTTGCGAATACTGTCCTCGGCTATACCTACCCGGGCAATTGTTCCTACCACAGCATCATTTTGCAGATAGACAGCAATTGTTTGCGGAAACATGGCCACCGCGATAGCGAAGATAATGGGGATGACTCCCGCCTGATTGACCCGCAGCGGCAGGAAACTGCTGGAACCTCCATAGACGCGCGTGCCCCTCACCCGTTTGGCATACTGAACCGGAATCTTTCGCTCGGCTTGCTGGACCTTGACGATACCGTAGATGGTAGCTCCGAATATGATCGCCAGAAACAGGATATTGCCGATGCCTATCTCTCCGTGCCACCACAAGTTAAGAGTCCGGGCTAGTTGAGTGGGCAGGCTGGTCATAATCCCGGCGAAGATTATCAGCGAGATCCCCTGGCCAATTCCCTTCTCAGTGATCAGGTCAGCTATGTACATCAAAAACATCGTCCCGGCCACCATCATAAGCACATCAAACGCCATCATGGTGGTGCCACCAATAAACACTTGCTGCTGGCTGAAGAAGCCACTCATACCAAAGCCCTGCAGGGCGGCCAGCCCTACGGTCAGAAACTTGGTCCACTGTTTTATCTTGCGCTGACCCCATTCGCCCTCACGCTGCAGTGCCTCCAGAGACGGAATGGCCATAACCAACAACTGGAAGATAATTGAAGCGGTAATGTAGGGCATTATGCCCATGGCCAGAATGGAAAAACGGCGCAAAGAACCGCCCGCAAAGGCATCCAGTAGGCCTCCCAACCCACCGCCAAAGCCGCCCTGGAATAGCTTTTCCATTTGCACCTTGTCAATGCCGGGCAGGGGGACGTGAGCGCAAGCGACATACACAGCGAACATAGTCAGCACAAATATAATCCGCTTGCGTACGTCCGGTAGTTTGATGGCCTGGGCCAGCCCGGCCAGACGCTCCTTCACGCTTCAATCACCTCCACCTGGCCGCCCGCCTGCTCAATCTTCTGTCTGGCTGATTGGCTGAAAGCATGGGCGCGGACGGTCAAAGCTTTTTTTAGTTCACCTTCGCCTAATATCTTCAGGCCATCATTGAGTTTGCTTATCGCGCCGCTGCTCAGAGCCAGTTGGGGAGTGACGGTCGTTCCCTTGCGGAAGCGATTAAGTTGTTCCACGTTCAGGATGCTGTATTCCTGGCGGAATATGCCAATGTTGTGAGCGCGATTGGTCTGGCCGCGCAACTTCGGCAGTCGCCGATACAGGGGAGTACGGCCCCCCTCAAACCCGGGCGGAATAGTATCGCGGTGCTTCTGGCCTTTTTCGCCCCGCCCACACGTCTTGCCCTGACCGGCAGCATGACCCCGCCCCACGCGCTTGCGAGATTTGCTTCTGGCTTTATTAGGGCGCACGTCAGTCAAGTTCATTTCTGCTTATCCTCCTCAAAAGTGCAAGCCAGCCTCGCGGGCTGCCTCGGCCAAAGCCTGGACCTTGCCGTGATAGGGCGAGCCGGCTCGATCAAAGACTACCTGCTCGATGCCCTGGGCCAACACCCGCTCAGCTATTGCCTGGCCCACAGCCGCCGCCGCTTCTTTATTGCTGGTACTGGTTAGCCCATCTCGCACATCATCCTCTAACGTCGAGGCGGCCGCCAGGGTGTGACCAGCATAATCGTCAATAATCTGTGCGTAAACGTGCCTTAGTGATTTGGTCACACACAACCGGGGGCGGTCGGGTGTGCCCACTATCTGGCTGCGCCCCCGCAGTTGCCGTTTGCGTCGCGCTTGTTGTCTATTCTTCTCCGAACTCACGGCAGGTTGCTCCTCAACCGGCGGCCACAATGGCCGCACACTGTTAGCTATTCAATACCAATCTTGGCTTGTTTGCCGGGCTTGCGCCGCAGTTGCTCGTCGTCATACTTGATGCCAGCCCAGCGAGTCCCCTTAGCCCAGTAGGGTCCTACTGGACGGACGGCCCGAATATTGGCGGCCAGTTGGCCTACCGCTTGCTTGTCAGCACCGCGAATTATCATGGCATTATTGCCCTCAACCGTTATTTCCAAACCTTCCGGGGCTTCGACCACTACATCATGGGAAAAGCCCACGCGCAGCCGCAGTTTATTGCTGTCCATTTCCGCGCGGTAACCAACGCCCTGCATCTGCAGTCGCTTCTCAAAGCCTTCAGCAGCACCCTGTACCATATTGGCCAACAATGATCGGGTCAAACCGTGTAGCGCCCGGTGCTGTTTCTGGTCACTGGGGCGCTCCACCACTATCTGCCCCTCCTCGGCTTTTATGATCATGTCAGGGTGAAGTTGCTGCCGCAACTGTCCCACGGGGCCCTTGACTGTTACCGTATTGTCTTCCTGTACCGTGACCTGGACTTCTTCCGGTATGGGTACTGGTTGTCTGCCTATCCGTGACATGGGTCGGTCCTTCCTGCAAAATAGGCCAGTAGGCGATAGTCCGGTAGCTGGCTACCACACCTCGCCAATGACCTCACCACCAATTCCTTTGCGCCGCGCTTCGGAACCGGTCATTATGCCTTGACTGGTAGAGATAATCACAATACCCAGGCCGCCCATGACTCGGGGCGAATCGCCTTTGCCTGCATATACCCGCCGCCCGGGCGTGCTGGTCCGCCTCAATCCCTTAATTACTGGCTCGCCATGATCGTTAAAACTCAGACGCACTCGCAGTTCCCGGCCCTTGCCGACCAGTTGGAAACCACGCAAATACCCTTGGCGATGCAGCAACTTGGCGATTTCCATCTTCAGTTTTGAGACGGGCACTCTCACATTGCGGTGCGATGTCATCGCCGCATTGCGGATGCGCGTGAACATATCTGCGATCGGATCCGACACGACTGCCATCTACTTACCTCCTGGCCTTACCTCAATAGCGTTACCATTCGTGCAGTATTGCTGATGCTATCATCAATCAAGCGTCTCAAGTCCAGCCGGGTGGGCTACCAACTCGACTTGGTAATTCCCGGAATATTGCCGGCTAACGCCTGCTCGCGGAAGCAGATGCGGCACAGGCCGAACCGCCGCAGGTATCCGCGCCGCCGGCCACAAAGCGCGCATCTATTATACGCCCGGGTACTGAACTTGGGCTCACGTTTTTGTTTAGCTATCCACGATTTCTTGGCCAAACTGCCGTTCCTCCTGACCACTTCTTTTTAGCTGGTCTTAGCCCTGTTACTACTGTCGGTTGCCATGGTTATGCCGATGCCAACGGCATTCCCAGACCTTCCAGTAGGGCAGAGGCTTCCTCGTCAGTTTCAGCAGTGGTAACGATAGTGATGCTCATTCCTCGCGTCTTTTCCACCGCGTCGTAACTGAGCTCGGGAAAGATCAAATGATCGTTAAGACCCATAGTATAGTTGCCTCGGCCATCAAAACCGCTCTGCGGCAGCCCGCGAAAGTCGCGAATGCGGGGCAGGGCAGTGTTGAACAATCGGTCCACGAACTCCCACATCCGGGCCCCACGCACGGTCGCTTTACATCCGATGGCCTGGCCTTTACGCACGTCAAAGGTGGAGATGGACCGCTTCGCTCGCGTGATGCAGGGGCGTTGGCCGATTATCAAGGCTAACTCATTCATAGCGTTCTCCAGAGTTTCGAAATTGCTGGTAGCCTCTCCCACCCCCATATTCACTGATATTTTCACCAATCGCGGTGCCTGCCATGGGTTAGTATAACCAAACTGTTCTATCAGCCGGGGCTGGATCTGGTCCCGGTATTGTTCTTTGAGCCTCGGTTTGTAAGCCATTCTCGATCTGCCTGCGCTTTCACTGGCCGCTTCTGCCGCCAACGCTTTATCGCTGGACTCACGGCCTGACGAACTATTCATCTATGTCTTGGTCGCACTTCTTGCATACGCGGACTTTAGTGCCATCTTCCCGCCGCCTGTACCCGACCCGCGTGGGCTGGTCACAGTTGGGGCAGATGAGCATAACATTAGAAACATGGATAGGCCCGGGGCCTTCAATAATGCCGCCCTGGCGGACTTTCTGGGACTGGCGGACCGCTCGCTTCATAATGTTGATGCCGTCCACCAACACCCGCTGCTCCTTGGGAAATACTCCGATAACTCGACCCCGCCGCTGGTGGTCGGCAAATGAGCGATCTTTGCCGGCCAGCACCAAAACCTCATCTTTGCTTCTTATGGGCAGCGGTTTAGTTGGCATCTATCATCTACTCCCTTCCGGCTATCGGCGTGGTGATAGCCGGTCATACTACCTCTGGGGCCAGGGAAATAATCTTCATATACCCTTTTTCCCGTAGCTCGCGGGCTACCGGGCCGAATACTCGCGTACAGAGCGGATTCTTATCGTCGTCTACAATGACGGCTGCATTATCATCAAACCGCACTTGCGTGCCATCCTGACGTGAGACCGGCTGGCGACAGCGCACCACCACCGCCCGCAGCACTGTGCCCTTGGCAATGGGACTCTGCGGTGCGACCTGCTTGGCCGATGCCGTGATCTCATCCCCCAGCGAGGCATATTGGCCGGCTCCCCTTATCCGAATGCAGCCGATCAGTTGGACTCCGGAATTATCGGTTACGTGCAACTTAGTTAGTGTCTGTATCATCGTATTATCCCTTCCCGGATACCCAGAGAAGTGTTCAAACCCGAGAAGGCCTCAGTTACTCATTGCGTTGGGCGGCGACCTTCGCCATGACTGCTTCGGCCAACTGCGCAGGTACTTCCTGGTAGTGCGAAAACTGCATAGTGTAGCTGGCTCGTCCTTGAGAAAGTGATCGCAGGCTGGCGGCATAGGTACTCGTTTCGGCCAGCGGTACCAATGCCTGTATGTTTTGCGTATCGCCGCCTAACGATTCAGTCCCCTGAATCTGACCGCGTCGGCTGTTCAAATCGCTTATTACATCGCCCATAATATCCTCGGGCGTGGTGACCTCAACTTCAGCAATTGGCTCCAACAGTGTTGCAGCCGCCTCCTCCAGCGCCTTACGCATCGCAATTTGACCTGCCATGCGAAAGGCAAGGTCGGAGGAGTCTACCGGATGGGAGCTGCCATCGTAAAGCGTGACCCTGACATCAGTGACCGGATATCCAGTTACTGCCCCTTGCCCCATAGCGTCCCGGATACCTTTTTCTACTGCCGTTATATACTGGGTCGGTACACTGCCCCCCTTGATCTCATTGACAAACTCAAATCCTTCCTCCCGAGGCAATGGCGCCACCCGTATCCAGACATCACCGAACTGGCCCCGCCCCCCGGTCTGCTTTTTGTGGCGTCCGTGGACTTGTACCTGCTTACGAACGGTCTCCCGATAGGGAATCCGGGGCTGGCTAAGGGTGACATCTACGTCAAAGTCGCGCTTCAGCCGTTGGGTCAACGTCTCAATGTGCAGCGGTCCTAAGGTATGGGCAATCAACTCTCCGGTCTCCCCGTCCCGCTCATATGAGAATCCTACATCCTCCTCGGCCAGCCGAGAAAGCGCCTCAGAAAGCTTGTTCTGATCCGCCTGGGAGGACACCTCCAAGGCAGTAGTATGCATCCCCACCGGCAACTGGGGCGCTGGATAGACTATATGAACGCGGGAATCACATAACGTGTCTCCGGTGACGGTTTCCTCTAACTTGGCCACACAGCCCAGGTCACCGGCCGCTAACGTGCCGGCGCTTACGGTGTCGCGGCCTTGCATGAATGACAGTGAGCTGAGCTTTTCCCGACTTCCCGTCCTCTCGTTGACTACACTTGCATCGGCCTGAGCCAGACCGGACACCACCCGCAGCAGGCTCAATCGGCCGACGTAGGGGTCGCTGAGGGTCTTGAAGACCACTGCTGAGAAGGGCTCACTACTACTCACCGGCCGGGTAATCTCCTGGTCTTCTGGACTGAGTCCCTCCCAGGGGCCTCTATCCGGCGGAGCGGGACAGACCCGAGTCAGGAAATCCAGTAGAGCACTGAGACCAATAGTCTGATATGCCCCGGTGGCTAACACCGGCATAATAGTGCCCTGCAACACCGCGTTTTTGATTCCAGCTGCCAGTTCCTGGGCAGTGAGCTGGCCTTCCTCCAGATATTTAATGGTCAGCTCGTCATCAGTGGCCGCCACCGCATCAATTAGCTGTTCGCGGGCTTCGGCAGCCTGCTCAGCCAGCTCAGTGGGTATCTGCTGGACCTTGGCCTCGGCCCCCGCCCCGACAATTGCCTTCTCTGCTAACAGGTCAATAACGCCCTCAAACGACTCTTCACTGCCGATTGGCAATTGCACGGGTACTATTTCTGGCCCAGAAAGACTCTCGCCGAGGCTGGCTACTGCCGCCTGAAAATCTGAGCGCTCTTTGTCCAGCTTGTTTATTACCGCTACTACCGGCAGGTGCCGTTCGCGGGCCGCCTGGAAAACCTTACGGGTGTGTACCTCTACGCCCGCGATGCCATCCACTACCAGCACAGCACAATCGGCCACCCACAAGCAGGGGAATACCTCGGCCACGAATTCGGCATATCCGGGCGTATCAATAAGGTTGATCTTGGTCTGGTCATGCTGATAATAGGCCAGAGCAGGGGCGATAGATATCTGCCGCTCTATCTCCCCCGCCTGAAAGTCGCAGGTAGTATTGCCATCCTCTACCCGCCCCAGGCGGTTGATTGCCCCGGCGGTATATAGCAGGCCCTCGGCCAGGGTAGTCTTGCCACACCCCCGGTGACCGACTAAGGCCAGATTGCGAATTTGGTTAGTATCAAATTGCGGCACGCCGACTTCCTCCTACGCACAGATACTTCTAATGTGGTCAGGTGGCGCCAGTATTACTCCGCGCGGGCCAGGACTTCAACTACCCGCCAGCTCTTATCCTTACTGAGCGGACGACATTCCCGTAGCAGCACCCGATCGCCGATCCGGCACTGGTTGTCTTCGTCATGAGCCTTGAGCTTGTTGCTGCGACGCATAACCTTTCTGTACAGCGGATGAGTAGTGGTCCGCTGGATCTCCACCACCACAGTCTTATCCATTTTGTCACTGGTTACTGTGCCTTCGCAGGTGCCGGGGTTGCCTCGCTTGTTCATCGCTCTTGACCTCGCTGATTTATATCTAACTCTCGCTCCCGCAGAATGGTCTGGATACGCGCTATAGCCTTTCGATACTTCCGCACTCGTTTGGGATCGTCAATTTGACCGGAGGCCAAGCGAAAGCGCAGATTAAGCAGGCTCTCGGTAATATGCCGTTGGCGCTCCCCCAGTTCTTGGTCGGTAGCCTGGCGCAGCTGGTCGAGAAACTCACGGTTTGTATCTACGCTATCAGGCATCGCTTAATCCTCTCGGGTGATAAACTTTGTACTGATGGGCAGTTTATGGGCCGCCAACCGCATAGCCTCCCGGGCAACATCTTGAGTAACTCCTGACATCTCAAACATAATCCGCCCGGGCTTGACGATGGCTATATAATCAATCACCGCACCCTTACCCTTACCCATTCTGGTCTCAGCCGGTTTCTGCGTGACCGGCCTATCGGGAAAGATGCGAATCCACACCTTGCCTCCCCGATGAGCGTGTCGGCTCATAGCAATCCGGGCTGCCTCGATTTGCCGAGAGTTCACCCGCCCCGGCGCCAGAGCCTGCAGTCCGTACTCCCCCTGATCCAGGCTGCTACCGCGATAGGCCAGGCCTCTGGTATGGCCCCGATGCTGCTTAGGATGTTTCAATCGTTTCGGCATCAACATCGCTATCTTCCTCGCTATGTTCCTGCCCTTCGCTGTCGGTGTCGGTGGGTATATCGGTCGTCTCTGTCTCAGCTTCGGATTGGCCGGCTTCCGTCTCTTCTTGGACTGTCTCCTGCTCGGAGGATGCGGTAGCCGCCTCTGGCTCGGCCTGGGATTGGCCGGCTTCCGTCTCCTCTTGGACTGTCTCCTGCTCGGAGGATGCGGTGGCCGCCTCTCCCTCGGCTTCGGATTGGCCGGCTTCCGTCTCTTCTTGGACTGTCTCCTGCTGGGAGGATGCGGTAGCCGCCTCTGGCTCGGCCTGGGATTGGCCGGCTTCCGTCTCTTCTTGGATTGTCTCCTGCTGGGAGGATGCGGTGGCCGCCTCTGCCTCGGCTTCGGATTGGCCGGCTTCCGTCTCCTCTTGGACTGTCTCCTGCTCGGAGGATGCGGTGGCCGCCTCTGCCTCGGCCTCGGTCGCCATCGCCGCGGCTGGCTCTTCTACTTCGGCAGGTGCTACCGGTTTCTCTTCGTCGGTCAGTGCTTCTTCCATCGGCGCTTCTGAACCCCCGGTCAAGCTCGTTAGCACGACCTCGTCGGCTGTAGCCGACAATCCTTCCAGGACATGTTCCGCCTGGGGCAGTAGCTCTGGCTCCTCTTTCTTCTTGGGAGGCAATATCTCCCCTTTGTATATCCACGCCTTAACACCAATAGGACCGTAACTGGTCGTCGCTTCCGCAAATCCGTAATCAATATCCGCCCTTAAAGTTTGCAATGGTACGCGGCCCTCTGGCCCCATAGATTCGGTCCGCGCGATCTCGGCCCCCCGAATGCGCCCGCTAACTTGGCAACGGGCACCCTCGGCGCCCACATTCATAGCCCGCTCAATAGCCTGGCCCATTGCCCGCCGCGGTGAGATGCGCCGCTCAAGCTCGTGAGCGATATTCTCGGCCATCAATTGGGCGTTTAAGTCCGGTTGGGGCGTCTCTTCTACATTAACGCGGATGCGTCCGGTCGCTACCTGTTCTACTTCCTGGCGCAGTTTGTCTACGTCCCGTCCTCCCCGGCCAATGATTATCCCTGGTTTGGCCGTCTGGATGGTTACAGTTACTGTATCCGCCCGTCGCTCGATAAAGACATCTGAGATACCGGCATTGCGATGCCTATCCATGATATGCTCGCGGATGTGGAGGTCCTCGAGAAGCTGCCGGCGATACTTCGGCCCTTCGGCAAACCACCGACTACGGGACTGACGTATAATCCCGAGACGGAATCCGTAAGGGTGTACTTTTTGTCCCATGCACGGTCACTCCTTGCCTGCAGCTGGGTAGGGCAAACGCGCGGCTATTCGCCGTTGTCTTCGTCACTGACAATTATGGTTATGTGGCTGGTCTTGCGGTAGTAGCGGTCAGCTCGCCCGCGAGCTCGGGGCCGCAGGCGCGCCATCTTAAGTCCGTGATCAACCACCGCATAACTGATCACCAGTTCATCCGGGTTCATATCGTGATTATTCTCCGCATTGGCCGCCGCGGAGTTAAGGCATTTCAGCACCTCAGCCGCCGCGGGTGAAGGCTGCACACCCAGCACGGCTCGCGCCTCATCAACGGCAGTATTGCGGATCAGATCCACATACCTTCGTAGCTTGCGTGGGCTACGATGTATCCATTTGGCAACAGCTTTCGCTTCCATTTTATCCTGTTTCTTAATCGGTATCAGATGGGGCCCCTTCAGCTGGCTTCGCTGTAGCCCCCTGCTCTACTACCTCGCCTGGTCTTCGGCCCCGGGCCGGGGCTGGCTCGGCTGCTCGCTCAGCCCGGGCCGGGCGCATGCTCCGGAAGGTGCGGGTGTGGGCAAATTCCCCCAACTTGTGCCCCACCATATTCTCGGTAATATATACCGGAATATGCTTGCGCCCATCATGTACAGCTATCGTATGGCCTATCATCTCGGGAAAGATGGTCGAGCGTCGCGACCAGGTCCTTATTATGCTCTTCTCGCCCCGCGCATTCATCTGCTCAATCTTCTTTAGCAGCTTCTCGTCAGCAAACGGTCCTTTTTTGGTTGACCTTCCCATGTTGCCGCAACCCTCCTATGCAACCATCAACATTACCAAAAACTATCGGCCTCGTCGGCGGACAATGTACTTATCAGATGGGTTGTTTTTGCGCCGTGTCTTCTTGCCCAGGGTCTTCTTACCCCACGGACTTAAGGGGCTGGGATGACCGATAGGTGCTTTGCCCTCGCCACCACCGTGAGGGTGATCCACTGGATTCATAGCTGAGCCGCGCACGGTTGGTCGTCGGCCTTGCCATCGGGATCGGCCCGCCTTGGCCTTCACCACATTGCTATGGTCAACGTTACCTACCTGGCCTACTGTGCCCCGACATTTTGTGGACACCAACCGCACTTCTCCTGATGGGAGGATAAGGTGGACGTAATTGCCTTCCCGGGCGGCGACACGGGCTTCGGCACCGGCCCCGCGCGCCAATTGCCCTCCCCGGCCCGGTGTCAGTTCCACGTTATGAACTATCATGCCCAGGGGTATGCGCCCCAGGGGTAGAGCATTGCCCAGCCGCGGCGCCACGCTCTCTCCCGAAATAACTGTATCACCTGCTTGCAGCCCGTCCGGCGCTAAGATGTAGCGCTTCTCCCCGTCAGTGTAGTGAAGCAGCGCCAGGTTAGCCGACCGGCCCGGATCGTATTCAATGGCGGCTACCTTGGCCGGCACGTCGTACTTGTCGCGCTTAAAATCTATAATTCTGAGCAGACGCTTATGCCCACCACCACGATGCCGCACCGCAATGCGGCCATCCCGACTACGCCCGGCCCGCTGCTTTCGCCCGATGACCAGGCTGCGCTCCGGGGCCTTCTTGTCTAAGTCAGACCGATCCACCGACACATAACCACGTCGTCCGGGAGTGTCTGGCTTGTGTTCCTTTACTGGCATTATCGGCTACTCCTTGTCATCTCGGCCCGTCCTCAGCGCCGGCTACTAAACACTCTCAATTAGCTCAATACGGTCGCCGGGCGCCAGGGTCACAATGGCTTTTTTGGCTGCCGCTGTCTGCCCTACACGGTGTCGGAAGCTGCGCTGCCGAGTCTTGCCCTTAGTATTCATCGTATTGACAGCGGTAACTCGCACGTCAAAAAGGGCCTCAATAGCCCGGCGAATCTGAACTTTGTTAGCATCGGGATGTACGTGAAAGTGATACTTATTCAGTTGGTCGGCTTCAGCCATACTTTTCTCGGTAATCACTGGCCGCAGGATAATATTACGATAAAAATTTATGTCTTCAATCGGCGCCAACTTACTCGCCTCCACCGCTCAGCTCGCCTAATGCTTCCTGAGTTATAATAATGTGGTCAGCCCACAGCACATCGCGGACACTGAAGTGCGGCACCTTACGCATGGACAGCTTGGGAATATTGCGACTGCTCCGGTATAGATACTGGTCCAGATATTCGTCCTCACTCAACAGCATTAGGATCTTACCTCGGCATTCCAGCGCCGCTAACATCTCTACCATCGTCTTGGTGCGAATCTCCTCCAGTTCAATCTCATCCACGACTATAATTCGCCCGTCGGCTAACTGTGCTGACAACACGCTCCGTAGCGCCTGGCGGCGCATCTTTTTGGGCATGTTGACCCGGCCGGGCTGGCCGTCAGGGCCGTGAGCCTTTTGGCCGCCCACAAAAAGGTTAGCTGAGCGATCATGGTGTCGGGCCCGGCCCAGACCCTTCTGCCGATATATCTTGGCTCCTGACGTGACTATCTCTGAGCGATTCTTGGTCTGGCCAGCATGTTGCTTTCGCTTACGATCCACGGTCACCAACGCTTGATGGATGAGGTCGTGGTGCAGCGGCACACTGAATATGTCCTCAGCGGCCTCGACCTGACCGACTTCCTCACCCTCCATATTGTAAACTGCCATCTGGGGCATATAAGCTCAGTCCCCTTGTGCCTTTCTACTGACCCGGATTTCGACCAGTCCACCTTTGGGCCCGGGCACACCGCCCTTGATGACCAATAAGTTGTCCTCTGGATCCACACCCATTATCGTCAGTCCCTGTGTGGTCACCCGCTTGTTACCCATGTGGCCGGGCATCCGTTGGCCAGGGAAAACGCGCTGGGCATCAGTAGCCCCGGCTGACTGGGGGGCGCGGTGTACTTTGGAACCATGACTGGCTGGCCCGCCGTGGAAACCATAGCGCTTTATTACCCCGGCAAAGCCCCGGCCCTTGGAGGTCCCGGTTACGTCCACAATCTGACCCTCCTGGAATATCTCCACTGTCAGTTCCTGGCCCTCTTGATACTCCTCTTCGGCACTCACGCGGAACTCGCGCAGGTACTTCTGTGGCGTAACTCCTCGGCTCGCGAAGTGCCCAGTCATCGGGCTGTTCGTGCGCTGCCGTTTGCGCTGCTTGTATCCTACCTGGATGGCTTCATACCCATCGCGCTCGGTTGTTTTGCGTTGTACCACCACGCAAGGCCCCGCCTGTATCACCGTAACCGGCGCTGCCTGGCCGTTGGCAGTAAAGATCCGAGTCATTCCCAGTTTTGTTCCCAAAAGTCCTGCTGGCATCACAGTCACCATTCAATTATCTATCGCTCAGTGGCGATTAACTGCTAGAGGTAGTAATAGCTATATCCACGCCGCTGGGCAGGTCAAGTTGCATTAGGGCGTCTACTGTGCGTCCCGTTGATTCTATAATGTCAATGAGCCGCTTGTGAATACGCATCTCAAAATGCTCGGTAGTACGGGAGCTGCGACCCAAGGCTGTTGGCCGCACCACACAATGGACATGCTTCTCGGTAGGTAAAGGTACCGGCCCGGAGATGCGGGCCCCCGTTTGCTCAGCCGTGCTAACGATCCTCTCGCACGACTGGTCTAATGCCTCATGATCAAAAGCCTTTAGCTTGATGCGTATCTGGTTACCGCTTCGCATCATATTCCTCCTGCCAGACTGCTATACTATTCAACAATTTGGGTAACGACGCCGGCGCCGACGGTATGACCGCCTTCGCGGATGGCAAAGCGCAGCCCCTGCTCCATAGCAATGGGCTGGATGAGCTGGGCAGTTAAGGTAACATTGTCCCCGGGCATGACCATCTCGGTGCCCTCGGGCAACTGTATGTCACCGGTC